>OGON01001590.1_pt1 | contig 15290 bp, 18 predicted proteins | sample 1552671 | NCBI WGS metagenome assembly OGON01 (sample SAMEA2580136, study PRJEB22360) | human gut metagenome | biome: human gut; feature: human-associated habitat; material: faeces | place: Denmark | collected 2008/2010 | reverse complement strand
AAAACCGCATATTGCTCCTGCGGAAGAAAAAGGTGTACAGCTTTTTGAGAAACTTATCGAGGGGGCGTTGTCATGACCTACGAACAAATCGCAGAAATGATGGAGGAGATGGGACTGCCTTTCGCCTACCACCATTTCGCCGAGGGCGAAAGCCCTGCACCGCCTTTTTTGCTGTTCTTATCTCCCGGCGAGAATACATTTTCTGCGGATAATTTGGCATATTTCAGTTGCAAACAGCTGGACATTGAATTGTACACAGACAAAAAGCAGCCGGAATTGGAAGAACAGGTGGAGTCAGTGCTTTCCCAGCATGAGATTTATTACACAAAAACAGAAACATTCATTGATTCGGAAGAATTGTATGAAGTACTCTATGAGATGGAGGTTTGATCTATATGGCAATGGAGAAAAACAAGGTAAAATTCGGTCTGAACAAAGTTCACTATGCAAAAATCACCTCTTATGATGAAGAAGGTGTGCCGACTTTTGCAAAGCCGGTTCGCATTCCCGGTGCAGTGTCGCTGTCTATCGATGCAGAAGGTGAAGCATCCAATTTTTACGCTGACGATGGTGTGTACTATGTGATCAACAATAACTCTGGTTACACTGGAGATCTTGAAATCGCATTGGTTCCGCTTGAATTTGCGACAGACATTCTCGGTGAGAAACTGGATGAAAAGGGCGTTCTCACGGAAACCAATACTGCAGAAGTATCGCAGTTTGCCTTGCTGTTTGAATTCAGCGGCGATAAGAATAAAATTCGTCACTGTCTGTTCTGCTGTTCTGCCTCTCGTCCGGCAACAGAATCCAGCACCATCGAGGACGAAAAGGAAGTTAAAACGGAAACGCTGTCTTTGACCGCAACGGCATTGAACAGTGGTTTGGTAAAAACTAAAACTTGTGAGAAAACGGATGCCGAGGTTTATGAGAACTGGTACAAGGCGGTATATATGCCCAATCTGGCTGCCGCTGTACAGAGTGGTAAAGCATCCGCAGCATCTGTGAAAGCGTAAGGAGGTGGCAGTATGGCAATTCAGAAGAACATCACCATTGATGGTATTGATGTGCCGTTTAAGGCAAGTGCGGCAGTCCCCAGACTGTATCGTCTGAAATTTCGCAGAGATATTTATCAGGATTTTGCAGCACTGCAAAAGTCTGTGGGAGAAAATACAGAGGAATCCTCCGCACTGGATATTGAAAGCCTTGAGGTATTTGAGAACATCGCCTATATCATGGCAAAACACGCTGCTCCGGAGAATGTTCCTGATAATCCGGACGACTTTCTGGAACAGTTCAACACATTCAGCATCTATGAGATTTTGCCGCAGCTGATCGATCTCTGGGGTTTGAACGTAGAAACACAGGTCAAGTCTAAAAAAAACATCGCCCGATTGACCGACCGATGACCACACCGCTGTTTTTGCTGCGGTGCGTTCAGCTTGGTTTGTCAATGGGCGATTTGGATTTTTTGACCATTGGTCTGGTGAATGATATGTTCACCGAACGAGAAAATGACGATTTCAAGTATGATTCTCTGGCAACGCAGGAGGATTTTGATGCGTTTTAACCTATATGATGTGTTTCCACAGCCATTCCTGCAATTGTCGGTCATCCATTTCACCGGCTGCAATTCCGAGAATCATTTGAATCAATTCATCGTCATCATATTCCACTTCAATATGATTCAGAGAAAGAAATACAAGCATTGTATGCGTGCCGATTCTTTTATTTCCATCTACAAACGCATGATTTTTTATCAAACTGTATCCAAGACGAGCTGCTTTTTCTATGATTGTCGGATATAATTCTGCATCATCAAACGTTTGGAAAGGTGCATTCAATGCCGAATCCAGAAGTCCTTCATCACGAATTTCCGCTGAGCCGCCTGATTCCTTCACCAGTTCTTTGTGAAGCAGCATTACCTGTTCCTTTGTGAGTCGTTTCATTTGGCAAGTTCCTCATAAACAGCAGCGTTGCGTTTCATCAGTTTTTTTGAAACAGAAAGCACTTCTTCATCCGATGCCGTTTCCGCTTCTTCTGTGTCTTCAATCATTCTGACTTCATAACGGGGCTTATTATTTTTGAAAATAACGGCCGTTCCATACCGGTCTACGATTCTTGTTACCATGGAAAAATTCTGATTTGCTTCTGTCATAGAAATAATTGTGTTTGTATCTATCATCATACGAACACCTCCTTGCTCTTATTATACCATATTGTTAGGATAAATTCAACCTATTTTTTGAAAAAGGCAGGTGACCCCCATGGCAAACCGCATCAAAGGCATTACCGTAGAAATCGGCGGCGATACCACCAAGCTGTCCAAAGCGCTGGAAGGTGTCAACAAGGACATCAAAGGTACGCAGACGCAGTTGAAAGATGTCCAGAAACTGCTGAAGCTTGATCCCACCAACACGGAACTTTTATCCCAGAAGCACAAACTGCTGGCAGATGCGATATCTGCCACCAAAGAAAAGCTGGAAGTGCTGAAAACTGCCGCAGAACAGGCAAATACCGCTCTTGCAAATGGCGAAATTTCCCAGCAGCAGTATGATGCTCTACAGCGTGAGATCATCGAAACCGAAAACGAACTGAAACGCCTGACCACAGAAGCAAACAATTCTCACACCGCCTTGGAAAAGATGGGCGTTCTGGGTGAAACGCTGCAGTCCGCCGGGGACAAAATTTCCGGTGTGGGACAAAAGCTGCTGCCAGTCACAGCTGGTGTCACGGCTCTGGGAACCATTGCCGTGAAAACTGGTGCGGATTTCGATTCCGCCATGTCAAAGGTGGCAGCGGTGTCCGGTGCGACTGGTTCAGAGATGGACGCTCTCCGGGAAAAAGCTCGTGAAATGGGCAGCAAGACAAAATTCTCTGCAAGTGAAGCCGCAGATGCTATGAACTACATGGCGATGGCAGGCTGGAAAACCAACGATATGCTCAGCGGTATCGAAGGCATCATGAATCTTGCTGCTGCTTCTGGGGAAGACTTGGCATCTACTTCGGACATTGTCACAGATGCTCTGACCGCTTTCGGTTTGTCTGCTTCGGACAGCGGACACTTTGCGGATATTCTGGCGGCTGCAAGTTCCAATGCCAATACCAACGTCAGCATGATGGGCGAAACTTTCAAGTATGCTGCTCCGGTACTGGGTTCTTTGGGCTATTCTGCTGAAGACTCTGCCATTGCCATCGGACTGATGGCAAACGCCGGTATCAAATCCTCACAGGCTGGTACAGCACTGCGTTCTGCCATCACCAATCTGGCAAAGCCGACAGACACAGTAGCATCTGCCATGGAACAGTACGGCATTTCTCTGACGGATAGTTCCGGCAAGATGTATTCTCTGCGGGAACTCATGGAACAACTCCGACAGAAATTAGGCGGTCTTTCTGAGGCAGAACAGGCACAGGCAGCTGTCTCGCTGTTTGGCAAAGAGGCCATGTCCGGTATGCTGGCGATCATCAACGGTTCCCCGGCGGACTTTGAAAAGCTGTCCAATGCCATTGACACCTGTTCGGATACAGTAGACGGTTACAACGGCACAACTGAAAAAATGGCAGCGGTCATGCAGGATAACCTTGCCGGACAAGTGACCATCTTGAAGTCCCAGCTGGAAGAATTGGCGATCAGTTTTAGCGATATTTTGATGCCCACCATTCGCTCTATTGTTTCCCGCATTCAGGAACTGGTGGACAAGTTGAACCAGTTGGATCCGCAGACCAAAGAAACCATTGCAAAAATTGCACTGGTGGCTGCTGCTCTGGGTCCAATGCTGGTGGTGCTGGGAAAAACCATCTCCAGCGTGGGAACAGTCTTTTCCGCAGTATCCAAACTGCCTGCCCTGTTCTCTGCTGTGCAAAGTGGGATCGGGGCTGTAACAGGAGCGTTGGGTGTGTCACTTGGTCCGTTGCTTGCCATTATCGCAGCTGTTGCCGCTCTGGTGGCTGCCTTTGTGCATCTCTGGAAAACCAATGACGAATTCAAAAGCAATATCATCGCCATCTGGGAGTAGATTAAAAGCACCTTTACCGGATTGACACAGGGCATCACTGACCGGCTAAATGCTCTGGGATTCGACTTTGAGAGTTTCACCGATGTGCTGAAAGCGGCGTGGGACGGGCTGTGCAATCTGTTAGCTCCCATTTTTGAAGGCGTTTTTCAGAATATCTCCAACATCTTTTCAGAGTTTACTGGCGTTCTTCTGGGGCTGCTGGACGTTCTGATTGGTCTGTTTACTGGCGATTGGGAGCAGTGCTGGAATGGAATCAAGGGCATCTTTACGTCTATCTGGAATTTCATTGTCAACACATTCCGCAATATCATGAATACTCTGAAAGGCATTGCAGATGTGGTGCTGGGGTGGTTCGGAACAAGCTGGAACGAAGTCTGGACTTCCATCAAAACATTTTTCATAGATACATGGAACAGCATCGCTTCCTTCTTCACGGGAATCGTTACTGGAATCCGGGACTTTTTCGTCAACACCTGGACATCCATTTCCAACACCTTCACCACCATTGTCACTGCCATTCAGACGGTGGCAACAACTGTATTTACAGCGATCCGGGATTTCTTCACTGCCATCTGGACTGGAATCTACAACTTTTTCAGCACGATTTTCAATGCCATTTACACTGTGGTTTCTACGGTATTTCAGGCAATTCATAACGTCATTACGACCGTTTGGAATGCCATTTACACCACCTTAGAACCGCTGATCACGGCATTCGGCTATCTGTTTCAGACGATTTTTGAAGCCATTCAAATCATTGTGGGCAGAGTCATGGACTGGATCTCGGAGAAGATCAGTGCCATTTGGAATGCGATCGTGGCGTTTTTAACGCCGATTTTAGAGGGCATCCGAACGACATTTGAAACCATCTGGAACGCCATTTCTACTACAATTTCCACGGTCTTGACAGCGATTCAAGATGTGGTGACTACGGTTTGGAATGCGGTATCTGGTTTCATTTCTTCTGTTTTGTCTGCGATCTGGAATGTAGTTTCTTCCATCTGGAACAGCATCTCCGGCACGATTTCCAGTGTGATGAATGCCATTTTTTCTGTGGTATCCTCCATCTGGAATCGGATTTCTTCTGCGGTTTCCAATGTTCTGAACGCCATTCGGTCGGTGGTATCTAACGTCTGGAACAGCATCAAGAGCACCATTTCCAACGTGATGCAGAGCATTTCTTCTACGGTGTCCAGCATCTGGGACAACATTCGTTCTGCAGTTTCTGATAAGATCAGTGGTATCAAATCCACCATTCAGAATGGGTTTGATGCCGCTGTGGGATATATCAAGGGATTGGCTTCGGATGCCTGGAACTGGGGACGGGACATCATTCAGGGAATCATTGATGGCATTCAGAGTGCCATCGGCTGGCTGGCGGACTGCGTCACCAATGTTGCCGATACCATTCGGGATTTCCTGCACTTCTCCGTGCCGGATAAAGGACCGCTGACAGAGTACGAAAGCTGGATGCCGGACTTTATGAAAGGGCTGGCAGACGGCATCGACAAAAGCAAGAAGTATGTGGAAAAAGCAGTGGGCGGTGTGGCGAAAGCCATGCAGCTGACCATGGATTCTGATTTGAATTACAGCTTGCATGGAATCTCCAGAGCGATGCTGCCCGACAGTTCCGGTGGGACGGTGAACAATTATTACAACACGGACAACCGGAAAACGGTGAATCAGACCAATCAATCGCCGAAGGCATTGTCACGGTTGGAGATTTATCGGTTGACACGGAATGCGTTGAATGTGTAGAGTGGTAAACTGGAATTTATCGAATGATTCGCTTTGACAAAAAATACTTGCATAATTTAGGATTTTTATCTTCTCGAATGAATTCAACGATATATCCAAGTTTCTTATAGAATTCTGGTGCTTGAAATCCAAATGTCGTGAGTGTAATTTTATCATATCCTGCATTTTGAAATGTTTCCTCAACTGCTGAAACAAGTTTACTTCCATATCCACATTTTCTGTGAGCTTTATGTATAATCAAATCACCTATATGCACCTCATTATAATATGCACGACCTGTAATAACACCCACTATCTCACCATCATCGCTTTCCGCAATAAAACAGAATTCATTATAATTCAAATCAACATTATTCTGTTCAGCATAGGATAAGAATTCTCCATTGATAAAGTTGCCTATTCTGTTATCTTCTTCAATCATACGTTTTATATTCATCTTTAACAACCTCGTCTCTAAATTAAATATCATAATTCGTCACACAAATTCCGATTTACAGGGCTAATGCCCCTATCATTTTTATCTATTATATCACACCCCACCAGAAAAAGCAAGGAGGTATCCCATGTATTTCACCCTTATCCTCGAAAACGAATCCGGCGAACAAGTGAATCTATCCACCACCGCCAATCAATACATGACCTCCAAAATCGAAGGTCTGAATCCGCCTGCCGGAACGATTTCCACTTCTTCTTACGCAGGCATGAACGGCAGCTACCTGAACAACGCCTTCATCGAAAAACGAAACGTAGTCATCTCCTTTGCCATGCGTGGCATTGGGATCGAGAAACGGCGGCATCAGCTGTATCATGTGGTCAAGCCGTCCCGATACATCAAGATCTGGTACAAGACGGCGAACATCGATGTGCCGAGGGGTATGTAGAAACCTGCGAGGTAGAGCATTTTGAGCAGCAGATCAGCGGGCAGATCTCCATTCTCTGTCCGGATATTTACTGGTACAGCCGGGATATTTTCTATGCCTATTACAGCGGCATCACCGGAGCATTTCACTTTCCCTTTCCAGAGAGCGATGCTCCGTTTCCTTTGGGTGTGTATTCCAATAGCAACCTGTTTTCCATTACCAATGCCGGGGATGAAACTGGATTCACGCTGCGAATTGAGGCATTGCCCAGCGACATCCCGCAGGAAGTGGTGGCAGTGACTCCGACCATCTACAACGAAAACGGCGAGTATCTGCAAATCAAAGGCGATATTCTGACCGGTGATGTCATTACGGTTACCACGAAAACTGGAAACAAGACCGTCACCTTGACCAGAAACGGCGTGGACAGCAATATCCTGAACCGGCTGGTTTCCGGTTCGACTTGGCTGACCTTGAAGGAAGGCACAAATATCTTTCGGGTCGAGGCAGTTCGTGGTGTGAAAAAACTGCGTGTGACTTTGATGCACCGCAATTCTTATCTGGGAGTGTGAGAAATGCAGTTGGAAATTTACAATCTTATCGCAGAAGAAAACCGTATTTCCATTTCTTTGGAAGCCATCTGCGACAGCTATTCTTCGCTTCTGTGGGACATTGAGTTCTACCAGTGCGGTTGCTTTGAGGTGTACATCGCTGCCAGTCCGCAGAATGTATCCATCTTTCAGCGTGGCAGAATTGTGGCGAGGAGTGATGATGCACAGCACTTCGGCATCATTGAGTCTTTGCAATTGGAAACCGATGCCGAGAAAGGCGATTATCTGACAGTCACCGGACGGTTTCTTGCCTGTCTGCTGGAACGAAGAATCATCTATCCCACCATCACCGCAAACGGCAGCTATGAGGACATCGTCCGCAAGGTGCTGTCCCGCAATGTGATCTCCGCCGGAATCCGCAATCTTTCCGGTTTTTCCATGGGAACGGTTTCCGGTGACTGCTGGCAGAACACCGCACGAATGCAGGTCAGCTATGACAACATTTTAGAATGGCTGTACGGTCTATGTGAAACCATCGGTGGTTCGGCAAATGTGCGTCTGGATGGAAATGCACTGAAATGCGACCTGTTTTCCGGAACAGACCGCAGCCTTTTGCAGGATGATAATCCTCATATCGTATTCTCTGATGCGTACAACAATCTGCTGTCCTTTTCCTATGCGGCGGACGATGCGGTGCAGAAAAACTTTGCCTATGTGCTGGGCTGCGGCGAAGGAAATGCCAGAAAGCGAACCACCTTCTGTTCCGGTACAGAGCCGACCTATCTTGACCGCTATGAGGTCTATGTAGACGAGCGAAACACGGCACAGGAAGAGGACGTGACGGATGCGGAATATCTGGAAATCTTAAAGAGCAGCGGTGCGGAGCATCTGGTGCAGCCAAAAACGGCATCGGAATCCGCTATCGCTGCTTTTTCGACCCAGTATCAGTACAACAAGGATTACTTTGTGGGCGACTATGTGACCGTGGAACAGAAACGCTTTGGCTTGATTCAACCTCGAATCCAGCTGATCGGCATGGTGGAGAGTTTCGACCAGAACGGCAGAAGTCTGACACCGACTTTCAAAGAAACGGAGTGATATTCATATGTCTTTTTCCTATGGATTTTTTAACGCACAAAACCTCGACCGGGTGTATACCGCAGAGGATTTCACCGCATATTTGTCCAGCCTGATTTGCAACGGGATTCTGGATACGTACCGGCAGTGCTTTGCACCAACAATTAAAAATTTATCCGTTACATTCGGCACGGGCAAGGCGTGGATCGATGGACACTATTTTATCAGTGATACCCTGCATACCATCGACCTTTCTTCTTATGTAGATGAATCTCTGAATCGTTATGTAGCGATCGGAATCTACTGTGATCGTTCCACTCGTACCTGTGGGATTCGTGTTCTGGCAGGTACAGCAGCCACCAGTCCAACCATTCCCACCTTTACCAACAACAATGTGACGACTTATCTGACTTTAGCAGTTGTAAGACTGCGTGCTGGAACGACAGCTATTCTGGATTCTGACCTGACAGACTGCCGTGCAGATGAGAGCAAATGCGGTTACTGCAAGTGTATTCTTGGCAAGTGCAGAGTGACGGAGATGCTTGCCGAAATGGCAAAGACGCATGCCACGCTGGACGAACTGCAAAAGCGGCTGGATGCGATGAACAGCCAGATTTCGGAACTGCAAACCAAGGTAGATGATTTGACCGCAGGCGAAATCCTATCGACCGGACAGTGCGGGGAAAACATCTACTATGTTCTCTACGACAATGGGAAATTGCTGCTGCGTGGCACGGGTGCAACCTACGATTATACCTCTCATGATTCTGTGTTCTATCAAAACGACCAGATCAAGGAGATTGTGCTCAGCAATGGCATCACTGGTCTGGGTGACCGTTTGTTTTATCATTGTGCCAATGCGAAAACGGTATCTCTGCCGGCTACACTGACCAGCATTGGTGATTCCGCTTTTGCACAGGAAGATGCTGTAATCAATGATACCGCTGGTCTGACTTCTGTTACCATTCCGCAGGCAGTTACTGCGATCCGGTCATATGCCTTTTATCACACTGCCATTGCAGAAGTCACTGTGCCTGCCAGCGTGAAAACATGGGGAAAGTATGTTTTCAGCGGCTGTGCAAAGCTGAAGACTGCTCGTGTTGCGTGTGATTCCATTGGTGCTTTTGCGTTTACAAGATGTACAGCATTGTCCAGCCTTACCATTTCTGCGAATTGCAGAACCTTTGGGGAAAATATGCTGACATACTGTGAAAGTCTAACGGTCATCACATATGAAGGAACGATCGCTCAGTGGAACGCCATCACCAAACCGGTCAACTGGATGTCCTCCGGAGAACATTCCTACAACGATTATCTGAAAAAGATCCAGTGTGTAGATGGCTATCTGGAATATGATACGGAAACCCATACATGGAACGAGGTGAAAAACGGATGATGAAATTCTTAGTGAAACAGCAAAAAATCGAAGCACTGGAGCGAGAGGTCATTGCCTCTGACCAGATCGCATTTGTTTCGGTGAAGTTCATGTTCGATGGGGCTTGGAAAACGCTGCACAAAGTGGTGCAGTTCACCCAGTGCGAAGAAACATACAATTTGGTGCTTGGCATAGAAGGAACAACCTGCTTGCTGCCGTCTGAACTGCATCCCGGTGCAGTAAAGATGAGTTTATTTGGCTACGATGCAGAAAGCGATACTACACTGCGTGCAACAACAGTACCCGTCACACTTCACATCCGACCGTCCGGTTTTGTCGCAGATGGGGATACGCCAATTCCGCCGACTCTGGATTTATATACGCAGCTTTTGAAAAAACTGGACGAAAAGGCTGCTGGACTTCAAAATGGAAAAGATGGATTTTCCCCCAAAGTGAAGGCGGAGCAAATGGAGTTTGGTGTTGTAATTACCATTGTCGATGCCGATGGTGAAACTTCTGCAACGCTTCATAATGGTGCAAACGGAGAAAAAGGTACAGACGGTAAATCTGCATATCAAATTGCGGTAGAGCAAGGTTATCAAGGCTCTGAATCAGACTGGCTCTCTTCCTTGAAAGGCGATAAAGGTGAAAAAGGCAATACAGGAGCCAAAGGAAATCCCGGTCAAGATGGTGCGGAGGGAAAATCAGCATATGCAATTGCAGTGGAGCATGGCTACGAAGACTCCGAGGAAAAATGGCTTTTATCCTTGAAAGGCGAAAAAGGTGATACTGGTGAGCGTGGTGAAAAGGGCGACACCGGAGATAGAGGGCTGCAGGGCGTTCCAGGAGAAAAAGGTGAAAAGGGAGATGCTGGCGTAGCTGGTAAAGACGGCACAGACGGCTTTTCCCCGATTGCGAATGTTGTGAAGAATGGCAGTGTTATCACAATCACCATTACAGATAAAAATGGTACAACTACAGTGACATTAACAGAGGGTGCAGCCGTAGACCTTACACCCTATGCTAAGGTTACTTATGTGGATGAAAAAGTGCAGGAATTGTCCGACAACCTGACGTACACCCTGCAGGAGCATACACTTTCCATCACACACCTGGAAGATAAATCGCATACCCACGAAAATCAATCCGCATTGGATCAGATCACTGCCGCTAAAATCGCACAATGGGATGGTTTTGGCACACAAATCAATGGGCTTAGCACAAAGGTTACAGTCTATTCAGAAAAGACAGAACGTACTTTGGAGAGCCTGCAAAAGCAAATCGATAATCTGACAAGCGGCAGAAATTACACCGTCCTGTTTCAGTCCGGGCAGAATGCCATTTCGACCTATGCATCAAATCTCAGTATGATTCTGGACGGCAGGTATCAGACAATGGCGGATTTCCTGACTGCTTATCCGCAGTTTTGCAGTGTAGAAAATGATTTCATGTTGTCCTACTCGCAAACGTGTTTTAACTGGGATAAGTCGGTCTTGACCGTTTGTGCAAAGCCTCTGTCTCTGACGAAAAATGCGGAAATCGTGATGTCCTATCAGTCGGGTTCCAGCGAAGCCGGAAGCCTGTATCTGGTGCAGAAACCGCAGAAGATCGACATTCCTATTGGTGTGTATGTGAACACAGAGATCGATGCAAATCGTGCGGTTTCTCTGGATTTCCAATGGCTGCAGTCGGAAACCTTTATCACCACCATCACAGAATGCACCGGCATTTCTGACGGCGAATATTACCTTGCATGGGCAGGCAGAAGCAACAATTCCCACCCGAAAATCCGATTCCTGAAAGTACTGGAGGGTTGAAAATGAAAGATACCATTTGTGTAGCTGTCGGCTTAGTCGGCGGCTTTTTTACTGCCATTTTTGGCGGCTGGGACTCCGCTCTGGTGACACTGGTCGTCTTTATGGCAACCGACTTCTTCACCGGCATCATCACCGCCATGATGAAAAAATCGAAACACACGGAAAGCGGCGGACTTTCTTCCAAAGCCGGCTGGTTCGGTCTGGCGAAAAAGGTCTGCACTTTAATGCTGATTGTCGTTGCAGTTCGGATGGATATTCTGCTGAATACCAACTATATCCGGGATGCTGTCTGCATCAGCTTTTGCCTGAACGAACTGCTTTCCATCGTGGAAAATACATCGCTCATGGGGATTCCATATCCGCCTGCAATCCAAAAAGCAATTGATGTTCTGCAAACGAAAATCGGCAGAACGGAAGAAACCACCGACAAGGAGGACAAGTAATATGACTATTTTAAAACCAGATGCAACAACGACATTTGGCGGTGTCACCGTCAACGAGTATTTACTCACCAAACATAATCCCAACCGCATTGATATGCCCTCTGTTTCCATGGCGGGGAAAATCATTGGTGTGACTGTTCACAACACAGACTGGATCACCGTTGCAAGCGGCACGACCCCTGCGGAACAGTATACGAGAGCAACCGTCAATAACAACATGAAGGACGTGCGAGTTCACTATTATGTGGATAACGTGTGTGCATGGCAGAATCTGCCCCACAGCCTGAGCGGCTGGCATGCCGCTGATGGCAGTGGTAATGGAAATCGCAGAACCATTGCCATTGAGTGTATTATGTCCTCTGCGTACAATTCTACGGATAAGAAGTCGGAGGATAACTGTGCGAAACTTGCCGCAGCGTTATTAAAACAGTATGGATTGGACATCAACCATCTCTACACCCATACCCACTGGCTGAATGTTCGTGACGGACGAAACGGAACGATTGACCAGTTGAACACCATGTACAATCGGTACAAAATGTGTCCGGCGTACATTTTGCCTCATTGGGCGGAGTTCAAGAAAAAGGTACAGTCTTATTTGAATGCTGGAACTTCCACTATTTCTGCACCTTCTACAAAGCAGCTTTACCGGGTGAGAAAGTCTTGGGCAGATGCAAAGTCGCAGCTGGGAGCATATTCTTCCTTAGAAAATGCGAAGAAAGCCTGTAAAACGGGATACTCTGTATTTGATGCCAACGGAAATGCGGTCTACACCAATGGCAGCCAGTTCACCAAGGGACAGAAGGTTACTATTCGTGCCAACACACCTCTGTTTGCCAGTGCAGAAACTACATCTGTAACCAGAAGAATCAGCGGCACTTACTATCTCTATGACGGCATTGCCTGCAAGAACGGCCGCTATCGGATCACCACAAAGCCGGAGTTCTGCGGAAAAACACCGGTGGGACAGTATGTGACTGGTTATATTTCTTGGGATAATTTTGGGGTGATCGGATGAATGCAGAACAAAAAGACCAGATCCGGCAGCTGCACAGCAGCGGTCTGGGTTACAAAAAAATCGCAGCCCAATTAGGGCTGTCTGTCAACACCGTGGCTTCTTTCTGCAAACGGCAGAGAGGAAGCGAATCCTGCCCACACTGTCCGCAGTGTGGGCGTTCTGTTGTGCAGACACCGCACCGAAAGCCGAAACGATTCTGTTCCACACAATGCCACAACACTTGGTGGAATCACCATGCTGTATCGGGGGACGGCAAACAACAACAGCTCTGCCCTATCTGCAAAGAGCCGTTTTTTGCCTATCCCAGTTCGCACCGAAAATATTGTTCCCGTCTTTGCTATGGGAAGTACAGAAAGGAAATGGCTCATGGAAAAAGAACATTACCATAAGATCATTACGTATCAAACCACAGTTTCGATTTTGAAAAGCTGGATGCGTGCTGGATTGGTCACGCCGGAGGAATTCCAAAAAATCAACACCATAATTGCCGAACGTTCCGGCTTATCTTTGTGCAGTATATTCCTTGACTCCTGCCCGATCGTACGGTAATATGTCATCGGAAAGGGGGAGATTATCACGGCACGAGTGATACAAAAAGTTGCATTTCCACAGAAAAAGCCATTCCTGTTGAAACGGACGGCAGCCTATGCCAGAGTGTCCAGCGGAAAAGATGCCATGCTCCATTCTCTGTCGGCACAGGTCAGCTATTACAATCAGCTGATCCAGAGCAATCCGGAGTGGCTGTTCTGCGGTGTTTATGCAGATGAGGCATTGACGGGAACAAAGGAAAATCGGGCGGAATTTCAAAAGCTGCTGAACCGGTGCCGGCGGGGAGAAATCGACTTGATTCTGACAAAGTCCATTTCCCGTTTTGCACGAAACACGGTCACCCTGCTGGAAACGGTACGGGAACTGAAAACACTGGGCGTTGATGTCTATTTCGAGGAACAGCGGATTCATTCCATGAGTTCAGACGGCGAGCTGATGCTTTCCATTCTGGCATCTTACGCACAGGAGGAAAGCTATTCTGCCAGCGAGAACAAAAAGTGGCAGATGCGAAAGGACTTTGAACAGGGAAAAGTCGGGAGTATGCGAATGCTGGGCTATCGACGAACCAAATCCGGAAAACTGGAAATCATACCGGAGGAGGCGGAAATCGTCAGAATGATTTTTCTATACTATCTGTCTGGTATGGGTAAGCTGGCAATTGCCAAGAAGCTGAATGAACAGCAGATATGCACGGTGCGTGGCTGTGCATGGACGACAGAGGACGTAAGGCGAACGCTCCGCAATGAAAAGTACACCGGAAATTTGCTGCTGCAAAAAAGTTTTCGGGAAAATCACATTACCAAGAAAAAGGTGGCTAACATCGGACAGCTTCCGCAGTATTTCGTTGCCGGTTCGCATAAAGCCATCATTTCGCAGGAACAGTTTGATGCGGTGCAGAAACAAATGGCGGAACGGCAGAAAAAATATGCCGGTTCCTGTACCACAAACCGATATCCATTTACGCAGAAAATACGGTGTGCCTGCTGCGGCAAATATTACCGCAGAAAAACGACTGTGACCGGTGTGGTCTGGATTTGTTCCACTTACAACACCAAAGGGAAAAAATACTGTCCAACGGCAAAACAGATTCCGGAAAATACACTGATTTCTGCCTGCTGTGATGTTTTGGAAATATCGGAATTTGATGCGGAGCAATTTGCGGAACGAATCGAACAGATTCAGATTCATGCACCCAATGAACTGCAATTCTGCTTTTCGGACGGAACGGAACAAACCGTACATTGGAAAGACCGTTCCCGTTCGGAAAGCTGGACAACGGAAATGCGAGAGAAAGCGAGGCAGAAAAAATGGCGACAGTCCTAAAAATACCGGCAAAGTTTCATCCCATAACGCATTTGCCGGAAACCAAAGTTCAGAAACGCAGAGTGGCAGCCTATGCCAGAGTTTCCACGGATTCTGAGGAGCAGCAGACCTCTTATGCTGCACAGGTAGATCGCTACACCAAGTACATTCAGGAACGGGCAGACTGGGAGTTTGTTGCAGTCTATACCGATGAGGGCATTTCTGCCCTGAATACCAAACATCGGGACGGCTTTAATCGCATGGTGGCAGATGCTCTGGATGGCAAGATCGATTTGATTGTCACCAAGTCGGTCAGCCGGTTTGCACGAAACACCGTAGATTCTTTGACGACTGTACGAAAACTGAAAGAAAAAGGCGTGGAGGTGTTTTTTGAGAAAGAAAACATCTACACGCTGGATTCCAAGGGCGAGCTGCTGATCACCATCATGTCCAGTCTGGCACAGGAGGAGAGCCGTTCTATTTCGGAAAATGTAACTTGGGGACAGCGAAAGCGAATGGCGGAC
>OGON01001589.1_pt1 | contig 15306 bp, 14 predicted proteins | sample 1552671 | NCBI WGS metagenome assembly OGON01 (sample SAMEA2580136, study PRJEB22360) | human gut metagenome | biome: human gut; feature: human-associated habitat; material: faeces | place: Denmark | collected 2008/2010 | reverse complement strand
GGGGTGTATACCATGACATGTCAGGGCGGGGAACAGGTGCAGAACTACGTCAAGTACGCCGATCAGAAGCTATATCAGGATAAGAAAAACAAGAACCGCATTGTCATCAAACCGCAGAATAATTCTATGCCAGTGTAACTGTGTGGTATTGCAAAAAGCCGCATCACCGGAGCTTTCTCCGTGATGCGGCTTTTGTTGTTTCTATTGCATGCGATCTGCGTGCAGATCTTTCGCTTTCAGGGGCATTTTTTTTTCACTTCTTGTGAATATCTTCCCGAATCCGTTCCTTGATGCCCTCGAAAATCACCTGTTTTGCGTGGATTGCCTGTTCCTTGGTCGCCGCCGGAATGCCTTTCAGCGGATAGTCGATGCCCAGATTTTCGTATTTGACTTCGCCCATGGTGTGGTACGGCAGCACGTCCAGAGCTTTCAGGTTATCCAGTCCGCCGATAAAATGCCCCAGCTGTTTCAGATAGGTATCATTCAGCGTAATGGTCGGCACGACCACGTGGCGGATCCAGACGGGAACGCCCTTTTCGTTCAGATACTCTGCGAATTCCAGAATGTGCTTGTTGCTCTGCTTGGTCAGCTTCTGGTGCTCGGTGTCGTCAATGTGCTTGATGTCCAGCATGACCAGATCTGTCACTGCCATAAGGCGGTCGAATTCCTCGCGGCGTTCCTGCCGGAACAGGATTCCGGAGGTGTCCAGACAGGTATGGATGCCCTTTTTCTTGGCAGTTTCAAACAGTTCTGTCAGGAACTCCATTTGCACCAGCGGCTCGCCGGTGGCGGTAATGCCGCCGTCATGGAGAAATTCCTTGATGCCGTCATACTCTTTCAACAGGGATTCCACAGAACGCAGATTTTCGGTGTTGCTGTTGTCGATCGTCCACGTGTCCGGATTGTGGCAGTACTGACATCGCATGGGGCAGCCCTGAAAGAAAATCACAAAGCGAATGCCGGGGCCGTCAACGGTGCCGAAGCTTTCGGTAGAATGAATGTGTCCTTCCATATTGTACTCCTTTCCTGAAATGCAGCATTTCACGAATATTCTGCCGCACTCCGATCATTTTGATACAACAATGGGCGTACAGAAACTGCACGCCCACTGCTAACATTATGTTATGCTAATTTTGCTGTTTCAGTACGTTTCCGCTTACAGAGAAGCGTGGAAAGTTCTGGTGATAACGTCGTCCTGCTGTTCCTTGGTCAGCTTGATGAAGTTAACAGCATAGCCGCTGACACGGATCGTCAGCTGCGGATACTTTTCCGGATGTGCCTGAGCGTCCAGCAGAGTTTCGCGGTTCAGAACGTTTACGTTCAGGTGGTGTCCGCCTTTTTCTGCATAGCCGTCCAACAGACCTACCAGATTTTCAATTTGCTTTTCGTTTGCCATGATAAATTCCTCCTTGAGAATTTACAAATCGGGATATACGCGGGACTGGTGAAAAACTCACTCGTCCTCTATAAATTCAGTCGGCTGACAGCAAGCCATGTTCCCCTTCGAGCAATCCATGCTGCGATAGGTCTTCACATTCAAGCCCTCGCCCATGAGATCGTCTTCCGAAATCGTGAGATGACCGCTGCCATCTTCCATGAGCTTTTCAATCATGTCCACCAGTTCGTCCGACTTATCCTGTTCCTTGACTTCATGTTCTGCCATGACCCTGTGCCTCCTTTCAAATAGTCCTTTTCAGACTTACTGCTTTTCCATTTCCTCGCGGATAGAAGCGATATCAATATCACCAGCGAATACCTTGGAATCCTTACCCAGAGCATCCGGAATGATGGTGAAGGTGTTGGAGATACCGTCCTGTGCATTCTTCCACGGCAGCTTTGCAACAGATGCCATAGATGCTGCTGCACCGTGAGTGTCACGGCCGTGCATCGGGTTTGCACCCGGAGCCAGCGGCTGACCCTTCTTACGGCCGTCCGGAGTGTTACCGGTCTTCTTGCCGTATACAACGTTGGAAGTGATGGTCAGGATAGAAGTGGTCGGAACGCCGCCTCTGTAGCAGTAGTTGCTGCGGATCATATCCATGAACTTGTCCAGGATCTCAACAGCAATGCTGTCTACACGGTCGTCGTTGTTGCCGTACTTCGGGAAGTCGCCTTCTATTTCGAAGTCAGTTACAACGCCGTATTCGTCACGAATGCACTTTACCTTTGCATACTTGATTGCAGACAGGGAGTCAGCAACAACAGACATACCAGCGATACCGGTTGCGAAATAACGCTTTACATCTCTGTCGTGCAGAGCCATCTGGATTGCTTCGTAGCAGTACTTGTCGTGCATGTAGTGGATGCAGTTCAGGGTATCTACGTACAGCTTAGCCAGCCATGTCATCATGTCTGTGTACTTTGCCATAACGTCATCATAATCCAGATAATCGCCTTCTACCGGACGATACTTCGGACCAACCTGATTGTGCTTGCCGGTCTTAGCGTCCAGTCTTTCATCGACACCGCCGTTGATTGCGTACAGCAGGCACTTTGCCAGGTTTGCACGTGCACCGAAGAACTGCATTTCCTTACCAACACGCATGGAGGATACGCAGCAAGCGATCGCATAGTCATCACCGTGTGTCACACGCATCAGATCATCGTTCTCATACTGGAACGAAGAGGTGTTGATGGACAGCTTTGCACAGTAGTGCTTGAATGCCTTCGGCAGACGCTTGGACCACAGAACGGTCAGGTTCGGCTCCGGAGCAGTACCCAGATTTTCCAGAGTATGCAGATAACGGAAGCTGTTCTTGGTAACCAGAGTTCTGCCGTCGATGCCCATACCGCCGATAGATTCAGTAACCCACTGCGGGTCGCCGGAGAACAGTGCGTTGTATTCCGGAGTTCTTGCGAACTTGACCATACGCAGCTTCATGATGAAGTGGTCGATGTATTCCTGAGCCTGTTCTTCAGTCAGAGTGCCGTTGTCCAGATCACGCTGAATGTAGATGTCCAGGAATGTGGAGGTACGGCCGAGGCTCATTGCTGCACCGTTCTGATCCTTGACAGCACCCAGATATGCAAAGTATGTCCACTGGATTGCTTCCTTTGCATTGGTAGCCGGAACAGAAATATCATAGCCGTACTTCTTTGCCATGTTCTTCAGAGCCTTCAGAGCCTTGATCTGGTCTGCCAGTTCTTCACGCAGGCGGATCTTTTCTTCGGTCATGGTGCCGGAAGTAATTGCCTTCTGGTAGTTCTTGTCTTCGATCAGGCGATCGATACCGTACAGAGCCACACGGCGATAGTCACCGATGATACGGCCGCGACCATAAGCATCCGGCAGACCGGTGATGATGTGGGTGTGGCGTGCCTTCTTCATCTCGGGGGTGTAGGCATCGAACACAGCCTGATTGTGGGTGCGGGTGTAGTCGGTAAAGATCTTGTGCAGCTCGGCAGAGGGCTGGTAGCCGTAGGTGGTGCAGGCCTGCTCTGCCATCTTGATGCCGCCGTAGGGCATAAAGGCGCGCTTGAGGGGCTTGTCGGTCTGTAAGCCAACGATCTGCTCCAGATCCTTCAGGTTTTCGTCAATATAGCCGGGGCCGTAGGAGGTCAGGCTGCTGACCACCTCGGTCTCCATATCCAGCACGCCGCCCTTGGCGCGCTCGGCCTTCTGCAGCTGCTGCAAAGCACCCCAAAGCTTATCGGTAGCCTCGGTGGGGCCTGCCAGAAAGCTTTCGTCGCCGTCATAGGGGGTGTAGTTCTTCTGGATGAAGTCACGCACATTGACCTCTTCCTTCCAGATGCGGCCTTCAAAGCCTTCCCACTGTTCAAACTGGATCATTGGAACCTCCTTGCTCCATTACGCAGTTAGCGTTTTCTAACTAATGAGCCTTTGAAAAACCGCTCTGTCTGGGCGGTTTTCTGGGGGCGAAACGGTCTTGCGCTGCCGACAGCGGCAGCCCTTACTACAAGGTGTAGACAAAAATAAAAATCTGCCCACAAAATCTTGCGTTACTATAATAGCAAGAACCGTTTTAAAAAGCAATAGAAAACAAGTGGGTTTTCTTCCAGCGGAAAGGCTATTCTTTGGGCAGAATGTAGAAAAACGGCAGAAACCCCGGCGGCACGGCTACTTTGCGAAAAAATTTGCAAATTAAGGGTTGACAAGACTAACTGACTGTGGTATCCTGTTCTCGCAGCGGTGGTTAGCTAATTCTAACCACGTTGCACCAGAAAAAAGGAGCGTCTGCAAGCGCTCCGCTCCATTCCTCCATTCCTTTCTCTTTTCTACGGGAAGCGGCAGCACGGTTTGCTCTGCTGCTTCCGGCGCGGCACCGGCTGTGTTTGGTACCACAGCCGACGCAAAGAAAACAAAAACGGGACACTCAGCTTGACCACCTGAGTGCCCCGATTTTTGTTTTTACTGCCCCATCCCCGCCAGCTGTTCATACAGCTGCGCTGCGCCGCCGCCGGGGTATTTTACGCTGACAAAGGCGTTGTTCAGGATGCACACGCCGTCAGAATACACCGTCAGCAGAAACTTCTGGTTCTCGGCATCGTCATAAAAGCTGACGGTGACCGACTGCACCGGGAAGGTATCGTGGGTGTAGGCAGAATAGTTCTGGTTCAGCTTTTTGCGGCAGGAGACGGTGGAAAGCAATTCTGCCGTTTGTTGGAACGCTTCGCTGTCCATGGAGAGGAGGTGATAGTCCATGTCGTTTGTGCTGCCAAAATGCGCCACTTCCTCGGTGCGGAGCGTGCCCTGCGAGCTGGCGCGCACCAGTGCCTTCAGGTCGATGGGACGGTACAGCACCGCAAAAGCTGCCAGTGCAAACAGGATAAAAAATAAAGCGGTGCGGGGAATGTGGAAGCTTTTCATCTGCTCACCCCTCCTTTGGCAGTTCCATTTGCGCCAGATGCCGCTGGGCGATGAAAAAGCCCACGGCGCTGGCGGCAAATACCACATAATAGCTGGCGATGCGGTAGAGCATCAGCACGCTCATCACCTCGCCCCGTTCCAGAAAGCTGCCGAACACCAGCAGAAAGGCCGTTTCGATCGAGCCCATCCCGGCTACGTTGGGCAATGCGTTGGAAACGAAGAGCATCAGGCTGGTGAGCAGCTGCACCTGCCAGAAGCCCAGCGGGGAAAGCCCCATGAACCGGATGCACAGGTAGGGCAGGCAGAAGAGTCCGAACAGCTTGAGCGCCTGCAGGGCAAAAATTTTCAGGCAGCGGGGTTTATCTGCCAGCAGGCGGCGGCTCTCGGTGCCTAACACTTCCAGCTGTTCCAGCCAGTCGGCGCGGCGCTGCTGCCACTTTTCGGTCTTGGGCAGAAAGCCCAGCAGCCAGCGGGCGAGGTTCTGCACCAGCGGCGAGACGCACAGCAGCACCAGCGCCACGATAATCACCGCTACCACAGCGTATGCCATGGGCAGATACCGCATGACACCGGTGGTGTTGGCGGCAAGCCAGCGGTGCTGCAACAGCAGCATCACGGTGGCGTATAGGAGCACCGTGCTCTTGTGGAAAACGTATTCCAGCGTCATCAGCCCCGCGCCGGGACCCAGCGGCAGTCCGGCCTTGTGTAGATAGTACAGCTGCACCGGCACCGCACCGGCACCCAGCGTGACCACGTTGCCAAAGGTGCCGCACCAGCCCACATCCAGCCCCTGCCACAGTTTGAACTGCGGCAGACGGCTGCGCACGATGACCCACGCCACGCACCCCTCCAGCAGGGGGTAGCTGAGGCCGACCGCCAGCACCGCCAGCACCTGCCACACTGAAAGCTGCGCCAGCGCCGCAGTGATCTCGGCCCAGTGATCCTTAAAAGTGAACACAATGATGCAGGTAAGTGCCAGCAGCACCAGCAGAGAGATCACGGCCTTTTTGCGGGAGGGCTGCTGCGCGGCGGCTTGGCTCATGGAAACAAAACTCCTTTCACAACCGGAAATTCTGGAATCAGTATAGCACATCTCCCGCCGCCCTTTGTGAACGGAAGCGGAACTTTGTTGGGCAATTTGGGGGATTTGATAAAATGGGGAAACCTCTCCCGTGAAAAAGCACTGCCGGGCAGCGTGCAGCTGTCCGGCAGTGTTTTTTCATGATTCTTCCCCGTCCGTCAGCTCTTTTACCAGCCTTGTCAGGGTGGCGACATAGGATTCGTTGGAGAACTGCTGCTCGTACAGGCAGCGGCAGCTGCCGTGCATGGCGGCCAGCGCCTCCGGGTGTTCGATGGCCCAGGCCAGCTTGTCGGCCAGCTGCTGCGGGTCGTCGTCCTTGTAGAGGAAGCCGTCCACGCCTTCGGTCACCAGCCCGGCGGTGCCGGTGTGCTCCGATACGATGGAGGGCTTGCCGAAGATCAGTCCCTCGGTGACGAAGGTGGGCATGGGGTCATCCCGGGAGGCGCACACCACGCAGTTGCACTGCTCCATCAGGGATTTGACCTCCGGGCGCTCCAGCCGCTTGCGGTAGAAAACGGTCTGGGGATAGTCCCGCACCAAGCTGTCCACGGCGTTGTACATCCCCTTGTCGGCGGCTTTGCCCACAAAAAGGAAGGCAGCTTTTTCCCGCACTGCAGAGGGCAGCAGCCGGATGGCGTTGCAGAAGATGTCCGGACCCTTGCGGTGCTCCAGCGAGCCTACCGTCACAAAGAGGGGACGCCCCCCGGCAAAGCTGATGTCATAGCGGGGGAATTGCTCGGCTGCATAGTCCGGCAGACCGTAGATCAGCTGCTCGATTTCAAAATCCGGCCGGACGGAGTGCATGGCGGCGGTGGCGTGGGAGCCTACGGCGCAGAGGTGCACGTTTTTGCCCAGCGCCTTGGGGATGCTGTGGGAGATGAAGGGGTAGCCCGCAAAGGCATCGTGCAGCCACCACAGCACCGGCACAAAGGAGCCGTTCAGGGTGTTCACCACCGGCGCTTCCACCACCGTGTTGGCCAGCACAAAGTCTGCGCTGGTGGCCAGCCCCCACAGGGCGCTGGAAGTAACGCAGTCCGGGCGGGTGACCACAGCGGCCCCGGCGTCCAGAAACAGCGGCAGCGAGCCTTCATCCGAGGGTCCCAGCACCACCACCTCAAAGCCTAAGCTGCGCAGCACCGGCACGGCACTTACCAGCACGATGGGCGCACCGGTCATGGTCAGCTCATGGCTCGAAATCAGCGCACGGCGGCCCTTGGCAGAGAATACATCGTCGGCGCACAGCTCCCGGCGGAAGTGCAGCAGCGCCTGCGGGATGCAGCGGCTGTGCTGCGCCATGGCGTGGGCCAGACGCAGCAGTTCGGTAACGCTGTCCTTGCCCCGGGCGGCGGCGCGTACCTTGTCCAGCAATGCGCGGGACACCAGTGCGCAGCTGCTGCCGGGCAGGTGCCGGGTGCTCAGGTACAGGGCGGTGGAGCCGTCAAAGCCAAAGGCGGCGTCGCAGACCGCAAGGTCTGCGCCCTCCCGCAGGGCGACGGCAAAATAGGTCAGGGCGGTGGGGGTGCACTCCACATCCTCGCTTACCAGCAGCACCCCGGCTACATCGGGGGTCAGCTCGTCCTCAAGCCGGGTCACCAGACGGAACTTGCGGTGCAGCTGGTTTTGCAGCGCCGCTTGCAGCGCCTTGTGACGCCCCGGCGCGTAGACCAGAAGATAGGTGCTCTGGGTATCGGTATAGACCTGCTTGGACAATTGCTTGCGCTGCAGGGTACTGTAACTGGTGTACATGATCCAACTCCTCCGGGCAGAATATCGGGCGGGCTCAGTGACCGCGCACTAGGTTCAGCAGTCTGCGCAGCGGGGCGGTCAGCCGCCAGCTGCTGCTGGCGCGCATCGTTTCCAGCGAAACCTGATATTCGTGCTGGATGCCCTGCAAGGTCAGCAACTGCTGGTTCAGCCGCATACACTCGGCGCGGCTGGCCTGCAATACTTCCTCTGCCTCCTGCGCGGCAGCGGCGTTCTCAAGCTTCAGGTCGTTCAGCGCCCGCAGCAGAGACTTGCCGGGCTGCTCGTGCAGAAAACGTCCCAGCGGGTAGTAGTGATAGTTCACCGCAAACTTCATGCCGGCACCAAAGCCGGTGGTGCAGTGCAGCGAAAGGTTGGGGTCTACGTCCAAAAACAGCAGGCTGTCCTCCTGCAGCAGAAGGCCGTTGACCGACTGGAAGCTGATGCGCTCGTCCGAGAGGGCAAGGTCGGTGATGCAGCAGGCCAACTCGCCGGGGTCCAGACGGATGGCGCGTGCGTCCTCCGGCAGGACAAAGGTGACCGAGACCTCGTGGGTCAGTTCGTTGTAGACATCCTCGGTGGCAGTCAGGCATTCCCGGGGCGAAAAGCCGCTGCCGGTGTCGTAGAACAGCTGCGGCAGGGTAAGGGTGATATTCTCAGCCGCGGCGCTGTGCTTGGCAAGCTCGGTCTGGCAAGCCAGCAGCTGCTGCTCCAGCTCCAGACACCGCTGCGCCAGCTGGGAAACACCCTCGTCCGAAAGCTTGAGCTGCTGCTCCAGCTCGGCAATGTGCGCCTGCATGGCAGCAGGGGTCATGGGGGCATCGTGGTTCATAACGGGATCCTCCTCTTCCTTTATCCTATAACAGCTGCACCGCCGCAGCCAAAACATTCAGAAAAATCAGTGCCGCGGGGCGTAATGTACCTGAGGGGTGCGCCGCCGGGCGGGGAACAACTTGATGATCAGATCCCGCCGCCGCTGCAGCAGGGCGCAGATCAGCCAGATGGAGCCCAGCGAAAGGATGTATTGCAGGCTGATGCCCAAAACAGGGCGGTCGGCGTATTTGGCGGCGAACAGATACCACGGAATGGCGATCAGCTCCACCGTATGTACGCAGAAGATGTACAGGGAACGGCGGCCGATGGCCTCGAAAAAGCGCACCAGCGGGTTGCGGCGCTGGCTCCAGCGCAAAAACAGCCGGATAAACAGCAGACCGGCAAGGCCGTCCAGCAGGATGCTGATGGGGCCCAGCGACCACTCGGCCATGGATACACAGTCGGTGCGGCGGGTGGCAAGGGCGGCTGCCGGGATCAGCAGTACGGCTGCCCACAGGATGCAGGACATCCGGCGGGACAAAGGCTGATCCAGCCAATGCTGCCGTTTGGCAAGGTAGCCAAGGTACAGGTACGGCGTGATCACCGCGCCCTGAATCAGGCAGAAGGGCAGCTCCCATACAAGGCTGGCACCCCAGCCCAGCAGGGCGGCACCGCCCACCGCCCAAGGGATGTACCGCTCCGGGAAGATGTTCAGGATAACGTCCAGTAAGATCCAGCCCATCAACAGCGCCAGCAGATACCACATGGGCCCGCAGGAAAAGAACTCCTGCCCGAAGTAGGTGGCAGTATGGGGCAGACCCAGCAGAAAGCCGCCTGCCACCTTGATGCTTTCAGTCATGGAGCCGGGCAGATAGTGAAAGGTTTTATAATGAATGATGAAGTGCAGCACCGTGGTGAACACCGCAGTGTAGCAAAAGGGCTTGAGCAGGCTTTTGAGCTGCTGGTGGATGCACTTGCTGATGGAGCGCTTGCGGAAGCCGTAGCCGCTGGCAATAAAAAAGGCCGCCATCAGCGTTTCGCGGTAGATAAAGCCGACAAAGGCCGTCAGCGACAGGCCGCCCTCCAGCTGGAGTGGGTAAAGCTCCGCAGTGTGTCCCAGCACGATGGCCAGCATCCCAGCGCCCTTGAGCATATCAAACATCCCGATGGAGTTGACAGTGCGGGGCTTGGTTGTTTCCATGAAAGATTCCTTCCCTGCGCCGGGCCAATACCCCCTCGAGAAAAAAGCCGGATACGGCGCAAATGATCAGTTTTTATACAGCATTGCCATGATATATGGCTAGTATAATGCTTTTTATAGAGACTGTCAATTTTGTTTTGCAGTCTGCACCATACCGGAACTGGTATTTTGCGCTAAAAATTGTAGCACGAAAACCGGCGGATTGCAACGAAAGGTAGAATTTGGCCGGGGCGTATCCCAAGATGTGCAATTGAAAGTTGTCAAAGTGAGAAATTAAATGTTGCAGAAGTATTGCATTGCATTGGAAAATATTGTATACTGAGCACAGTACAGCGCACTGCCGCAGGATGAAATAACAACGCAGGAGGAAAATACAATGATCAAGGTATTGGACAACGTGTATGATCTGGTCACCCTGAATATGGAACAGCGTTTTTCGGAGCGTGTGGCGCTCCGCTTTTATGATAAGGAAACGGACGAGGTGACCGCAGTCCATTATAAGGACTACGCGCGGGATATCCGCCGTGCGGTCAGCTACTTCCAGAGCACCATCCCGGATATCAAGGGCAAAAAGATCTGCCTGCTGAATAAAAACAGCTACGAATATGCCGTGAACACCTTCGGCATCATTCTGGCGGGCGGTGTACTGGTACTGCTCAACCAGCACAAGAGCTGGGACGAGCTGTCCTACGAGCTGGGGCTGGTGGAACCCGCCGCCATCCTGACCGACGGCGACGACTACGGCACCAAGGAGCAGCTGCAGGCCGACTACGGCAGCATTCTGCGCCCCATGGACGGCTTCTGCGCTTATGAGCCGGTGGCAGAGATGCCCCGCTGCATCGGCCACGATGACCTGATGATCCTGATGTTCACCTCCGGCACCACCGGCCGCAGCAAGGGCGTGATGCTGAGCGAGCGCAACTTCTTCAGCGTGATGCGCGCCCATGTGCAGATCGGTGAGCGCATGATGGAGTATAAGCACGACCCGGAGCTTGTGGTCAGCCAGTACACGGTGCTGCCCATGTTCCATCTGGGCGCATTCATCTGCCTGTTCTCTTGGGCACACGGGGGCTGGGCGCTGAACATCAGCGGCGATATCCGCAACTTCTATAAGGAGATCCGGCGGATGCCCAGTCAGGTCATGGCGGTGGTGCCGGTGATCATGAACTCCCTGCACAAGGACGTGATGCGCGGCCGCAAGGAGCGCTTGGGCGAGCTGTGGGTGCCCATCTGCTCCTCTGCGATGTTTGACCCGCAGGTGATGCTGGATATGGCCACCAACGGGATGTTCGTGGTGCAGACCTACGGCGCTACCGAGACCTGCGGCGATGGCATCATCAACTACGCGCAGGATGCAAAGCACATCGGCGCTGTGGGACAGGGCAACGATTATCTGGACTACAAGCTCGAGCCGGACGGAGAGCTGTGCATCCGGGGCGACAGCATCATGCTGGGCTACTACAAGGACCCCGAGGCCACCGCTGCGGTCATCGACAAGGACGGCTGGTTCCACACCGGCGACCTTGCCCGGGTGGACGAGGACGGCTACTACTACATTACCGGCCGCAAGAAGAACCTGATCATTCTGGACAGCGGCGAGAACGTCAGCCCCGAAGAGCTGGAGGGCATGTTAGAAAAATGTCCTGCCGTACAGGAATGTATCGTAAAAGAACTGGGCAAAAAGATAGGTGTTGTGGTATACTGTGAAAAGGAGCACCAGCAGACGGTGCGGGACTTTATTGCCCAGATGAACCGCACCGTCCCGCTGTACAAGCGCATTGGCGTGGTGGAATTCAGCGAAACGCCGCTGCCCCGCAACGGCGCAGGCAAGCTGGTGCGCAAGTAAAACGCAACAGAAAGGAAGCATAATACGATGGAACGTGCAGAAATCATTTCTCAGATCACGGCTATTCTGGAGGATGTCGCAGAGGTATCGCCGGAGGATGTGACCGAAAGCAGCGTCCTGATGGACGATCTGGATCTGTCCTCTATGGAGATCCTGACCATTGTGGCAGATCTTGAGGAGACCTTTGGCCTGCGCATCCCGGAAAAGGAGCTGCGCAACTTTGTCACCATGGGTGATCTGGTGGATTATCTGGCAGCAAACGTGGGGTAAAAACCAATGGAAACACAGCAGCGCTCGACGGAATATAACTTTCAGGGAATCATGTACTTTTTCCGTCGGGAAAAGATCCAGTGCCGGTACCAGTTCTCGCTGCGGGATGCGGTGGATATCACCCTTTTGCAGCGGGCACTGACAGCGGCCTTGGCAAGTGCGCCTTATTATACGCAGCGTCTGGTGCAGGAAAAGCGGGAGATGTGGCTGGAGCCCAATACGGAGCCCTGCCTTGTGTACCCCGGCAGCACCATGCGCAATATCCCGGAACAGACGAACGGCTACCTGTTCTGCGTCAGCTGCGAAGGGGATACCGTCTACTTTGACTGGCATCACTTCCTGCTGGACGGCCACGGGGTATCGCCCCTGCTCACCAGCATTCTGGAGCAGTACTGCAACCTGCGTTACGGCACGGCCTTTGCGGTGCCGCAGATCGTGTGCGACCCGCCCTATGATATGGAGGCCATGCTGGCAGAGTACCCGCCTGTGGAGTACGGGAGCGATGTCATCCAGCGGGATGTGGTGCAGACCTACGAGGGTGCGCTGCGCCGCACCCGGGTGTGCCTGAGCAAGCAGAGCCTTGTGGAAAAAGCGCTGGCGAACAACGCAAAGCCGGTAAGCGCTCTGATGGGTCTGCTGTGTATGGCCATGCGGGAGTATCTGGGCAAGGAGAAGATCCAGTATTCCTACTCCTCCGATACCCGCGATGTGGCCGGTGTGCCGAATGCGCTGTACAACTGCGTATGCAGCTTTGGGCATACGGTGCAGCTGCAAGCCCAGACCCGCCTGGCAGATTTTGTATCTGATGTAGATGCAGACATCAAGCGGGACCTGCAGCCGGAGTCCAAGCGTCACCGTATGGCCGACCAGATGGGCTGGGTGTACAAGGTGAACCAGCAAAAGGCACCCCTGCGCATCAAGCAGCGGGTGTTCCAGATGGGCGAGTACATCGGCGGCACTATTTCGGATTTCTGGCTCAGCTATCTGGGCAATCCGCTCATGCCCGCCACTCCGGAACTGGCACAGTACACCACGGATTTTGGCGTCTGGGTGCCGCCGGACGGTGCATCCGTGGGCGTGGAGGCTGCCAGCCTGAACGGTAAGATCATTCTGTGCATCCACAACAAGGCACCCAACCCGGGTCTGGCTGATATCCTCCGCAAGACCTTTGAAAACGAAGGCGTTGCGGTGCTGGAAGCCGAAGATCTGGACTGAGAAATACTTATCATAAAAGAAAAAACTGCTGCACGTTTTGTGCGGCAGTTTTTTTGCTGCTTTTTGTAAGAAAATCCGGTTGCAAAGATGCGAAAAAATGGTTAAATAGAGAAAGGATATTTCCGCAAGGAGAGGAACACCATGGAACAACAGAACACGCGCCTGCGCAATGCGGGCTTTGCGACCTTTTTCTTCAGCGGCATCTGTGCCATCAGCGCAGGTGTGGTGGTCAGTCTGCTGCAGGAGCGCTACGGCTTTGCCTACGGCATGACCGGTACACTGCTCTCCCTGATGAGCGTGGGCAACCTGCTGGCAGGGCTGCTGATGGGCATGCTGCCCAGTGCGCTGGGCATGAAACGCAGTGTGCTGCTGCTGACCATCGGCTATGCGGTGGGCTACGCCGTCATGGGGCTGACCGGCGCAGTGGTGCTGCTGGCAGCGGCCTTTTTTGTGGTGGGCATCGCTAAGGGCAGCGTTATCAACACCTGTACCATTCTGGTCAGCGATCACTCCGCCGACCGCACCCGGGGCATGAACCTGATGCACAGCTGCTACGCCTGCGGCGCACTGCTGTGCCCCTTCCTCATTGCGGCGGCAGCCCGGGTAAGCACCGAGCTGGCGGTCTTTCTGCTGGCAGCCGTGGGCCTTGTGCTCTGGCTGGTGTACGTCTTTACCCCGCTGCGCGGCGGCAAGAGTAAAAGCAGCGCCGAGAAGGAAGCCATCGACTGGAGCTTTCTGCGCTCTGCCCGCTTCTGGCTGCTGACCGGGCTGCTGTTCTTCCAGAACGCCGCCGAGCAGAGCGTCAACGGCTGGATGGTGACCTACTTCAAGGGCAGCGGTATCATTGCGGGCACGCTGGCGGCCTACACCGTCACCGTGATGTGGGGCGCTACGCTGGTGGGGCGTCTGCTCATCGCCTTTGTGTTCCCCTTAAAAAATCCCCGCAAGGCCATGGTGGGCATGAGCGTGCTGTGCACCGTGTTCTATGTGCTGCTGGTCATGGCGCACACGCAGGGCGCAGCCATTGCGCTGCTGTTTGCCTTTGCCATCTCCATGTCCGGGCTGAACCCCACCGCCGTGGCCAGCGCAGGCCGCATGACCAGCGTGACCAGCATGGGCATCATGCTGCCGGTGGCCTCCAGCGGCGCCATCCTGATGCCGTGGGTCATCGGCATCGTGGCCGAGCGTGCGGGGCTTGCCGCCGGTATGGCTTCCAACATCGTGCCCTGCGTGGGTCTGGTGGTCTTTACCCTGCTGGTGGCAAGACTGCCGGAGGAATGATGTGCCGCCTCCCTATAACCCTTTCTGTGAAAATGGGGTTCAGGAAAGTCCGCAGACTTTCCTGAACCCCGAAATTATAAATAATGATTCCGCTGATGATGCGCAAAGCGAACGCGCAGCGCATTTTAAATCATTTTGCGTTATCCTTCAATGCCTCTTGCTTTGGCGCTGAACTCGCAGCCGCAGTAGTCCTGCCGGTACAGGCCGTACTGCTCCGAAAGCTGCAGGCTGCGCAGGTAGCCGTTGTGCTTTTTGAAGTCCGAGGGCAGATGCTTTACCCCGAACTCTGCCTCCAATTCCTGCCCGATGGCGTTGATGCGTGCGGCGTCCTTGTGGGGGCTGATGGACAGGGTGGTGGTGAACCACTGGAAGCCGTGCTCGGCGGCGTACTGGGCCGCGATGTAGTCGGACACCTCCCGCTCGGTCATGCCCTCCTTCATGTAGGCGGCGGCCCGCTCCATCACCACGTCGTTGATTCGGGAGGCCTCCCGCATCAGGTCCTGCTCCACCGCGTCCTTGCAGGCCCGGGCGTCGTCCACGCAGTCGGAGGCCAGCACATACTTGCAGCTGGGATTGTGGGCCATCAGGGGCAGCAGAAACCGGGCGGGCCAGTCCTTGTCCACGCCCATGTCTTTTTCCCCGTCCACGGCATTTGCCAGAATGGCGAGATAGTCGTCCGTGTCGGAGAACCACACCTGCTCATAGGGTGCCTCCGGCACCGGGAACAGTTTGTTCAGAAATAACTTGTGCTGTCCGTCCTTCCGCAGGTAAAAGGCGTACAGCCGCTCAAAGGGGAACACGTCGTAGCCCGTCAGATACCAGATGCTGTCCGGGTCGGACACCAGCATCTGCTCCAGGCCCATCCGTTCCATGGCGGCCAGTACGCGGCTGATTCGCTCCTGATACATGATGTCACCCCTCTTTTTTTCCGATAATGGTCTCCACCAGCTCCGGAGAGACCAGAGCCTTTACGGTCTTGACGCCGGTTTTCAGGGACTCTACCGGCGCATACTCGTACCGGCCGTGGG
>OGON01001581.1_pt1 | contig 15374 bp, 8 predicted proteins | sample 1552671 | NCBI WGS metagenome assembly OGON01 (sample SAMEA2580136, study PRJEB22360) | human gut metagenome | biome: human gut; feature: human-associated habitat; material: faeces | place: Denmark | collected 2008/2010 | reverse complement strand
AACCGTATGCGTGAGCGAGGGGAAGGAAAGACAGCACTTTATCCCCCTTTTTAAGGAGTTCGGTACGAATACCGAAAGTGACATTGCCGGCAAGATTGTTGCCCGTCAGCATTACCCCTTTGCTGAAGCCGGTAGTTCCCGATGTGTAGTTCAGCAGCATTACCTTATCATTGGATAACGTAGTGTATTGAATGTCCTCGCGCGTGAATCCTTTCGGATAGGCGGCGTACATTTCATCATTGAGGTGTACCAGAAACTTCTGAATAGTTTCTCCGTCCCGCTGATAGAGGCAGCGGAAGTCGGTGAGCGAAAAAACTCCGCGCAGTCCGGTCAGCTTTTCTTCTTCCAGGCTTTCCCAGATGCTGTCACTGGTAAAGAGGAAAACGGACTCGGAATGGTTGACGATATGATGCACATCGTTGGGCGTAAAGTCTTGCAGGATAGGGACGATGATGGCTCCGTAGGTGATGGTTGCCATGTAGGCGATGCACCAGTGGGCATTATTTTTGCCGATAACGGCTATTTTATCTCCTCTGCGCAGGCTGCAATGTTTGAAAAGCAGGTGCATACGGGCGATTTCTCCGGCTACCTGGCCATAAGTATAATGAACGGATTCACCATAATCGGTATAGCAAGGTAAATCCCAATTTTCCCGAAAACTATTTTCGTATAGTTTAATGAAATTCTCTTTAATCATTGCACGTTTTTTAGTGAATTGTGCAAAAATAGGAATAAACTTTCGTATCCTAAAGTGTTTTACTAATAATAATGTGTAACTTTGCACGAAATATGTGTTTATAACAGCTTATGATAGATACCACTGTATTTCAAAATAAGACAGCCGTTTATTATACTTTAGGCTGCAAATTAAATTTTTCAGAGACTTCAACTATCGGTAAAATTCTGCGTGAGGCAGGAGTCCGGACTGCGCGTAAAGGAGAGAAGGCAGATATCTGTGTGGTAAATACCTGTTCGGTGACGGAGATGGCGGATAAGAAATGCCGGCAAGCGATTCATCGTCTGGTAAAACAACACCCTGGTGCTTTTGTGATAGTGACCGGATGTTATGCGCAATTGAAGCCCGGCGATGTGGCAAAGATAGATGGAGTGGACGTAGTGTTGGGAGCTGAACAGAAGGGAGAATTGCTTCAATATCTAGGTGACCTCCAAAAGCATGAAAAAGGAGAAGCTATCACTACGACGACCAAAGATATCCGTTCATTCTCTCCCTCGTGTTCACGGGGAGACCGTACCCGTTTCTTTTTGAAGGTGCAGGATGGATGCGATTACTTTTGTTCTTATTGCACGATTCCTTTTGCCCGGGGGCGAAGTCGTAACGGGACTATTGCTTCCATGGTTGAACAGGCCCGTCAAGCAGCTGCCGAAGGAGGAAAAGAGATTGTTCTGACCGGAGTGAATATCGGAGATTTCGGTAAGACCACCGGCGAGAGCTTTTTGGATTTGGTGAAAGCGCTTGATAGGGTGGAAGGCATAGCCCGTTATCGTATATCTTCCATCGAACCCAATTTGCTGACAGAGGAAGTATTGGCTTATTGTGCAGAGTCGCGTGCGTTTATGCCTCATTTTCATATACCATTGCAAAGCGGTAGTGATGAAGTGTTGAAGCTTATGCGTCGCCGTTATACTACAAATTTTTTTGCAGAGAAGATATCACGTGTGAAGGAACTGATGCCTGATGCCTTTATCGGTGTGGATGTGATTGTAGGTACAAGGGGCGAGACTGAGGAGTGTTTTGAAGAAGCATTCGAATTCATTCGTTCGTTGGATGTGAGTCAGTTGCATGTGTTCAGTTATTCGGAGCGTCCCGGAACGATGGCTCTGAAAATAGAACATTCCGTTTCGCCTGAGGAGAAACATCGACGTAGCCAACGGCTATTGGAGCTGTCTGATGCGAAATGGGAAGCGTTTTATCGGCGTTACATCGGAACCGAGGCCGAGGTCCTGTTGGAAAGGTCCCGAACGGAAGGAGTGATGCATGGCTTTACGGCCAACTATATCCGGGTGGAATTGCCTGTCGAAGGGAATCTGGACAATCAGATTGTCCGTGTACGTTTAGGAGATTTTAATGTAGGCAGATCGGCTTTGCGTGCCACCTTATTATAATAGTAGGAGAGGAAGGATATGGACAAAGTGGCTGTAGTCATTTTAAATTGGAACGGAGAAGAAATGCTTCGTCGCTTTTTGCCTGGTGTGCTGGCTCATACACAGGCAGAGATATATGTGGCCGACAATGCTTCTACGGATAAGTCGTTGGAGCTTCTTTCTGTGGATTTTCCTGCAGTGAAAACAATCTTATTGGAACGGAATTATGGTTTTGCCGAAGGGTATAACCGGGCTTTGGCACAGATTGAGGCCGAATATTTTGTTTTGTTGAATTCGGACGTGGAGGTGAAAGACGATTGGATTTCTCCCATGTTGCAGTATTTGGATACTCATCCGGAGGTAGCAGCCTGCCAACCCAAAATCTTAAGTTGGCATGCACCGGATAAGTTTGAGTATGCGGGAGCGGCAGGAGGATACATGGATGCTTGGGGCTATCCGTATTGCAGGGGGCGTATAATGAATACGGTGGAAACCGATGAGGGGCAATACGATACTGTGGCACCTGTTTTTTGGGCCACCGGAGCCGCTTTGATGGTACGTAGTGCCGTTTATCATGAAGTCGGAGGTTTGGATGCCCGTTTTTTTGCCCACATGGAGGAGATAGATTTTTGTTGGCGATTACGCAGTCGCGGATACGATATCGTTTGTATACCGTCGGCTGTGGTTTATCATGTAGGGGGAGGCACGTTGCCCAAGGAAAACCCGAATAAGACCTATTTGAATTTCCGGAATAACCTTTATATGCTTTATAAGAATCTGCCGGATGAACGTTTAAGTACGGTCATGCGTTGTCGTTTTTGGCTGGACAGACTGGCAGCTCTCCAATTTTTGCTGAAAGGAGAGAGACGGTCTTTTCAGGCTGTATTTCGGGCGAGGGCTGATTTCAGAAAGCAAAAGAAAGATTTTCGGGTCTCCCGGAAGGAAAATCTGTCCCGTATGGTCGTGAATCCGATTCCGGAACAGGCTCGGTTTAGTATTTTGTGGGCTTACTATTTCCAAAATCGTCATAAATACTCCGATTTGCCCCATATATAGTTTTTCTTTTTGCTTTTTTTAGTAAAACAGTTTGTGATTAATGTATTTGTTTGTATATTTGTATGCATATTTAACGAATAATAAGTTTTGAAGCGAGTTTTATTGATTTTAATCGGTCTGACTATGTTTTTTTCTTCTTGTCGGTGGAGTTCCGTTCCCTGGTGGACGGATAGCCAGTCGGATAAAGGAGAAAAAATATTCCGTTATGACCGTTTGGTTGATGAATTCGTTTCCTTGAATAGTTTCACTTCTCTCCAGTGTATGAATACGGAATATCCGGCTGCGACACGGTTGCTTATAGAAGAGGTGTTGGCTATCGGGGCCGTACAGGAACCGCGTATCGAACAGCGTTTGCGGGAGTATTATCTTGACTCCACCATGCAGGTGTTGTTGGAAGACGTGCATGATGAGTACACGGATTTGAATGTGGAGGAAGCAGAAATTTCTTCGGTATTCGAGCAAGTCAAGAAGGCTGACCCCAGTTTCCGTATACCGTTTATGTATACTCAGATATCCGGTTTGAACCAAAGTATTGTGGTGGGCGACAGCTTGTTGGGTATCAGTCTGGACAAGTATTTGGGGCGTGACTATCCTTTGTACCGCAAATATTATCATGATTATCAGCGTCGGGTAATGGACCGAAGTTGGTTGGTGTCGGATGCTTTGTTCTATTATCTGTCCCATGAATATCCTTTGCCGGACGATAAGGTGCATACCTTGTTGGATTATATCGCAGATTACGGGAAGATACATTGGGTGATTGCGCATTGCCGGAATATTTCTTTGGAGCAAGAAGCCGGTTTTGAAGAAGAACGCGTGCTTTGGTACAAGGAGAACGAAACAGAAGTATGGAATTGGCTGATGGGGCATGGTGTTCTGACTTCTGCAGATTTGACGATGATCAGGCTTTTCATGGAGCCTCGTGGAACTACGCCTTATATCGGGAAGGACAGCCCGGATCAGATAGGTTTGTGGTTGGGCTTGCAAATCATAGACCATTATATGAAATCACATCCCCGGGTGACGATCGGTGAATTGCTTCATGAGAATGATTATGAAAAGATTCTCCGTGAGTCGGGGTATCATCCGTCAGCAAACAAAAAGTAATGGAACCAGCACTTTATTTGATACCTGTCACGTTGGGGGATACACCTCATTCACAGGTTTTGCCGGATTATAATACAGAGATTATCCGGAACATCAGGCATTTCATCGTGGAGGATTTGCGTTCGGCCCGTCGTTTTCTGAAAAAGGTGGATCGGGACATCAATATAGATGAGTTGACTTTTTACGCCATGGGGAAGCACGCCTCTCCGGAAGCGTTTGCGTCCTATCTGCACCCTTTGGAACAAGGGATGCCGGTCGGTGTGATTTCGGAGGCCGGTTGTCCGGCTGTGGCCGACCCGGGGAGCCGATGTGGTAGCCATTGCCCAACGTAAGGGACTGCGGGTCATTCCTTTGGTGGGGCCGTCTTCCATGATTTTGGCCGTGATGGCGTCCGGCTTCAACGGGCAGAGTTTTGCTTTCAACGGTTACCTTCCGATAGACCCGGCTGAACGGACCAAACGTATTAAAATGTTGGAACAGCGGGTATATACGGAACATCAGACCCAGTTGTTCATCGAGACACCTTACCGTAATGCCAAGATGTTCGAGGAGATTCTTCGGACATGCCGTCCACAGACCCGTCTTTGTGTGGCGGCAGGCATAACTTGTAAAGAAGAGTATATAAGAACACGAATGGTACAGGAATGGAAGAAGCATTCTCTTCCGGATTTATCCAAGGTTCCGGCCATATTCTTGATTTACAAGTAGGGGCAGGAATGACTTCTTTAGAATAAAAAATCAATCTCAGGAGATTCGTTTTTCAATCTCCTGAGATTGATTTTTCGTTTGGCGCAGAATGTAAATCGCTGTGGCTCAGTACGGAATACTTACTTCATATTTTCGATGAAGAAATTCGTGATGCTCGTGTAAAGATGGTTACGGGTGTTGCCACCGGTGATGTTATGGTTGCGGTTGTTATAGGGGAGCATCATGAACGGTTTGCCGGCTTGCACCAATGCTTCGGCATACTCCATGGAGTTGCGGAAGTGGACGTTGTCGTCGGCCGTACCGTGGCAAATCAGGAGCTTGCCATGCAACTTGTCGGCTTGGCTTATCGGACCGCGGGCGTATCCGGCGGCATTTTCCTTCGGGGTGCGCATGAAGCGTTCCGTGTAGACCGTGTCGTAGTAACGCCAGCAAGTAGGAGGAGCCACGGCTACTCCGGCGGCGAAGACGGGACGGCCTTCGCTCATGCTCATCAGTGTGTTGAAGCCTCCGTAACTCCAACCCCAGATACCGATACGCGAGGCATCAACGTAGGGCAGCGTACCCAGATAAAGGGCGGTTTCCACTTGGTCTTTTGCTTCTAAGTAGCCTAAGTTCAGGTAGGTGCATTTCTCGAACTCTGCGCCCCGTCCTCCGGTGCCCCGTCCGTCCACGCAGACACAGATGAAGCCTTGTTGTGCCAAGTATTGTTCATACAAGGTACCGCCCATGCTGCCGGTTCCCCAAGAGTCGAGGACTTGTTGAGAACCGGGACCGCTGTACTGGAACATGACGACGGGATATTTCTTGCCCGGATTGAAATCGGCAGGTTTGACCATGTAGCCGTTCAACTGTATGCCTTCTCCCGTAGTAAATTGGAAGAACTCGCGCGTCCCTAAATTCTGGCCGTTGAGTTTGGCCACTAATGCTTGGTTGTCTTCGAGTACTTTCAGCGTCTTGCCGTTGCGGTTACAAAGAGTGGTCACGTACGGAGTACGGATGTTGGAATAGACATTCATGTAATACTTCATGTTTTTGCTGAATATGGCGCTGTTGTCGCCTTCTTCTGCGGAAAGTTTTTCTATTTTGCCCTTGCTGTCGCTCCTGTAAATGGCTGTGTGCATCGGGTCGTCTGCCGGGTTGGCGGAAAAATAGAAACTGCCGTCCGCCGTGTCGTACCCATAGAAACTTTTGACGATGAGTTGGCCGCCGACGGCCTTTTTTATCAGGCTGCCGTTCAAGTCGTAGAGGTAAAGGTGGTTGTATCCGTCCCGCTCGCTGGTCAGCACAAAACGGTTGGGATAGAAGACCAGGTTTTTAAAGACGTTTTCACTGACGTACTTGTCCACGTTGTCGCGCAGGATTTTTTTGCATTCCGTGGAGCGCGGATTGGCCATGTACACTTCCAGGCAGTCCTGATGGCGATTCAATGTGAAGACAGCGAGTTTGGCCGGGTCGCTGGTAAACCGGATGCGCGGGATGTAACTGTCGGCTTCGAGGGGCAGTTTCATCGTGCGGATTACGCGTGCCTTGATGTCGAACGTCTGTACGCTGACGGTGGAGTTTGTGGTGCCGGCCATAGGATACTTATATTCATAGCGGCCCGGATATTCCGCATACTGTTCCTTGGCCGGATGGCTGCCTTTGTACCACGGGAAGGAGAACGTAGACACCTTGCTTTCGTCATAACGGATCCATGCTATCATGGTATTGTCGGCGTTGAAGTCGAAGGAACAGCTTGTGCTGAACTCTTCCTCGTTCACCCAATCGGGGATGCCGTTGATGACCTCGTTGAATTTCCCGTCTTTGGTGATTTGGCTTTCGCTGTTGTTGAACAGCAGTTTGACTAGGAACAGATTATTGTCGCGGACGAAACCGACAAGATTGCCGTCCGGTGAGAACTTGGGCGACTGTTGAGGGCCGTTGTCCGACAAGGGGGTGAGGGTGCGGTTGGCAATGTCGTACAAATAGTACACGGCGGTGAAGGAATGACGGTAGATGGGTTTCGTTTCCGTTTGTATCAGCATTTTCTTTTCGTCCGGCGACAGGATGTAGCCGTCTATCTTCTCCAGTTTGACGTCCCTTGCCGTAGACACGTCGAACAGCACGTCTTTCTGCCGTCCGTCCTTGAAGGAATAGGTGATGATTTGTTTGTGATCGTCGCTCAGCCGGGAATAGCTTTCTCCGTCGTTGAGCGGGTTCACGCCATAGATGCGTTTGGCGGCATATTCGCCTGCACACAACTCTTTTAATGAAAGTCCCGTCGCATTCGAATGTACGGGAACGGCTGCCAGGAGGCATCCGACTAAAAAGGTTGCAATCTTTTTCATTTTATTTTAGATGTAATGGATAATATCTTAACCTTAGAACTATTTTATCGCAAAGATAAGTTTTTTTTTCTATCTTTGCGAGGCAATAACGGTTTAAAAAGTATGGCTATACCTTATTTATATACAGACTACGGAGAATTCCTGCGTCGGGAATTTCCTTTCAAAGTACAAAAGATTTCCATCAATGCGGGTTTTACTTGCCCTAACCGTAATGGGGAAAAAGGCTGGGGCGGATGTACTTACTGCAACAACCAGACGTTTAATCCGGCCTATTGCCGTACGGAGAAAACGATTACGGAGCAGTTGGAAGAAGGCAAGCGCTTTTTCGGACGAAAGTATCCGGATATGAAGTTTCTGGCTTATTTCCAAGCTTATACGAATACGTATGGAGAAGTAGATGAGGTTATCCGGAAGTATGAAGAAGCTTTGGTTGTGCTGGATGTGGTGGGAATAGTCATCGGCACGCGTCCCGACTGTATGCCGCAGGCATTGCTGGATTATCTGACCGGACTGAACCGCCGTACTTTCCTGATGGTGGAGTACGGGATTGAGAGTGTGGACGACGGGACGCTTGTCCGCATCAATCGCGGGCATACGTTTGCCGAGACGGAGGAAACCGTCCGGCGTACGGTGGATGCAGGCATACGGACTGGTGGGCATATCATCCTCGGGCTGCCCGGAGAGAAGCGTGACGAGTTGGTCGGGCAGGCTGCGTTGGTGTCCCGTTTGCCTCTGACCGCTTTGAAAATCCACCAACTCCAACTGATAAGGGGCACACGTATGGCACACGAGTATGCTTTGCATCCGGAACAGTTTCATCTGTATACGGCGGATGAATATATCGAGCTGGTTATCGACTATATCGAACGCCTGAGGAGCGATTTGGTATTGGAGCGTTTTGTATCGCAATCTCCTAAGGACTTGCTGATTGCTCCCGACTGGGGACTGAAAAACTATGAGTTTACCGAACGGTTGAAGCGCAGGATGAAGGAGCGGGGCGCATGGCAGGGAAGGCTTGCCGACCGCAGGGAGCAAACCCGTTAGGCGTATGTTTGCGATTGTTCGCGAGCACAAAATACTGCTTTTTAGGAAGGTAATCCGTAAAAAGCTTCGTGGTTATGTTTTTTTTATTTACTTTTGCGGAACATGCGAAGCATGAAGAACCAATTCATTAATTATTAATATTAATCTACATGAAACACTTTGATTTCAAGTTTTTGCGCGTGTGGATGGTCTTGTGGTGTGCAGGTGTGCTTTTTCCTGCGGCAGGACAAGGCAGCGCGGGGTCGGCTGACGTCTTGCGGCTGATAGAGAAAGTAAATGACTATTGGCAGGCGAACAATTCGCCCAAGACGCGTGCTTTTTGGGACAACGCCGCTTATTACACCGGAAACATGGAAGCTTACAGGTTGACTGGGAAGGCTGCTTATTATGAATACAGTCAGCAATGGTGCGAGCATAACCGTTGGCGGGGCGCAAACAGCGACGACAAACGGAACTGGAAGTACAAGACGTATGGCGAGGGGCAGGATTTCGTGTTGTTCGGCGACTGGCAGATTTGTTTCCAGACCTACATCGACATGTATAATCTGAATCCGGCCGATTATAAGGTAGCCCGTGCTAAGGAGGTAATGACGTACGCCTGTCATTTGGATGAGAACAAGTTCTGGTGGTGGGCGGATGCGCTCTACATGGTGATGCCGTTGATGACGAAGATGTATAAGTTGACGGGCGACCGCATGTTCCTGGACCGCATGTATGAAAATTACTTGTGGAGCGACAGCCTGATGTATGATGCGGAGGCGCAGTTGTATTACCGTGACGCGAAATACATCTATCCCAAAGTGAAGACTGCCAGTGGCGGAAAGAGTTTCTGGGCGCGTGGCGACGGATGGGTGTTGGCAGGTTTGGCCAAGGTGCTGGGCGACATGCCGGAGGACTATGAGCACCGCGCTTTCTTTTTGAAACGGTTCAGGGAGTTGGCGCAAGGTGTGGCACGCTGCCAGAGGCCGGAAGGATATTGGAGCCGCAGTATGTTGTGCGAAGAGGATGCTCCGGGACCGGAGACGAGCGGTACGGCATTCTTTGCCTACGGCCTGATGTGGGGCGTAAACCATGGTTTGCTGGACAAGGCCGGGTATGCTCCGGTGATTGAGAGAGCTTGGAATTATCTGGTTTCTACGGCGCTTCAGCCCGATGGCAGCATCGGTTATGTGCAGCCCATTGGCGAGAAGCCCGACCCGACCCGTAAGGTGGATGCCCGGTCGCAGGCACCGTTCGGTACGGGGGCTTGGCTGTTGGCGGCTTGCGAACGTGTGCGTTATCTGGATGGTAGCGTGGAGGATAAGAACTCTCCTTCCATAAAAGTAGAGGTAAAGAATACGACGAAAGACAACCGTAATGATGTAGTGGAACTGGAGGCTAAGACGATATTTGAGAAACTCGGTATCGGTGGCGGACGTCAGTTTGTGGTGTATGACGAAGACCGGGCGGAAGTGCCTTATCAGTTGACTCATGACGGTAAGCTCCTGTTGCAGGCTTTCGTTCGTCCCGCTTCTTCCACTGAACTGACGATAGTGAAAGGTTTACCGACCGACTACCGTTTCACGTCGTGGGGACGTGTGTATGCTTCGCGTGAAGACGATTTGGCTTGGGAAAACGACCGGAACGGTTGGCGGGCATACGGTCCGGCCATCCAGAAAAGCGGACAACGCATTTATGGTTTCGATGTGTTTAATAAGAATGTGCCTTATCCGATGCTCGAAACTTTCTACCATAGCGAGTTGACTTCGTACGGCCTGCAGGACAAGTTGCGTAAGGCCGGACGTGGAGGCGAGTGTGCCGCTTTGCATCGTACGTTGACTTACCACCGCGACCATGGTTACGGAATGGATGCCTATACGGTAGGCCCGACGATGGGAGCCGGTGTGCCTGCTTTGATGGAAGGGAAGGATTTTGTCTATCCCTTATGTTATAAAGAGGTGGAAATCCTGGACATGGGGCCGTTGCGCTTTTCTGCCCGTATGGTGTTTGCCCCGGTGCAAGTCGGTCAGGATAAGGACGTGGTGGAAACCCGTGTCATTACACTGGACAAGGGTACGCATCTGAACAAATGTGAAGTGGCTTATGCCAATTTAAGTGAAGCCCGTAAGGTGGCTGCCGGTATTGCCGTGCATAAGAGTATGCCGGATGCGTATGTAATGAATAAAAAACTCGGTTATGTGGCGTATGCCGATGCGATGGATCATCCGGAGGCGATGAACGGGCTGATATACATAGCTTGTTTGTTCCCCGAAGGCTTGAAGTCGGTCGAATATGTACCGATGGCGAAAGAAGAGGCCGGTGCCGTGGGGCATGTGGTAGGAGTCAGCAACTACGAACCGGGTGATACTTTTACCTATTATTTCGGTTCCGCATGGAGCAAGTATGACATGCCGGATATGGCCGTTTGGCAGGAGAACGTGGAGCGGTACGGCCGTCAGTTGAAAACGCCTTTGGCCGTGACATTGAAATAAGTCGTGCCGCAGTGCCGTTTTGAACAAAAGGTTGGCTTTGCAAAAAAAGCAGGGCCGACCTTTTTTACGTTATGGGGCGGGGCGGCCTTAATATTATCCATGCGATTAGTGTTTTTCTCCATGTCCGTTCTGTGGCGGATTATTTTATTTTGCAAGATAGAACCATTTATAATTTAAATAAGCATGAAAAATACCGTATTTGTTTTGTGGTTAGGGTTGGCCGTGGCTGATATAGGTTGGGCGCAAAACGAACCTTACAAGAATCCTGATTTGTCTCCTCGTGAACGGGCTGAGGATTTGGTGAAGAGATTGACGCTGAAAGAGAAGGCTTCTTTGATGATTAATTCTTCTCCTGCAGTGGAGCGTTTGGGCATCAAGCCTTATAACTGGTGGAGCGAGGCGTTGCACGGAGTGGCCCGTAGCGGAGTCGCCACGGTTTATCCCATCACCATGGGTATGGCTTCCGTGTTCGACGATGAGGCCGTGGAGGCCGTGTACACGACGGTGAGCGACGAGGCCCGTGCGAAATATCACGATGCGCACAAAAAAGGCCGCTACGGGCAGATGAACGAAGGATTGACGTTTTGGACGCCCAATGTGAACATCTTCCGCGATCCCCGGTGGGGACGGGGGCAAGAGACTTGGGGAGAAGACCCTTACCTGACTTCCCGGATGGGTGTGGCTATGGTCAGGGGCTTGCAAGGTCCTGCGGATGCCAAGTATGACAAGTTGCACGCTTGTGCGAAACATTATGCCGTACATAGCGGGCCGGAAGCCAAGCGTCATTATTTCGACGTGGAACAGCTTGATCCGCGCGATTTGTGGGAGACTTACTTGCCGGCTTTCAAGGTATTGGTCCAAGAAGCCGATGTGAAAGAAGTGATGTGTGCCTATCAGCGTTTCGAGGGAGAACCCTGTTGCGGGAGCGAACGCCTGCTTCATCAAATCCTGCGCGATGAATGGGGATTTAAATATGTGGTGGTGAGCGATTGCGGTGCCATCGGTGACTTTTTCAACCCGGGCTTGCACGAGACGCATCCCGATGCCGCCACGGCCAGTGCTTCCGCAGCAACCAGCGGGACGGACTTGGAATGCGGATGGGGGGATTACATGCAATTGGAAGCGGCAGTCGATAGGGGATTGATAACGGAACACCGTATCGACACCAGTCTCTGCCGTTTGTTGGAAGCCCGTTTTGCGCTCGGGGAAATGGATGACGACTCGTTGGTGCCTTGGAGTCGCATCGGCATAGATACTGTAGATTGCCAGACGCATAAGCAGATGGCCTTGGACATTGCCCGTAAGTCTTTGGTCTTGTTGCACAACGACGGGGTGCTTCCTTTGGACAAGACGCGTGGCGATGTCGTCGTAATGGGGCCGAACGCGGTGGATTCCGTCATGCAGTGGGGAAACTACGAAGGTACGCCTTCGCATACCTATACGGTCTTGGACGGTATTCGTGAAAGGCTTGGCCGTGACGTGCGATATGAAAAAGGGTGCGACCTTCTGAGTAATGAAGTCTTCGATTCTTATTTCCATCAGTTATCGCACGACGGGAGGACGGGATTGAAGGCCACGTATTGGAATAATCTGGAGATGAAAGGAGAGGCGGTTGCCACGCAGGAATTAGCCACTCCGATCAACAAGAACAACGGGGGGAATACCGTGTTTGCGGCAGGAGTGAACCTGCAAAACTTCACGGCGGTGTACGAAGGTACTTTCCGTCCGTCGCAGGGTGGAAAATATGATTTGGTGATTGAAGGAGACGATGGTTACCGCGTGTATGTGAACGGCGAGAAGGTCATTGATTACTGGGGCGAGCATGCCCGCGAAAAGCGTGAATACGTCTTGGATGCCACGGCAGGGAAAGATTATGATATTAAAATCGAGTACATGCAGGCTGCGGGTGAGGCTTTGTTGAAGTTCGACGTGGGTATTCGTCGTCAGGTTTCTCCAGCCGAAGTGGTTGACCGTGTGAAAGATGCCGGAACGGTCGTTTTCGTAGGCGGCATATCTCCGGATTTGGAGGGCGAGGAAAAGAACCACGTCAACTGTCCGGGTTTTGCCGGAGGCGACCGTACTTCTATCGAGTTGCCTCAGGTGCAGCGCGACATTCTGAAGGCGTTGAAGGCGGCAGGCAAGAAAGTGGTGTTCGTCAACTGCTCGGGTTCCGCCATGGCCTTGGTACCGGAGTTGGAATCGTGCGATGCCATCTTGCAGGCTTGGTATCCGGGTCAGGCCGGAGGTTTGGCCGTGGCCGACGTGCTGTTCGGTGATTTCAATCCCAGTGGCAAGTTGCCCGTGACGTTCTACAAGAACACGGAGCAACTTCCCGACTTTGAAGACTACAGCATGAAGGGGCGCACTTACCGTTACATGACGGATAAGCCGCTCTTCCCCTTCGGCTATGGTTTGAGTTATACCACGTTCGACATCTCCAAAGGTCGTTTGAGCAAGTCTTCTGTGAGAACGGGCGAGGGTGTGAAGTTCACGGCTCATGTGAAGAACACGGGCAAGCGCGACGGTGCCGAGGTGGTTCAGGTTTACGTCCGTAAAGTGGGCGACACTGAGGGTCCGTTGAAGAGCCTTCGCGGTTTCCGTCGTGTGGACCTGAAGGCGGGCGAGAGCCGTACGGTTTCCATCGAACTGTCTCCCGATGCTTTCGAGTTCTTCGACACGTCCACGAACACGATGCGCGTGGTTCCCGGCGAGTACGAAATCATGTATGGCAACAGTTCGGACACGCCGGAGGCAAACAAACTGAAGTTTGTATTGTTGTAGGCCGTTAGGGATACTGTGTCCATGTTTACGGACATCGGATAAATAATCTTAAATAAGAACGCGATAAGAGAGAAAGTATGCCGGATGTTGGGGATAAACCGCGTTTGGACATACTTTCTTTTGGATTATATGCGCTCATGGAATCGTGCATCGTTTCAGTTCTTCAAGACTGTCGTTTTTAGAAAGGATGGCAGACAAATGCTTTTATGTTTGTGAATCCTGTGGATTTGATTGCCGATGGCTTGTTTTTTTCATATTTTGAACTGTTTTTATAAAAAAGGAAGCCGTTTAAATCATTACTTTTGTTCACCTAACCTTTTTAAACAGATATGTATGACAAGCAGATTCTTGAAGAAAATTCTGTGCTTGTTGTTGTTTTGTGGTATGTGTACCATGAAACAACAAGTTGTAGCGGCATCGAAAGCCGAACCGGTGGATTATGTGAATCCCTATATGGGAAACATAAGCCATTTGTTGGTACCGACTTATCCCATTGTACATTTGCCTAACAGTATGTTGAGGGTTTACCCCCAAAGAGGAGACTACACATCCGGAAAGTTACATGGTTTGCCTGTGTTGCAAATCAGCCATCGGGGAAGCTTTGTTTTTAATTTGTCTCCCTTTCAAGGCGACGAGGCGAATTTGAAACGTGTGATGGATTATGATTATGACAATGAAGTGGTGAAGCCTTATTATTATAAGGTGGATTTATGCGACCAGCAGTTGCACGTGGATTTTGCCCCTTCCCGCCAGTCGGCCATTTATCATTTTGATTATCGGCGGCAGAATACGGTTCCTTATTTGGTGCTGAACGGTGGAAATGGAGAACTGAAAGTCGACGGGAACACGGTCTACGGTTATCAGAATATATGGAATAACCTGAAAGTGTACATTTATATGGAGACGGACGTGACGCCGGAGCAAAGCGGTGTGTTCCGTGACGGAAAATGGAACAGGGAAAAACGGAAGGCGGAAGGAGATGACATTTGTGTGGCATTGTCCTGGAGTCCTGCCTTGTCTTCTTTGAACGTCCGTTATGGCGTGTCGTATATCAGTGTGGAGCAAGCCAAGAAGAACCTGAAGAGGGAAATACCGGGATTTGAGTTGGAGACGGTGGCCGAAGAAGGCCGTCGTATATGGAATGGAGAGTTGGGAAAGATTCGGATTTCTGGAGGTACGGAGAACGACCGTCATGTGTTTTATACGTCTTTGTACCGTTGTTTGGAGCGTCCGGTCTGCGTAAGCGAGGACGGACGTTATTTCAGCGTCTATGACAACAAGGTGCATGATGATGGCGGGCACGCATATTATACGGACGACTGGGTTTGGGACAGTTACCGTGCGGCACATCCTCTGCGCATTTTGCTCGACGCCCCTAAGCATACGGATATGATTCGTTCTTTTTTGCGAATGGCGGAGATGGACGGACGTCACTGCCTTCCGAATTTCCCGGAGATTACGGGAGATTCGCGCCGGATGAATTGTAATCATGGTGTGTCGGTCGTGGCCGATGCATGGTGTAAGGGTGTCCGGGATTTCGATTTGCGGGAAGCGTACGCGTGTGCTAAAAACAGCGTGGAGAAGAAAACGTTGGCACCGTGGTCTTCCGCTGCTCCCGGGTGGTTGGACAGCTTCTACATGGAGAAAGGATATATTCCGGCTCTCTATCCCGGCGAGAAAGAAACCGTGCCGGAAGTAAACTCTTGGGAAAAGCGGCAGGCGGTGGCTGTTACCTTGGGTACTTCTTACGACCAATGGTGTCTGTCTCGCATGGCTG
>OGON01001571.1_pt1 | contig 15425 bp, 9 predicted proteins | sample 1552671 | NCBI WGS metagenome assembly OGON01 (sample SAMEA2580136, study PRJEB22360) | human gut metagenome | biome: human gut; feature: human-associated habitat; material: faeces | place: Denmark | collected 2008/2010 | reverse complement strand
TATGCTTGACGAAACCGGCTTTTATGCGCCGTCCATGGCGCATAACGCCTTGCCCCGGCGTCCATGCCGGTGCATTTCTGGTTGTGAAGCATAATTCAACAGATTCTAAATAGCTTCGCTATGCGCTTACGAGAGAGTACGTGTGTGCCGCCGTGCCTGCAGTGTGCGGACCGTCATTATATCAATAATAACTCATCATATCCATAATGAGGCATCAATCCTCCTCGATGATGTGCATCTCAAGAAAATCAAAGTCAATATCCTCAACAAAGTTATCCTTCGTAAAGCGTGTCTTTCCATGCCTCTTGAAATCACTTACATTGCTGTCAAGCCAGATGGGCTTTCCCAGGTCAAATGCAAGGCAGGCATCCTCAAGTGCCTTAAAAATCTTGTGTGTACGTGTGTCATCACTGTCATTTTCTATTGTAATATCACGCATCAGGTGCGTGTCAGTATAAATCTTAAACCAAATACGCATATTATTCTCCCAAAAGTCTTCTCTGACGATTGCACTCATACATGAGCAAAGTGGCTGATATTGCGGCATTAAGCGACTCCACAGCTCCCTCCATAGGGATGCGGATATATGTGTCCGCCATGTCAGCTATCTCATCTGATAATCCATTACCCTCATTTCCTATCATAAAGCCACAGGCTCCGGTGTAGTCCGGTCTGTCATAAGAGCACTTCCCCTTTAAATGAGCTGCGTAGAGAGAAACTCCCTTTGACTTTGCATACTCTATAGTCTCCGGAAGGTCATCTGTGATGTAAAACGGCACACGGTAGAGTGAGCCCATGGTTGAGCGCACAGTCTTTGGATTAAAAATGTCCACTGTTGTGCGATTCATTATAATGCCGCTTACACCTGCACCCTCACCGGTACGGATCATAGTGCCTAAGTTTCCCGGATCCTGTATACTCTCAAGCACAAGAAGCTCTGTCTTGTCGCCCTTAAAAAGTTCATCTATCTCATAGTGCGGCATCTTTACTATAGCGAGCACCCCCTGCGGAGTCTGCGTGTCAGACATGCTCTTAAACACCGCGTCACTCACTATTTCTGTTTTGTCAAGGAAACGCTTCTTCTCTTCCTTAAACCTGTCATAATTAAAAAATGACTCAGACATATATACGGCACTTACCCAGTCATATGGCGCCTCAAAGCTCATCTTTGGACCCTCAACCACGAATACGCCCTGCTTTTTCCGCTCCTTTGCCTTGCTTAAAAGAGCCTGCACATTTTTTATGCTTTTGTTTGATGCACTTGTAATCATTTTCTTCTCTTTCTATATTGATGATATGAGGGTCAAAAAGTATTTTGCCCCTCATTTATGATTAACATTCGTCTTTCTCCGAATGCATAAATGCCCCTGCACCGGCACATGCACGCAACTACCTGCATTTGATGTGCCGGATACAAGGGCATTCATATTTATCGTAACTATATTAGATACTAAACCAGAGATTTAGAGATATCGTACATGTACTCGTCTACACTCTTCTTCATAGCAAGTGCCTCGTCGATATCGAAATCCACGAAATTGCCATCCTTGTGGGCAATAACTCTGTTTGACTTGCCCTCGCAGAGTAAATCAACTGCCATAGCGCCCATGATTGTAGCGTATACACGGTCCTTGCATGAAGGGCTTCCACCTCTTTGCATATGTCCAAGGATAGTTGCTCGAGTCTCGATGCCTGTAGCAGCCTCGATTTCCTTAGCCATCTCCTGTGAATGTCCTACGCCCTCAGCATTGATGATGATGTAATGCTGCTTGCCGAGCTCTCTTGCGTGAGCTACTCTCTCGATGAGTGCCTCAAGGTTGTTGTCATACTTCTCAGGAAGTAATATTTCCTCAGCGCCGTTTGCAAGACCACACCATAATGCAATGTATCCTGCTCCACGTCCCATAACCTCAATGATTGAGCATCTCTCGTGTGATGTAGATGTATCACGTACCTTGTCAATAGCCTCCATAGCTGTGTTGCAGGCTGTATCAAAACCGATTGTGTAATCAGTACATGCGATATCAAGGTCGATTGTGCCTGGAAGACCGATTGTATTGATGCCAAGTGCAGCAAGCTTCTGCGCACCCTGGAAAGATCCGTCACCACCGATAACTACGATAGCATCGATACCATGCTTCTTACAGATTTCAGCACCCTTCTGCTGTCCCTCTGCTGTAACGAACTCCTTACATCTGGCTGTCTGTAAGATTGTACCACCGCGTGAGATTGTGTCTGAAACGCTCTTTGAATCCATATCCACGATTTCTTCATTTAACAGACCTGCGTATCCTCTCTTGATTCCTTTAACCTTCTTGCCCTTTGAGAGAGCCTGACGAACAACGGCACGAATTGCTGCGTTCATTCCCGGTGCGTCACCACCACTTGTAAGTACACCTATTGTGTTAATCTCTTTTGCCATTGGTATAACCTCCATATGTTAAAAAATTATCATTTATTCTAATCCCAATCTATTGTACTTGTTTTAGCACATTTTTTCAATATTCTTTTCAACAATTTTCGCATTTTCTTTGTCTAAAAATTCCAAAAGCTGCTCCATGAGCTCATTATTTGCATTTACGGAATAATTTCTGCCAAGTTTTTTCATCTGCTTTGTATCTGCGATGTAAATTATGACTTCATCTCCTCCGTCAGATTCACGGATTGTCTCAAGAAGCCTGCTCTCATTTTTCTTATAGTCCTCCATCGTATCAAATCTGAGCCATAGCTGCTTCGGAAGCTCATCAAACGGTATGATTTTCTCGCAGATTATCTTGCCGTTCTGCTCATCCTCAACTGTCGCATGTCCGATAACAAATATTTTAGCATCGTCCTGTAAATATCTCTGGTAGCGCTCGTAATCTCTCGGAAAAATAATTACCTCAACAGTTCCTGTCAGGTCCTCTATCGTGATAAAAGCCATGGCCTGATTGTACTTGGTAAACTTAATCGTCTTTGCAGCTATCATGCCTCCGATTACCACGTGCGCATTGTCCTCTATCTTTACGGCACCGCTCTCCTCTTCAAGCACAAAATCTATCGCATTTGCTGTGATGTTTTTCTTTAGGGTAGCTGCATATTTTTCCAGAGGGTGTCCGCTTAAATAGATGCCAAGCACCTCTTTTTCATAGGCCAGGGCTTCCTCAGCGTCATATTCACCAACATTTGGATACTTAAGCTCAAATGACTGCCTATCCTCATCTGAGACCAGGTCAAACAAACTCATCTGCCCTGCCATTGTTGACTTTTTGTCATGCTGCACCCTGTCCACAATCGATGCATACACCATTGCCATCTGCTTTCTCGTGCCGTCGAGTGAATCGCACGCTCCCGCCTTTATCAGATTCTCAATCGCACGCTTGTTGATAAGCTCCTTCTGGCATGTTCTCTCGATAAAATCAGAGAGTGTGCGGTATCTGCCGCCACTTTCCCGCTCCTCGATTATCTGGTCTATTACCGGCCTGCCCAGAGATTTGATGGCGTACATGCCATATCTGACATGGTCACCCTCTGCGGTAAACTCGCCCTGTCCACAGTTGATATCCGGCGGAAGCACCTTAATACCCATATCACGACAGCTGTAAAGATACTGCGCCGCCTTGGCTGAATTGTCTATAACGGAAGTCATGAGCGCTGCCATAAATTCGACCGGATAGTAATTTTTGAGCCATGCAGTCTGAACACTGATTTTCGCATACGCGGCTGCATGTGATTTGTTGAACGCATACTTAGCAAAATCAACCATCGAATCGTATATGCTGTTGGCAGCCTTTTCATCTATGCCGTTTGCCACACAGCCCTTTATACCGCGCTCCTCGTCTCCGTACACAAAGCTCTGGCGCTCTGCGTCAATGACATACTGCTTCTTCTTACTCATGGCACGGCGGATGTTGTCCGCCTGACCCATTGTATAGCCTGCGAGCTTCTGCACTATCTGCATGACCTGTTCCTGGTATACTATACAGCCGTAGGTCGGCTCTAAAATACTCTCAAGCTCAGGTGTCACATAGCTTATCTCCTTTGGATTGTTCTTGCCCTTTATATAGTTGGGAATGAAATCCATAGGACCCGGACGGTAAAGCGAAATACCGGCCACGATGTCCTCAAAGCTCTGTGGACTGAGTTCCTTCATGAAGCTTTGCATACCGGCAGACTCCAGCTGGAATACCCCTTCCGTCTTTCCTGTTCCGATAAAGTCAAGTGTGCCCTTATCGTTGAAATCAATATGGTCGATATCCACATCAATGCCCCTTGATGCCTTGATATTCTTCACAGAATCCTTTAGCACCGTGAGTGTACGAAGCCCCAGAAAATCCATCTTTAAAAGGCCAAGCTCCTCGAGCTGTACCATGTTGTACTCTGCAGTAGGGCTTCCGTCATTTGCCCTTCCAAGAGGCACATAATCGCTCGCTACACCCGGATAGATTACCACACCTGCTGCATGCACTGACGTGTGGTTTGGCAGTCCCTCAAGCCTTTTTGCCATATCTATCATTTCATGCACTCTCGCATCACTGTCGTAAATGCCCTTAAACTCCGGGTTCATCTGAAGAGCCTTGTCAATCGTGATATTAAGCTCCTGAGGCACCATCTTTGCAAGCCTGTCAGTCTCTGCATATGGGAAATCCAACGCCTTTCCGACTGATTTTATGACTCCTCTTGCTGCCATCGTACCAAAGGTGACTATCTGTGTTACAGAATCGTGTCCGTACTTCTGCTGAACATACTCTATGGCGCGATATCTCTCCGCATACTCGAAATCCACATCGATATCAGGCATGGAAACTCGCTCAGGGTTAAGAAATCTTTCAAAAAGCAGATTGTATTTAACCGGATCAATATCCGTGATTCCGGTACAATAGCACACCCTGCTTCCCGCCGCCGAGCCTCGTCCCGGGCCTACCCAGCAGTCGTGCGTGCGGCACCAGTTGATATAATCCCACACGATAAGGATATACTCTATAAAGCCCATTGTCTTTATGATACCAAGCTCATAGTCCATATCTGCATGTATCTTTTTAAGCTCATCAGCACTGTACTCGCCACAGCCTATGTATTTCTCCCTAAAGCCCTTCTCGCAAAGCTCTGTAAGGAAGGCTTCGGCACTATCATAGCCCTCTGGCACCTCATACTTTGGAATCTTGTAATTGCCAAACTCAAGTGTCACATTGCATCTGTCGGCAATTTTCTGCGTATTCTCAATAGCCTCTATGGCATATGGGAAAAGCGCTCTCATCTGCTCTTCGCTCTTTACGAAAAACTGTCCGCCATCATAGCGCATCCTGTCCTCGTCAGACACCTTTTTCCCGGTCTGGATGCACAAAAGCACATCATGTGCCTCCGCATCGGACTCGTAGGTGTAGTGCACATCATTAGTACACACTAACCCTATTTCAAGCTCCTTGCTCATCCTAAGAAGCTGCTGATTCACAAGCTTCTGGTCATCAATGCCATGGTCCTGCAGCTCAAGGAAGAAGTTGTCTTTTCCAAAGCAGTCCTGATACTTCCTTGCAATCTCCTTCGCCTCGTCATAAAAGCCTCTGACGATGTATCTGGGGATTTCTCCTGCCAGACAGGCAGACAGGCATATAAGCCCCTCGTGATATCTCTCAAGCGTCTCAAAATCCACTCTCGGCCTGTAATAATAGCCCTCTGTGAACCCTATTGACACTATCTTCATGAGATTGGCATAGCCTGTATTATTTTCAGCAAGCAGAATCAGATGATAATACCTGTCATCACCGTGGCTTGTCTCCCTGTCAAAGCGCGAATTTGGTGCCACATATACCTCGCAGCCTATGACCGGATTGATATCATTTGCCTTTGCCGTCTTGTAAAACTCCACCACACCGTACATATTGCCATGGTCTGTGATTGCGGCAGAGTTCATGCCAAGCTCCTTGACGCGCTTTACATATTCTTTTATCTTGTTTGACCCATCGAGCAGACTGTACTCGGTATGGGTGTGAAGATGACAAAATGACATTTGGATTCCTCTTTCTTTATTTTTGTATCGCCGCCCGCCCTTCATGGGGTGTGCCACCCGGCGGGTACTGTGGCAGAACTCGTTTCAAATTGCTAATTTGTCGGTGTCGTTTTCGGCTCCCGCGATTGTTTATGTTCATTCGACAGCTGGACACTTGCGTCGTGGTGTTCGCCTGTGTCATACGCTTGATTTATGACGTGCCGTGTGGGAGTTACATGCCGCCTCAAACAAAGTTTATCAGCTTCCCAACTCTATGTGTATAAACACCGCAAGCGAATTGGGCTCCTGCATATATGTGATAGTGCCGCCTCTTGCTGTCGGAATCAGATATTTGTAGTCACCCTTCTCAAAAAGACTGTGACATGCAGTATCATAGGTTTCTCTGTCCGAAAACTTGAACGTGATATAGTTATATGACGTTGTCATGCCCTGTAATGTTTTAAGGTCGTAGGATGTAAAATACAGCCCATTCCTGTAATAATAGTCATCACCCACATTCGCTTCCTGCGGCAGCATATCCTCATTGTCCAATGTACGTGTAAGCTTTACCACATCAAGCGGCACTCCGAACCAGCTGTATGATATGCCCTTTCCCAGATAATCACCATCACCGTAGGTACAGTCCACCGCACACCACGCACCGTCCAGATATACCATATTCCAGGCGTGGTTTGCATCAGATGTGGTGCCTGTCACAATAAGTGAACTGATACCGGCCCGGTCACACAGATACTTAAACATCATCGCATAGCCCTGACAGACCGTCCTTCCAAGCACTGCTGAGTACATATCCTGGTTGTGAGGAGAATTTTCCTCATACTCGGCATGCTCTATCACATATTCATAGAAATGCACAGCCTTGTCATAATCCGATGCACCTTCATCGATACCTGCCATACAGGCTGACACATAGCCTGAAATCGTACTTATTGCGTTGTCGATATCAGACTCAGACATATTGTATACAGGCGAAAAAATGATGCTGTTTCTCACAGTATACTGACTCTTTTCTATGTAGAAAAACTGTGGATTGTCCAGCAGCACAAACTGCTGTATACGGCTAACGTTTTCAGTGTCTCTAGTATTTAACGAAATTCCATCCATGCGCTTTTGCATCATCGCATAAATCTGCCTGTAAATAAGCTTGTCATCATCTGACAGCTTCTCGTAGTAGTAGTGATATTCCCCTGTAAATACTGACTCATCGTACTCTGTCTGTTCGCCGTTTAAATAGTCTGTTGTAGTCTGCATCTGCCCCTTTACTGCCCTGTGTATAGCTGTAGGAAAATCAGCTATAGCACCTGTAAACCCTCCTGCCTTTAAGCATTTTGCAGCGAACATAAAGCAACATGCAGCAAACACAAGTGCCGGTATGATTTTTAAAAGCTTTTTCATCTATTCCCCCATTTTAATCGTTACTACTACGCGTTTTCTGTCTCTCTGTTGGGTGAAAACACCAGCCATAGCAAGCCTGCATATCAGGTACAGTACAAAAAGATGCACCGGGTAAAAGGCGTAAAAGACATATTTTAGTGAAATGCCTCTTTTTCCATTGTAATAGCGAAGCGGTATAAGCATAAAAAGTGCAAAAAACTCTATGGTACCTGAGAAAAGTCCAAGCAGTATGACTGCCACGGCAAATGCAACATCCCGGTTTGAAGAAAGCAGGTACATCATAACAATGCACCCTACACCCGCCGCACCATAATCACAGCAAAGCACAAACTCTGCAATAATCATCATAACAAGCACTACTGATACCATTACTATACACCTGATCAGTGTGACAAAAAACCACTTGACTGCAGAGGATGCCTTTTCTATTTTATCGACCGACTTAAGCCAATCAAGCACTGTGATGGCAAGCAGGCCTAAAAGTAATGTAAAAAACACATTGTTGCTCTTAAATTCGAGCACTGTATTGTTTATTGCAAGATCAAACGGTATCTCAGAAATAAGCGCGAATATAAACATCCTCGCAGCATATTTTTCCCTGCTGTGTGTATATTTGAAACCCTCCACAAGCAGGAAGCAGAAAACAGGAAAGGCCATGCGCCCTATAGAACGCATGACCCAGTAGATATCAATAAGCGTTTGTCCACCTATCCCGTTATTTATCATCTGAAGAATAACCGTTGCCGCAGTATGGTCTATGAGCATGGTAAAAATGGCTATAAGCTTAAGTGTGCTTCCACTGATACCAGACTTTGCGATAACTTTTTCCAAAATCCTATACTCCTGCCATATTTACGGTAATCCTGTCAAGATGCCAGATATCGTCCACATATTCCTGAATTGTTCTGTCTGAAGAGAACTTTCCTACATGTGCGATATTGAGCAGTGCACTCTTTCTCCATGCGCTCTTGTTCTTGTAATAATCATTAATCTTCTGCTGTGCATTTGCATATGAGCGGAAGTCTGCGAGGATAAAGTAGCGGTCAGCCACCTGTCCCTGCTGTGGATTGAGCAGTGAGTTGTAAAGCTCCCTGAAAAGCTCATGGTCATTTGGTGAGTATGTGCCGTCTACGAGCTGGTTTACTACCTTTCTTAGCTCGGCATCGTTATTATATACATCAACAGGATTGTAGTCATGTCTGTTCTCGTGTGAGATGACCTCATCAGAGCTCATTCCAAAGATAAACATGTTGTCAGCCCCTACCTCATCGAACATCTCGACATTGGCACCATCCATAGTTCCGATAGTGAGCGCTCCATTGAGCATAAACTTCATGTTTCCTGTTCCGGATGCCTCCTTGCTCGCTGTGGAAATCTGCTCGCTGACATCTGCTGCCGCAAAAATAATCTCGGCATTGGATACCTTGTAATCCTCGATAAATACTACCTTGAGCTTGCCGCCAATAGAAGCATCGTTATTTATCACATCAGCCACACTGTTGATGAGCTTTATTGTTTTCTTTGCATTTCTGTAGCCTGCTGCTGCCTTTGCTCCAAAAATAAATGTTCTAGGATAGAAATCCATAGACGGATTTTCCTTAATCTTGTTGTACAGATACATCACATGAAGGATGTTCATGAGCTGTCTCTTGTACTCGTGAAGTCTCTTAACCTGCACATCAAAGATAGAATCCGGATTTACATCAATACCATTGTGCTCCTTGATATACTTTGCTAAACGCACCTTGTTTGCTCTCTTAATCTCAGCAAACTCCTGCTGTGCAACAGGGCTGTCCGCATAAGCATTGAGCTTTGAAAGCTTTGTAAGATCTGTAATCCAGCCGGTTCCTACCTTTTTTGTTGCCCAGTCTGCAAGGAGTGGATTTGCATGTGCTAAGAATCTACGCTGTGTGATTCCGTTTGTCTTGTTATTGAACTTCTCAGGGAACATCTCATAGAAATCATGAAGCTCCTGATTCTTAAGTATCTCTGTGTGAAGCTTTGCAACACCGTTTACAGAATAGCCTGCAACGATAGCCATATTTGCCATCTTGACCTGTCCGTCATAGAGGATAGCCATCTTTCTTACCTTGTCCTCATTGCCAGGATATCTCTCATTAATCTGCATCACAAATCTTCTGTTTATCTCGTCAACAATCTGGTATACACGAGGAAGCAGTCTCTGGAATATCTCAATTGGCCACTTCTCAAGCGCCTCAGCCATGATTGTATGGTTAGTGTAGGCTACACATCTTGTAGTGATATCCCATGCATCATCCCATGACAGATGTTCCTCGTCCACAAGGATTCTCATAAGCTCTGCGACTGCAACTGTAGGGTGAGTATCGTTCATCTGGAAAACGACCTTATTCGGAAGATCTTTTAAATCGCTGTGATGCTTTTTAAACCTTGCAAGTGCACGCTGGATGCTTGCTGATACAAAGAAATACTGCTGCTTTAAGCGAAGCTCCTTGCCCTTTACATGGTTATCGTTTGGATAGAGCACCTCAACAAGGTTTCTTGCAAGATTTTCCTGCTCCACTGCCTTGTCGTAGTCACCCTGGTCAAAGGACTCGAGCGAGAAGCCGTTTTTTGGCTCTGCATCCCATATCATGAGAGAATTGACCACATTGTTGTCATAACCGACTATAGGCATATCATAAGGCACTGCAAGCACCGACTGATAGTCCTTCTGCTCGAAATGAAGCTCTCCGTTTTCATCTGTGCTCTCCTGCACATATCCTCCAAACTTGACCTCATAGCAGTACTCCGGACGACGAAGCTCGAATGGATATCCGTCCTTGAGCCAGTTGTCAGGCACCTCAATCTGGAAGCCGTCTGAAATCTGCTGCTTGAACATACCATATCTGTATCTGATTCCACAGCCGTATGCAGGATATCCAAGTGTGGCAAGTGAATCCATGAAACACGCTGCCAGTCTTCCGAGTCCACCGTTTCCAAGTGCCGGATCAGGCTCCTGGTCCTCAATAGCATTGATATCCACACCAATCTCATTGAGAGCCTCCTTGACCTCCTTGTATGCTGAGAGGTTTATAAGGTTGTTGCCGAGAGCTCTTCCCATCAAAAACTCCATGGACATATAGTAAACAACCTTTGGATCGTCCTTGTCCATCACTCTCTGTGTGGCAATCCACTCATCCATGATGACATCCTTTACGGCCTCTGATACAGCCTGATAAAGTTCCTGCTGTGTGGCATCATCTATAGTCTTACGATATTTATTTTTTAAATTGTCTGATACAGTCTTAATAAACACCTTTTTGCTAAACGTATTATCTCTCATCATATTCCTCCTTATGGCACTAAAAGGGAGCAAATTAATGCTCCCTCTCGTGCAGAGATTATTGTTTTTCAACTGCAAGCTTAACAGCCTCACCATTAATCTTCCAATCCTTTTCATAGCCCTTAAGTTCGCCTGATTTAATTGATACGGCAAGAACCTCGGTCTTGATTTCATCACCAAACTTTTCAAATACATTTGAAAGCTTCTCATCTGCCTCGTATGTCACAGCGATGTGGTCCATAACCTCAAAGCCTGCGTCCTTACGCATTGTCTGGATCTTACTGATGATTTCTCTTACGAAACCTTCCTCGATAAGCTCAGGAGTGAGGTTGGTGTCAAGAACAACGGTTATATTGTTGTCAGACTGTGTCACATAGCCCTCCATCTGAGTCATCTCGATAAGTAAATCCTCTTTAGATAATACAACTTCATCGCTAATGCTGTCAAGCTTGAGAGAGCCGGTGCTGTTAAGCTCCTCCATGGCCTTATGACCATCAAGCTCAGCTAAAACTGCCTTAATCTGGCCAAGGAATTTACCATACTTAGGACCCACTGTTCTAAGCTGTGGCTTGAATTTGTAGGTGGTGTAGTGTGATACATCATCAGTGAACTCAACCTCTTTTACGTTGAGCTCGTCTGCGATGATATCCACATAAAATTCATCCAGTTTTTCCGGAGCCTTTACAAACATTTTTCCGATTGGCTGACGGTTTTTGATATTTGCCTCGTTACGGCATGCACGTCCGAGTACTACAACCTTTAGTACCTCATCCATATCAGCTTCGAGCTTTTTGTCAATCAGCTTCTCATCAACTACAGGATAGTCGCACAGATGAATTGACTCCGGTGCGCTCTTGTCGATAGAGCAGACAAGATTTCTGTAGATATCCTCTGTCATGAAAGGAATCATAGGTGCTGCCGCCTTTGATATGGTGACAAGTGCTGTATAAAGTGTCATGTATGCGTTTATCTTGTCCTGCTCCATGCCCTTTGCCCAGAAACGCTCACGGCTGCGGCGTACATACCAGTTACTCAAGTCGTCTACGAACTCCTGAAGGTACTTTGCCGCCTCCGGAATCTTGTAGTTTGACAGGCACTCATCCACGCCTGCCACTGCTGAGTTGAGCTTTGAAAGAATCCACTTGTCCATTACTGCAAGCTTATCATACTCAAGGCTGTATTTTGTAGCATCAAAATTGTCGATATTTGCATAAAGAACGAAGAATGCGTATGTGTTCCAGAGTGTTCCCATAAACTTACGCTGTCCCTCAAGCACGAGCTTTCCTGAAAACTTCTTTGGAATCCATGGAGCTGATGCTGTGTAGAAATACCATCTGATGGCATCTGCACCGTATGTCTCAAGTGCATCAAACGGATCTACAGCGTTGCCCTTTGACTTGGACATCTTCTGTCCGTTCTCATCCTGTACGTGTCCAAGCACGATTACATTCTCATAAGGGGCCTTGTTGAAAAGGAGTGTAGACTCAGCCATGAGTGAATGGAACCATCCACGTGTCTGGTCAACTGCCTCTGAGATAAACTTGGCCGGGAACTGCTTCTCAAATACTTCCTTGTTCTCGAATGGATAGTGGTGCTGTGCAAATGGCATGGCTCCTGAATCAAACCAGCAGTCAAGTACCTCAGGTACACGGTGCATATCCTTGCCACATTCAGGACACTTGATTGTCACAGCGTCGATGTATGGTCTGTGAAGCTCTACCTCTGCTGCCTTTGGATCTCCTGCTTTTTCGGCGAGCTCTGCACGGCTTCCGATACACTCTCTGTGTCCGCATTCACACTCCCAGATATTGAGTGGTGTGCCCCAGTAACGGTTACGTGAGATAGCCCAATCCTGTATATTCTCAAGCCAGTTTCCGAAACGTCCTGAACCGATAGACTCAGGAATCCAGTTTACTGTATTGTTGTTTCTGATAAGGTCATCCTTTACTGCTGTCTCCTTGATGTACCATGACTCTCTTGCATAGTAGATAAGAGGCTTGTCACATCTCCAGCAGTGTGGATACTCATGCTCAAATTTCGGAGCATCGAAGAGCTGCTTTCTGCCGCTTAAGTCCTTTAATACCTCAGGATCCGCATCTTTTACCCACATACCGGCAAACGGAGTCTCTGCTGTAAGCTCTCCCTTGTCGTTTACAAACTGTACAAATGGAAGGTCATAATTTCTTCCGACATTGGCATCATCCTCACCAAATGCAGGAGCGATATGAACAATTCCTGTACCGTCTGACATAGTAACATATGTGTCACATGTCACGAAAAAGCCCTTCTTGCCCTGCTTATCGGCAACCTGCTTAGCGCAGTCATAAAGCGGCTCATACTCCTTGTACTCAAGATCCTTTCCTTTGTATGTCTCAAGCACCTCATATGCCTTCTTGCCTGCCTCTGCGTCCTCTTTTGAAAGAAGCTGTGAGAGCACCTTGTCTGCAAGTGCCTCTGCCATATAATATGTGTAGCCATCAACAGCCTTTACCTTTACATATGTGTCATTAGGGTTCACACAGAGTGCCACGTTGCTTGGAAGTGTCCATGGAGTTGTGGTCCATGCGAGGAAATATGCATCCTCTCCTACTACCTTAAAACGTACTACTGCTGATTTTTCTTTAACTGTCTTGTAGCCCTGTGCCACCTCCTGTGCAGAAAGCGGTGTTCCACAACGAGGACAGTAAGGAACAATCTTGAAGCCCTTGTAAAGAAGTCCCTTATTCCAGATTTCCTTGAGAGCCCACCACTCTGACTCAATGAAATTGTCGTCATATGTGACGTATGGATTGTCCATATCAGCCCAGAAACCTACTGTGTTGGAGAAATCCTCCCACATACCCTTGTATTTCCATACAGACTCTTTACATTTCTTGATGAATGGCTCAAGTCCGTAGTTCTCAATCTGATCCTTGCCGTCAAGGCCGAGAAGCTTCTCCACCTCGATCTCAACAGGAAGTCCGTGTGTATCCCAGCCTGCTTTACGTGGCACATATTTGCCCTTCATGGTCTGGAATCTTGGAATCATATCCTTTATGGTACGTGTCTCAACATGTCCGATGTGAGGCTTTCCGTTTGCTGTAGGAGGTCCATCATAGAATGTGTATGTCTCTCCTTCTTTTCTGTTTTCCATAGATTTTCTGAAGATATTGTTCTCTCTCCAGAACTGCTCTGTCTTCTTCTCGCGTTCAACGAAGTTCATATTGGTGTCAACTTTGTTGTACATGACTATCTCTCCTTATTCTATATTGTTCGTGAACATCCCAACATGCACCTCAAATTCGACTCTTACGAGGCTTCCTTGTGGCTTACTCCACTAGAATTTTCGGTTTATTGAATATTCACAAAAAAGGCACACATTCCTGTAATTAGGAACGCGTGCCTGATACGTCTATACCACCTATTACAATGTACTTAAGGGAAATACCCTTGCATACCCGCCCCTGTAACGTAGGGAATACGTCAGAACCTACTCTCGCAACGCTGTATGGCGATTTTAGCCTGCGGCTCAGAAGTGATTTTCAAAATGGCTCTACTCATACCGGCTCTCACCTGTCCCAGCTCTCTTTGACTTTCCCGCCATCTCTACTGTCTTCGTCACTGCCTTTTACTAACTGTGTTTAAGTATATAACTGAAAAGCCACTGTTGTCAAGATGTAATTGATTCTGTAATAATTTGATAATAATTAACTCTAATAAATGCCATCATACTCAAAATTCTGATAATCAAAATCGTCATAATCAAAAGAATCATAATCATAATCGTAATCCTCATAGGAATCGTCATCATTATAATACTCATAGCCCTCATCAAAGCCCTTCATGAACTCCTTTTCAAAATCTGTGCTTACGTTTGAGCCTGCTATAACCCAGAATATGATGCTGACTATAACTGAGATAGCTGCTGTTGCTATACCAACTATACCAAACACCTTGTTGTTGCCCTTTATGATATGTATAATACCAAAAATGATAGCAAGCAGCGCTGTCACATAATTGATGCATGTACAAAACAGTACAATAGATGCGATTCCAAGTACCAGAGAAGCTATACCAAAGCCATTGCTGTTCTTTGGCGGCTGGTTGTATGGATTAGCTCCATACTGTGGCTGATTGTATGCTGTCTGTCCGTATGCGGTCTGATTGTAGCCACCCTGTCCGTTTGGCTGCTGGCCATACTGCGTCTGTCCGTAAGCTGACTGATTAAATGAGCCCTGAGCATATGTGTTCTGGTTGTATGTACCCTGGGCATTTGGATTCTGATTGTATGCGCCCTGGGCATTTGGATTCTGATTGTATGCACCCTGGGCATTTGGATTCTGATTGTATGTACCCTGATTTGCATAACCATATGCACTGCCCGGATTATTGACATATCCGTCTGTGCTGCCTGTCTGGTCTGATGACTGTCCATATGCATATGCATTCCCACTTTCCTGCTGGGATACAGACTGATTATATGTGTCTGTCGGCTGATTGTATGTGTCCTGCGGCTGGCTGTATGTGTCTGAGCCATTTGCTGTTTCTGAAGACTGACCGAATACACCTGTATTGTCCGGTGTGCCTGACGACCGGTTGTCATTGTTCATATAATTGTTATCGTCCATAACTTCCTCCATATATCCTATTGTTTATGTAGCCATTGTGTTATCGTGTTAGAAATATTTTATCATATATTACGATAATGTAAATATTTTTATCATAAAAATTGGTGATTATTGTCTTCCGATCTTTGATTTG
>OGON01001552.1_pt1 | contig 15591 bp, 10 predicted proteins | sample 1552671 | NCBI WGS metagenome assembly OGON01 (sample SAMEA2580136, study PRJEB22360) | human gut metagenome | biome: human gut; feature: human-associated habitat; material: faeces | place: Denmark | collected 2008/2010 | reverse complement strand
TTCCGCACAAAAGCAGAAGAAGGATGATGATCCAACAGCTGTCGTTGCAGCCGTTGTTATTACAGCCACAGCCACTGTTGTTTCCACAGCAACACATCAGACAGATGATCCAAAGGATACAGGAGCAGCTGTTTCCACCGTTTCCAAACAGGGAATTTCCGCAGCCATTATTACAGCCACAGTTATTGTTACATCCACATCCTGTGCTACATCCGGAATCACAACCACATCCGCAATCACATCCACAATTGGTAGCTGCTAAGTCACTCATCGATAAGTCCTCCAGCAAATTTTATTTACACTTCATCATATGGCAGGAGTCCGTCCACAGTTACAAAAAAGTTGACAGTGTTTATTCATTACGATATAATAAACGAAATGTAACATTTTTGTAATTTTTGAGGCAAACTAGCTTTTATATCTAAAACAGGAAATGGGGAAAATTATGAAGAGTTTCAGAACAAAAAAATGGCTGAAGGGTCTGATGCTTGCCATGCTGCTGATCGTGGGAAGCACAGTCTTTTCTGCTTCTGCAAAAGAGGTACAGGCTGCCACTGCAGGCTTTAAAACTATCGATGGAAAAACATACTACATAAAAAGTGATGGGAGCAAGCAGAAAGGCTGGCTGACCCTGAGCGGATACAAGTACTACTTTAACACAAAGACCGGAGTACAGGTAAAGGGCTGGATGAAGGTCAATGGCAAATATACCTACTATTTTACAAAAGTCAAGGGGGTTATGGCAACCGGCTGGATGACAGATTCCAAAGGCCATAAGCGCTATTTCAATCCCAAAACAGGTAAGCTTACCACAGGCTGGGTAAACTGCAGCAAGGGAAGGAAACGTTATTTCACAAAAGGCGGAGGCATTATGGCAACCGGCTGGCTCACCAACAGCAAAGGGCAGAAACGTTATTTTTACAAAACTTCCGGTTATATGGCAACCAAATGGGTAAAAAACAAATCCAAAAATATCAGCTACTATTTTGCCACCAGTACCGGTTATATGTATACTGGTCTGAAGACGATCAATCAGAAGAACTATTATTTTAAATCCAACGGTGTCATGGCAGTAAGTACCTCCGTGACAGTGAATGGAATTACATACTCCATCGCAGCAGACGGAGTGGCCACTGCGAAGACTACCAAACCTAATGTAAATGTCGGAAACGGAAATGTTAAAATTTATGATACCAGAAACAGCAGATATTACACCATGGTCAAGGAATATAAGAGTCATCCCGGAATTGCAAACGGAAAGACCTCAGATGAAGCACTTCTGGCCGCGCTTTGCGAATCAGAAGCAGGCGATCAGGGCAAGATCGGAATGGAAGCAGTAGCACTTTGTGTTCTGAATCGTACGATCAAATCAGACAAGGAATTTCCATCTACGATACGAGGTGTGATCTATGAGAATATCGGAAGCAGCACAACCCCACAGTATTCTGTAGTGCGGAACGGGGCCCTTCTCAAACGTCTCAATGGTCAGTTTGAAAACCGTACTCTTGCTTATCAGGCTGCAAGAGAAGCAATGACTATTTTCAATAAACATGTCACTTCCGGCAAAGCCAGGACACTCAGAGGATTTAAACAGAAAGATTTTAATTATATGTATTTCATGATGACCAGCTATTTCTGGAACCAGAATCTGAATTTCAGCAAAGTGAAATATGAAACTTATAAAGGCCATACATTTTTTGTAGACTGGGTATAAGCAACATAGTCTCCGGCAGTAAACTTTGAACAAACAGGCGTATGGACATAAAATTGAAAATTTAAGGAGAAGCAAATATGCAGGTGAAAATCTATACGGATGGTGCAGCCCGGGGAAATCCGGATGGACCGGGAGGCTACGGAGCAGTTCTTCAGTACATCGATACCAAAGGCCAGTTACATGAACGTGAACTGTCCAGAGGCTACAAAAAAACCACAAACAACCGGATGGAGCTGATGGCAGCCATCGTAGCACTGGAAGCACTGAACCGCCCCTGCCAGGTGGATCTGTATTCCGATTCCAAATATCTGGTAGATGCTTTTAATCAGCACTGGATCGATTCCTGGCTAAAGAAAAACTGGAAACGTGGAAAAAACGAAGATGTGAAGAATGTAGATCTCTGGAAACGCCTTTTAAAGGCCAAGGAGCAGCATCAGGTAAGCTTCCACTGGGTTAAGGGACATGCAGATAATCCGTTAAATGAACGGTGTGATCAGCTTGCCACATCAGCGGCAGACGGCAATGACCTTTTCGTAGATGAGGGATTAAATGGCTTACAGAAATAAAAGTTCCACTTATCACTCACAGAAAACCCGAAACATACCGCGCGAATTTATGCGATCAGCGTAAATTCTGTGCATCGCGAAGCGTGTTACTGAGAACAGAGTAAACAGTAACATTCTGCCACTTTAAGTTGTCAAAGCAATATTAAAATTTCTTGACAAACAAAAAAGCAGTTTGTATACTTCATATAGTATAGTAAAAGGCTTGGAAGGGAAAAAGTAGCTTGAGGAAAACCCCACAGAGAGCAGCCGGCAGGTGAGAGGCGCAGGGTAGAACTTTTGTGAATACATCCCGGAGCTGCGCACCGAATCGGAACTTGATACTGTAAATTATAAACTTTATAATAATAGCGTATTATAGATAGGCTGCGACGGAATGGCACCCGTTATTGTGCTGAAGTGTTTTATATCTTGATATATATGGATATAACGGGATGTAGATTCACTTTATGAGGCAGGAAATGCGAGTTTTCTGTAAATTTAGGTGGTAACGCGGGACCCGGTTCTCGTCCTAAACGGACAGGAACCGGGCATTTTTATTTTTTACGCTGATACTGTAAATTATAAACTTTAATAAAAGCGTAAACATAAAAGCTATACAGGAGGAAAGAACAATGACAGTTTGGGAAGAACTGAAAGCACGTGGCCTGATCGCACAGGTTACAGACGAAGACGAGATCAAAGAGATGGTAAATAACGGAAAAGCCACATTCTATATTGGCTTTGACCCTACAGCAGACAGCCTTCATGTAGGTCACTTCATGGCTCTTTGCCTGATGAAGAGACTGCAGATGGCAGGAAACCGTCCGATTGCCCTTCTCGGTGGCGGAACAGGAATGATCGGTGACCCGTCCGGAAGGACCGATATGCGTCAGATGCTGACAAAAGAAACCATCCAGCACAATATTGACTGCTTCAAGCAGCAGATGAGCCGTTTCATCGATTTCTCTGATGGAAAAGCTCTTATGGTAAACAATGCTGACTGGCTTATGAACCTTAACTATGTAGAGCTTCTCCGTGAGGTAGGTGCTCACTTTTCCGTAAACCGTATGCTGACAGCAGAGTGCTACAAACAGCGTATGGAGCGAGGCTTAAGCTTCCTGGAATTTAACTACATGATCATGCAGAGCTACGACTTCTACATGCTGTACCAGAAATACGGCTGCAACATGCAGTTCGGCGGCGATGACCAGTGGAGCAACATGCTTGGCGGTACCGAGCTGATCCGCCGTAAGCTTGGCAAGGATGCCTATGCCATGACCATCACACTGCTTCTCAATTCTGAGGGCAAAAAGATGGGAAAAACACAGTCCGGAGCTGTATGGCTTGATCCGAATAAGACATCCCCGTTCGATTTCTACCAGTACTGGAGAAATGTAGACGATGCTGACGTTATCAAATGTATGCGTCTTCTTACTTTCCTTCCTCTTGAGGAGATCGACGAGATGGCCAAATGGGAAGGCAGCGAGCTGAACAAAGCCAAGGAGATCCTTGCATACCAGCTGACAGAGCTTGTACACGGTGAGGAGGAAGCCAAGAAAGCACAGGAGGGTGCCCGCGCACTGTTCTCAGGTGCAGATACTTCTCATATGCCTACAACAGAGCTTTCAGAGGAAGATTTTGACGAGGAAGGAAAAATCGACCTGATCACACTTCTTGTAAAAGCAGAGCTGGTACCAAGCCGTTCCGAGGGTCGCCGTGCGATCCAGCAGGGTGGTGTATCCATCGATGGTGAGAAGCTCACCGATATTTACCATACGGTTGAGAAGGATGCTTTTGCAGGGGACGGGATCGTTCTGAAACGAGGCAAGAAAAAATTCAAAAAGATCTGTGTAAAATAATTTCCCATATCTGTGACATTTCCGGGATAAAGCTACGGCATTCCGGAAATGCTGACAGGTAGGGTTGACACAAGGAGGATAACAACATGAAAAAGTACGGAGTGAACGAACTTCGTAAGATGTTCCTTGACTTTATGGAGAGCAAGGGCCATCTTGTAATGAAAAGCTTTTCCCTGGTTCCTCAGGGAGATAAGAGTCTTCTGCTGATCAATGCAGGTATGGCTCCGCTGAAACCATATTTTACAGGTGCTGAGAAGCCGCCAAGAACAAGAGTGACAACCTGCCAGAAATGTATCCGTACCGGAGATATCGAAAATGTAGGTAAAACCGCACGTCACGGTACTTTCTTTGAAATGCTTGGTAACTTCTCTTTTGGTGATTACTTCAAGAAAGACGCCATCCACTGGTCATGGGAGTTTCTTACTGAGGTTGTAGGGCTTGATGCAGACCGTCTCTACCCATCCATTTACCTGGATGATGATGAAGCCTTCAATATCTGGAACAAAGAAGTAGGGATTCCGTCTGAACGTATTTTCCGTTTCGGAAAAGAGGATAACTTCTGGGAGCATGGCGCAGGTCCATGCGGTCCATGCTCTGAGATCTACTATGACCGTGGCGAAAAATACGGCTGTGGCAAACCCGGATGTACGGTAGGCTGCGACTGCGACCGTTACATGGAAGTATGGAACAACGTTTTCACACAGTTCGAGAACGATGGAAACGGAAACTACACAACCCTGAAACAGAAAAACATCGATACCGGTATGGGACTTGAGCGTCTTGCTGTAGTTGTTCAGGATGTTGATTCTATTTTTGATGTAGATACAATTTGTGCACTTCGTAATCTTGTATGCGAGATCGCACATAAAGAATATGAGAAAAACTATGCAGATGACGTTTCCATCCGTCTGATCACGGACCATATCCGTTCCGCAACATTTATGATCTCCGATGGAATCATGCCAACCAATGAGGGACGTGGATATGTTCTCCGCCGTCTGATCCGCCGTGCAGCACGTCACGGACGTCTTCTTGGCATCGAGGGAACTTTCCTTGCAAAATTAAGTGCACAGGTGATCGAGAGCTCCAAAGCCGGATATCCGGAGCTTGAGGAGAAGAAAGAGTTCATCTTCCGTGTACTGACAAATGAGGAGAATCAGTTCAACAAAACTATCGATCAGGGACTTCGCATCCTTTCCGACATGGAAGAGGATATGAAAAAAGCAAGTGAAAAGACTCTTTCCGGTGACAACGCATTCAAGCTTTATGATACGTACGGATTCCCTCTTGACCTTACAAAAGAGATCCTTGAGGAAAAAGGCTACGGCATTGACGAGGAAGGCTTCCAGAAAGCAATGGAGGAACAGAGAGTCAAGGCACGTACTGCCCGTGAAGTAACCAACTATATGGGTGCAGACGCAACCGTATACGATGATATTGATGTAAACGTAACAACAGAATTCGTCGGCTACGACCATCTTACCTTTGATTCCAAGGTTACTGTCCTTACCACAGAAACAGAGATCGTAGATTCTCTCACAGAGGGACAGAAGGGTACCGTATTTGTAGAGCAGACTCCTTTCTATGCAACAATGGGTGGACAGGAAGGTGATACCGGTGTGATCGAGACTGCAAACGGTAAATTTGTTGTTGAGGACACCATCAAACTCCGCGGCGGTAAATTCGGCCACGTAGGACATATGGAATCTGGTATGATTTCCTCAGGTGAGACAGTATCCCTGAAGGTAAACGAAGAAGCAAGAAAAGATACCGAGAAAAACCACAGTGCAACACATCTTCTTCAGAAAGCACTGAAGACCGTTCTTGGTTCCCACGTAGAGCAGAAGGGTTCTCTGGTAACTCCGGACAGACTTCGTTTTGACTTTGCTCATTTTCAGGCTATGACAGCAGAAGAACTCCAGGCAACAGAAGAGCTTGTAAACAAAGAGATCCAGGCAGGTCTTGATGTTCATACAGATGTCATGGATGTGGAAGAAGCCAAGAAATCCGGAGCAATGGCTCTCTTTGGTGAGAAATATGACCAGAAGGTACGTGTAGTATCCATGGGAGACTTTTCCAAAGAGCTCTGTGGTGGTACTCATGTAAAGAATACAAGCTCCATCATGCTCTTTAAGATCGTGTCCGAATCCGGTATCGCAGCTGGTGTACGCCGTATTGAGGCACTTACCGGCAAAGCAGTTATCGAATACTACAGAAAGCAGGAAGAGCTTCTCCATGAGGCTGCAAAAGCATTAAAGGCCAATACAGCCGAGGTTGTAGAAAAGATCAGTCACCTGCAGGCTGAGGTAAAGGCTCTTCAGAGCGAAAATGAATCCCTCAAGAGCAAAGCTGCCCAGAGTGCACTTGGCGATGTCATGGATAAAGTCGTTGAAGTAAACGGCGTAAAACTCCTTGCAGCCAAAGTTGAGGGCGTTGACATGAACGGTCTCAGAGACCTGGGTGATAAACTGAAAGAGCAGCTTGGCGAAGGTGTTGTCCTTCTTGCAGCAGTAAACAACGGCAAGGTTAATCTTCTTGCAATGGCAACGGATGCAGCTCAGAAAGCAGGCGCTCATGCAGGAAACCTGATCAAAGCAGTGGCAGCGATCGTTGGCGGTGGCGGCGGCGGACGTCCGAACATGGCACAGGCCGGCGGAAAGAATCCGGAAAAGGCTCAGGAGGCTATGGACGCAGCAGCAGGAATCCTTGAAAAACAGCTCACAAAATAACAAAGTTGTGCGTGATTTACAGTTTTGACATTTTTTTCATAAAAATCGAAAAAGATGTTGACGAAAGCACTTGTTATGCTATATAATAACACTCGTGCAAGAAAAATACCCAGACAGTTGTATTTTAGCACAATCTACAACTGGAGGGAGGTTAGGTGTGAGTCTATGTCAAACGTTATCGTAAAAGAGAACGAGACTTTAGATAGCGCTCTTCGCAGATTCAAGAGAAGCTGTGCAAAAGCAGGAATCCAGCAGGAAATCCGCAAAAGAGAGCATTACGAGAAACCAAGCGTTCGTCGTAAGAAAAAATCTGAAGCCGCAAGAAAACGTAAATATAATTAATTGTGCGCAAAAATCCCTGGCTGTATGGTCAGGGATTTTTAATTAAATAGAAACAGGAACGTTTGACGAAGGAAAGAAATATGAATTTGTGTATTAAACTGATTATCAAACCATTGCGATCGCTCCTTAAATTATTATTTAATCGAATTTTTTATGTAGCTCTGGCTCTTGTTGTGCAGCTGGCATGGCTGCTGATCGCCCTTTTCCGGCTTATGGAATACTCCAGATGGGTGACGATCGGAATGCAGGCCATAGGTTTTCTGGTTGTTCTGTGGATCGTAAATAAAAAGATCAATCCATCTTATAAGCTCGCCTGGACGATGCTGATCCTTATTTTTCCGGTATTTGGTGTTTCCCTGTACCTTCTTTTCGGTAAGTCACGGATCGGCGCTGTAATGGAGCAGCATTATCAGAATCTTATTGATGAAACTGCTGAATACCTGGAAGGCTCAGAGCTCACAAGAAAACGTTTAAACGAAGACGACCGTTCCATGAGGATCCAGTCGGATTACATCTGGCAGTATTCAAGATATCCGGTTCACGAGAATACCACAGCAGAGTATTTTCAGGTAGGAGATGATATGTTTCCGGTTCTGGTGCATGAACTGGAGCAGGCAAAGCATTTTATTTTTATCGAATATTTCATCATAAATGACGGGGTAATGTGGCAGACGATCCTTAATATCCTTGAAAAAAAGGCTAAAGAAGGAGTGGATGTCCGACTGATCTATGATGGCTTCGGCTGCCTTACCACATTGCCATACAAGTATGATCAGGAGATGCGCCGGCGAGGAATCAAATGCGAAGTATTCAACCGGTTCCGTCCGATTCTTAATATTATCCAGAATAACCGTGACCACCGTAAGATCTGTGTGATTGATGGCTGGACCGGTTTTACCGGCGGCATCAACCTAGCTGACGAATATATCAATCAACGAAAACGGTTTGGTCACTGGAAGGATACAGCCGTTATGCTGAAAGGAGAAGGCGTCTGGAATATGACAGCTATGTTCCTGTATATGTGGGGAATCGTTACCAGAACAGATACTTCTCTTGATTTCGGAAATTATGTTCCGCACAGGTGGCACCCCAACGAATTTCCGGGAAGCGGTTATGTCCAGCCATTCTGCGATTCCCCCCTGGACGATGAGATCGTAGGAGAGAACGTTTATCTTAATATTATCAATCGCGCCAAAAACTATGTTTATATCTGCACACCATATCTGATCATAGATAATGAGATGATGACCGCCCTGTGCCTCGCTGCAAAAAGCGGTGTGGATGTCCGGATCATGACACCCGGTATCCCGGACAAAAAAATGGTCTTCCTGCTGACACAGTCTTATTATAAGCAGCTTCTGGAAGCAGGTGTAAAGATCTACGAATACCAGCCGGGATTTTTGCATGCCAAATCTTTTGTCTGTGATGACAAAGTAGGCGTCGTAGGAACCATAAATCTGGATTACCGAAGCCTTTATCTGCATTTTGAAGATGGTGTCTGGATGTATAAGAATGATGTGATTCTGGACATCCGGGATGATTTTACAGAAACCCTGGAGTACTGTGATCCCATTGATCTGGCATTCTGCCAGAAGAGAAATATTGTGGTACGTGCCATTCAAAACGTACTGAGAGTTTTTGCACCGCTATTATAAAAACTCTTTGACAGACAACTGTAAATTCTGTATGATATATCAGACGGGAGTTCAATGCTCCCGTCTGATATTGTCTAAAGAAAAATAATTTATAGATACATATGAAATTTTTAATTATTGGAGGAATTGATTTGAGCCAGAACAAAGAAACAGAGATCCAGCTTCAGTACATTGAAAAATGTAAAGAGCTTCTTGCCAAAAGCAGTACGAAACGTCCCACCTTCCACATCCAGAACGAAGGATGCCAGATGAACTCCATCCAGACAGAGTCTATTGCGGCCATCATGGAAAAAATGGGATATGAAATGGTAGATACCGAGGATGCTGATGCAGTTGTATTTAACACCTGCACAGTCCGGGAAAATGCCAATCAGAAGATCTATGGACATCTTGGACATTTAAAGAGCATCAAACGGGATCACCCGGATATGAAGATCGTACTGTTCGGATGTATGATGCAGGAGCATCACGTAGTAGAAAAGATCCGTAAGGATTATAAATATGTAAATCTTGTATTCGGAACCCATAATATCCACAAATTCCCGGAGCTTTTTTACCGGACGCTGCAGACCGACGACCAGATCATTGATATCTGGAAGGAATCCGATGAAATCATAGAGGGCATGCCAACTTCCCGCAAATACTCATTCAAAACAGGAGTCAGCATAATGTTTGGCTGCAATAACTTCTGCAGCTACTGCATCGTTCCTTATGTCCGCGGCCGCGAAAAGAGCCGCGAGCCACAGGCCATCATCCGCGAGATCGAGGAACTGGTCGCAGATGGCGTTACTGAGATCATGCTTCTTGGCCAGAATGTAAACTCCTACGGAAAAACTCTGGAAACACCGGTGACCTTTGCAGAACTTCTGAAAGAAGTGGAAAAGATCGAAGGGCTGAAGCGTATCCGTTTTATGACTTCCCATCCGAAGGACCTGTCCGATGAGCTGATCCAGACCATGGCAGAGAGCCAGAAGATCTGTCACCATCTGCATCTTCCGCTGCAGTCCGGAAGCAGCAGAGTCTTAAAGGAAATGAACCGCCGTTACGACAAGGAGAAATATCTGGAGCTGGTAGATAAGATCCGTAAGGCGATCCCGGATATTTCGCTGACAACAGATATCATGGTCGGATTTCCGGGAGAAACAGAAGAAGATTTCCAGGAAACACTGGATGTTGTAAGAAAAGCAAATTACGATACTGCCTTCACATTTATTTATTCCAAACGAAGCGGAACCCCTGCAGCCGGCATGGAAAATCAGGTGCCGGAGGATGTGGTAAAAGACCGTTTCAGCCGTCTTCTTACCCTGGTACAGGAAAAAGGCCGGGAAAATTCCTCCCGTTTCCAGGGAACCATTCAGGAAATCCTGGTAGAAGATGAAAACCGGGAGAAGGGTACTCTTACTGGCCGTACCCAGCATAATCTTCTGGTTCATTTCTCGGGAGAAAAAGATCTCATCGGCAAATATGTAAAAGTAAGCCTAGATACCTGCAAGGGATTCTATTATTTCGGACATATCGTGGAAGAGTAGAATTATAGACAAGTCCTCACCCACTGCTTATTGTTTTTCGTAACCCCGTTGGGGACTTACCTGATTCGGCTAATTATAAGTTTATATTGCCCGCTCATTGCCATTATCGGATGAGTGGGCTTTTTTATTATAAAAATACTGTTTCTATTGACAAATACCCCATGAGGGTATATATTATTCCATATATAGAGGATACCCCATAAGGGTATTTATGAGAAGGGAGAGACAGCCTATGTCTGAAAAGAAAGCCTGTCCCTGCTGTTGTGAAAAACACACTGCACGTTCAGAGGAGGAGAAAAAAAAGCTGATCAACCGTCTGAAACGTATTGAAGGCCAGATCAGAGGCATTATAGGAATGATGGAGAATGATGCCTACTGTAATGATATCCTGATCCAGTCCGCTGCAGTCAATGCTGCAGTGAATGCGTTCAACAAAGAGCTGCTTGCCAGCCACATCCGCACCTGCGTTGCCCGGGATATTCGGGAAGGTAAGGATGAGACCATTGATGAGCTAGTAGCAACCCTCCAGAAGCTGATGAAATAAAGGGACAAACTGGATTTTAGGAGGTACTGAAAGAAAATGGAACAATATAATGTAACTGGTATGAGCTGCGCCGCCTGCTCTGCCCGTGTAGAAAAAGCCGTATCGAAGGTTCCGGGGGTGAATAGCTGTTCCGTCAGTCTTCTGACCAACTCCATGGGAGTTGAAGGAACCGCTTCATCCGGTGAGATCATTGCCGCAGTGGAAGCCGCCGGATATGGTGCATCCTTAAAGGGCGGAGCTGCCGGAGCGAAGATTTCCATGTCTGCGGCAGAAGAAGCGCTGGAAGATCATGAAACTCCGATCCTAAAGAAACGTCTTATCACATCCGTGGGATTTTTGCTGGTGCTGATGTATTTCTCCATGGGGCACATGATGTGGGGATGGCCACTGCCGAAATGGTTTGACGGCAATCACGTAGCCATGGGACTGGTACAGCTGCTCCTGGCTGGTATCATTATGGTGATCAACCAGAAATTTTTCATCAATGGATTTAAGAGTCTGTGGCGCCGTTCCCCAAATATGGATACTCTGGTAGCTCTTGGCTCCATGGCATCCTTCCTGTGGAGTGTCTATGCACTGTTTGCCATGACAAGAGCACAGGTAGATGGAGATTCTGCTGCAGTTATGAATTACATGATGGATTTTTATTTTGAATCTGCAGCCATGATCCTGACACTGATCACCGTAGGAAAAATGCTGGAGGCCCGTTCTAAAGGAAAGACAACGGATGCGCTTAAAAGCCTTATGAAGCTGGCACCCAAAACTGCGGTCGTGGTACGAAAGGGACAGGAACTTACCGTTCCTATTGAGCAGGTTCAGAAAGGAGAAACCTTTGTCGTCCGCCCGGGAGAGAATATTCCGGTGGACGGAGTGATCCTGGAAGGAACCACCGCAGTCAATGAATCCGCACTGACCGGCGAGAGTATCCCGGTTGATAAAGAAACCGGAGATATGGTTTCTGCGGCAACTGTGAATCAGTCCGGATTTATCAAATGCGAAGCGACCAGAGTGGGAGAGGATACCACCCTTTCCCAGATCATCAAAATGGTCAGTGATGCGGCAGCCACCAAGGCACCGATCGCAAAGATCGCAGACCGTGTTTCCGGTGTGTTTGTACCGGCAGTGATCACAATCGCAGTGATCACAACGATCATCTGGCTTCTTGCAGGACAGACCTTCGGTTATGCTCTGGCAAGGGGGATTTCCGTTCTGGTCATCAGCTGCCCCTGCGCACTTGGCCTTGCAACACCGGTTGCCATTATGGTCGGCAACGGTATGGGTGCCAAAAACGGAATCCTTTTCAAAACAGCCGTTTCTCTTGAGGAAGCAGGAAAAGTCCAGATCGTCGCTTTGGATAAAACCGGAACCATTACAAGCGGTCAGCCGGAGGTAACAGATATTCTCCCGGCTGAGGGAATCACAGAAACAGAGCTTCTCACGCTGGCCTGTGCACTGGAGAAAAAAAGTGAACATCCACTGGCAAAAGCAGTTCTCAAAAAAGCAGAGGAAGAGAAACTTGTCGCAGGTGAAGTAACCGGATTCCAGGCACTTCCAGGAAACGGACTTTCCGCTGTACTTGGCAGTGACAAACTGACCGGCGGAAGCATGAAATTTATCAGCAGCCAGACAAAGGTTTCCGCAGACCTTAACAGGAGAGCCGAGCAGCTTGCAGAGCAGGGAAAAACGCCCCTTCTTTTCACACGAAACGGTAAACTTCTGGGAATCATCGCAGTTGCGGATGTGATCAAGGAAGACAGTCCCCGTGCAGTAAAAGAGCTTCAGAACATGGGAATCCGTGTAGTTATGCTTACCGGTGACAATGAGCGTACCGCAAAAGCCATCGGAGCTCAGGCAGGAGTTGACGATGTGATCGCAGGAGTTCTTCCGGATGGAAAAGAAAGTGTGATCCGCGCTCTGAAGGAGCAGGGAAAGGTTGCCATGGTCGGTGACGGTATCAACGACGCGCCGGCACTTACAAGAGCCGATATCGGAATTGCCATCGGTGCAGGAACAGATATTGCCATTGATGCGGCAGATATCGTTCTGATGAAGAGCCAGTTAAGCGATGTTCCAGCGGCAGTACGTTTAAGCCGCGCCACACTTCGGAATATCCATGAGAATCTTTTCTGGGCATTTTTCTACAATATAATCGGCATTCCCCTTGCAGCAGGTGTCTGGATCCCGCTTTTCGGATGGACCTTGAATCCGATGTTCGGAGCTGCGGCCATGAGTCTTTCTAGCTTCTGTGTTGTAACAAATGCACTGCGTCTGAATCTGTTTCAGATCCACAATGCAGCAAAAGACAAAGAAATCAAAAATCCGGTAACATTACACATCAGTCATGATGAAAATATAAAAGAAGAAAAGGAGAACAAAACAATGGTAAAGGTAACGGTCAATGTAGAAGGAATGATGTGCGGACACTGTGAGGCACACGTAAACAAAGCCATCCAGGCAGCTTTCGGAGCAGAAGACGTAGTTTCTTCCCACGAGAACGGAACAACTGTATTCTCTGTACCTGAGAAGGTTGACGAGGCAAAGGTTGAAGAAGTGATCAAGGAAGCCGGTTACGAGTTTAAGGGAATCACCCAGGAATAAACCGGATTTTTAAACCACATATTTGCCAAATGGCCAAAAGAAACAGTTCTGTCAAAGCGGAGCTGTTTCTTTTGTCTCATACAGAAAAAATTTTCCACTTCTATAAATCCGGCTAATATCTTTATAGTTTATTCTGAAAAAGCAGGATTATCCGCCAAATTGGTTTTTATTTTCAATTCTCTTATGCTATACTGATAGCGATTATGGATATAGGAACGATAACAGAAATCGTTAACATCATAGTAGTAGAGAGGAGCGCATTATGAGCGGATTTTTTGGAGTAGCATCGAAGGATGACTGTGTACTGGAGCTTTTTTACGGAGTGGATTACCATTCCCATCTGGGAACACGCCGCGGAGGTATGGCTGTTTACGGAGAACATGGATTTGACCGTGCCATCCACAACATTGAGAACACGCCTTTCCGTACAAAATTTGACGGAGATGTGGGGTCCATGAAGGGAAATATGGGAATCGGATGTATTTCTGATTATGAGCCTCAGCCCCTTCTGTTCAGTTCCAGGATCGGCAGCTTTGCCCTCACTTTTGTGGGAAAGATCAATAATTACGATGAACTTCTGCAGCAGCTGTATGATACGACCAAGGTACATTTTCAGGAGATGACCAACGGAACAGTCAATGTGACCGAACTGATCGCTGCACTGATCTGTGAAAAGGACAATTTTGTGGAAGGTATCCAGTACGTACAGGGACTGATCGACGGCTCCATGACTCTGCTTCTTATGACAAAAGACGGAATTTATGCAGCCCGTGACAAGATGGGCAGAACTCCTGTGGAAATTGGCCACAAAGAAGGGTCATACTGTATTTCCTTTGAAAGTCATGCCTATATCAACCTTGGATACGAAGATTATAAAGAACTTGGCCCCGGAGAGATCGTATTCGTAACAGCAGACGAAGTCAAAACTCTGGTTGAGCCCGGAAAGAAAATGAAGATCTGTTCCTTCCTCTGGGTTTACTACGGATATCCGACAGCCTCTTATGAAGGTGTAAATGTAGAGGAGATGCGCTACCGCTGTGGAAGCATGCTTGCAAAGAGAGACGGCGATTCCGTGCACCCGGACATTGTAGCCGGTGTTCCGGATTCCGGCATTGCCCATGCCATCGGATACGCCAATGAATCCGGCATTCCTTACGCAAGACCATTCATTAAATATACACCAACCTGGCCCAGATCTTTTATGCCGACCAATCAGAACCAGCGTAACCTTATTGCCAAAATGAAACTGATCCCAGTACGTGCGCTGATCAAGGATAAAAAACTTCTTCTCATAGACGATTCCATCGTACGTGGCACCCAGCTTCGCGAGACAACCGAATTTCTGTACCGCAGTGGTGCCAAAGAGGTACATGTCCGTCCAGCCTGCCCGCCGATCATGTACGGCTGCAAATATTTAAACTTCTCACGCTCCAAATCCGAGATGGAACTGATCGCCCGTCAGGTGATCGAGAAGAGAGAAGGACCGAACTGTCCGCAGGAAGTTCTGGATGAGTATGCAGATCCGCGTACAGAGAAATACGAGCAGATGGTACAGGATATCTGTAAGATGCAGAATTTTACCACCCTTCGCTATCACAGACTGGATGATCTTCTGGAATCCATTGGGATCGATCCTTGTAATGTATGCACATATTGTTTTAACGGTAAAGAATAAAAAACAGAGCTGCTGTTTCAGATGAGCCTCCTTAACTCCCGGTTGCATTTTGGATATCTGAGGCTTATAATAAATGCGGATATATCTTTTGTGGTATATCCGCGTTTTTTATGTCATGGGAAATTATTTCGTAATGTTCCAATGACAGAGTATCAAAAAAAAATTTTCAGGAGCATAAACATGATTTTTCCTATAAAAGCCGTGATATTTGATGCAGACGGCGTCCTTCTGGATTCGCTCTCTGTTTGGAAGGAGCTTGGAAAACGATATATTACAGATCTGGGATATCAGCCGGTTGCGGAAATGGACGAAATCCTTTTTCCCATGAGTATGGAGCAGGGAGCGGACTGGCTGAAAAACAGGTTTACTCTTGCGTATTCCGAAGAAAAGATCGTGATGGA
>OGON01001548.1_pt1 | contig 15609 bp, 11 predicted proteins | sample 1552671 | NCBI WGS metagenome assembly OGON01 (sample SAMEA2580136, study PRJEB22360) | human gut metagenome | biome: human gut; feature: human-associated habitat; material: faeces | place: Denmark | collected 2008/2010 | reverse complement strand
TGTTTACATATTTAAACACTTGAATATTTAGATATTTATATGTTTGCATATTCAAAGATGTGAAATATTTAATATTTATAATTTTAAACACTTAAAAATATAAATATTAATATATGTATATATTTAAATGCTTGCATTTTAAAATATTAAAATATAAAAGAGTTTAAATACGCGTAATAGAGATGAAACACTTAACGCCAATATATTAAAACACACAGATGTGTAAATATATAGATATTTAAAAATGCACATTTTTAAATATCTATATATGATAAGTAAATTCACCAATCTACCCCACTAATGATAGGGTAGAAGAGTAGTCTTATTTTGAAATATTATCTTTCCCTACTTGTTCAGGATAACTTTATACTATTTTTGCATTCCAATAGATAGAGCAAACAACGAATGGATCTTACAACAGCGATAACTAACTTTGAGAAAGAACTTCAGTCCATAGGGTTCAATGACACTGATGCTTTATTAATTCAAATAAATATAGGTGGAGAGAATTATATAAGGTGTAGTGGCAACTTGAACAACCTCGTCGGTTCACAGATACCGATAAGGGAAAAGCATGACAGCCTGGTTGAATTTATGAGCAAAGAAATAGCTATTGCCACAGTCAGGGAGAGTACGAGGTGTCTGCATCGGGACACTCTCTCTTTATTAGCGGACTTTTCGGCCAACATCAAACTTCAGGAAGTAACAAGCGAATATCTGCAAAGACTGGAAATATACATGAGGGTAGAGTGCCAGCTCTCTATCAATACCATAGCTAGGCATATGAAAACTCTCAAACGCTATATCAATGTAGCCAGGAAGAAAGGTATCATAACAACTTACCCTTTCCTTAATTACACGATAAAGACCGAACAGTCACATCGCGACGCATTGACAGAAAAGGAATTGGAGAAACTGGAACATTACCGGGAGCAACTGAAAGAGCCTAATGAAACATTGAATGCCTTCCTTTTTAGTTGCTATACTGGGTTACGTTATTCGGATATATGCGCATTTACCAAACAGAATATACGTACTATAAATAGGAAAAAGTGGATTGTTCTCCGCATGATCAAGACCAATAAAGAAGTTCGCATTCCATTGTCCACGATCTTTGAAGGAAAAGCTCTTAAGCTGACAAAATCAATAGCCCGCTCCCGAGGTCTGTTGTTTCACATGGAAAGTAACCAGCAGGCGAATCGTATATTAAAAAGAATAGCAAAACAGATAGGGATAAAGAAGATTACATTCCACACAGCAAGGCATACATGTGGTACTTTGCTGTTATATAGGGGTGTCAGTATAACCACAGTGCAAGCGATACTCGGCCATCAGAGTGTGAAAACGACCCAAATATATAGTGCAGTTACAGACCTTACTATGGAAAAAGAACTGAGGAAAGCAAATAGAAAAAATTATAGAGTAGGGAAGAGGGATAAATAAAAAAAGATAGAATAAAAGATGGGTATACTTGAACGGGTGGGGAAGAAGTTCTTATTCAGTTGGAGGAGTTGTTAGTTTCCCTAATATATTGTATGACCTCTGCTTTCATTCTAAGAGTTTTAGTACTTTCTTTTTTAATCGGTTGGTTTAATATCCTTTTCCCTATATTAATAGCAGCTTCGCGATTCTCTTGATTTGCATAAAGAAGAAATAACTTGTAATTTGGAGTAAGACGACATGGCAACATAGCTGCTGCTGTACGATAATATGTTTCAGCTTGAACAGGATTATTCTTGGAGAGCCATATATCTCCCATATCACAATACAATTCGCATGTTGGTACTATTAAAGAAGTAGCCTGAAGGATTTGCATGGTATTATCAATGGAATATTTATGATGAATGCATAATTGAGAATAGTAGTGCATTAATTGTGGATTATAACGAAAAAAAGGAAGTTGAGTGTTTAATAATGATATATCCACATAATTCTTTGCCGTTTTTATCCTTGAAAAAGTCTCATTATAAAAGTGCAAAGACCAGCCGGATACAATAAAAAGACATAAGGTAATGAATCCGACAGATGTACAATATATTTTTCGGGATATTTTAATATTGAGGTCTCGACTTTGAATCGTACCAATAATACAAATGAATAAAATTTGTAAACTAAACACATTTGCTGGATACGAAAAACAAGCAAATACAATGAATGACATTAATGCTGCTTGCTTTTCTTTTTCATAATTATTCTTTTTTGTGAACAAAGTGTGAAATAGAAATAATAAGCATAAGAGTCCTATTGTTCCCTGTTCTGCCATGAAGTGCAGAAACTCATTATAAGGATAAAAAACATTATCTGCAAGTGTAACATATGCAGAATCCGGATGCTGAATATAGTAATCAGCCTGATAGTGCATATAGTTTGCTAACCAGCCACCGCTACCTGTTCCTAGGATAGGATAGTCCTTAATTATTTCCCATGTGTTTAGCCATATGAATAAGCGTCCGTTTGCAGAATCCTCTTTTAAAAAGTATATAGCAACCACAAAAACGCTTACAAATAAGCATACCAGTATCTTTTTGCGATGTGATAATGGATAATAATGAGAAAATAAAAAAAGGAAACCTATCAATGCTGCTAACCAACCGGCTCTGGAATTTGTTAATATCAATCCATAGCCAATGAATGCAGCCAAAGCAATATAAAATATTCTGTAATAGAAATTTTTTCTTTCCCTGCTTTTACAAAACAGAGATATGGATACAATTAGGGAAATAGCAAGAAATCCTCCTAAGGGACCAGGATTGCCAAATGTTCCAGTTACCGGAAAGGCATGGTGATTACTTTCTAAATAATGAAAACTTTGTAAGATCGCAATACAACTTTCTGCTGCTCCCAATAAGCAGATTAACAAAAACAAAATAGGATAATATTTGGAAGGCAATATCCGTATTGCAATATATACAAGTGACAAAGTTCCCATTTGCCACAAAGAGGAATAATCAATAGGAATGGCTCTGTTGAAAATCAACAGTAAGCCAATTCCTATAAATAATATATCTTGTGTTTTGAGTTTCACGTAGGAATGTCAATTTAATTAGAAAATTCTGTCTGTTGACAAGATATTTAACAAACGGAGTTTATAAAAAATTCAACTATACCATCTTCACTTTTACCTTTTTTTTACTATCAAAAATGCTATCTTTTGTATTACTTAAATCGTACGATTGTTTTCCTTTGAAATTATCATAACCGTATGCACCCACAGCATAAAATCCCATACTATCACGAGTAAAAACAAACCTAAAACCTGTATTTGAGTCTTTTCCCAAATGCCAAGTCTTAGACATAAGGATCTGTTGTACACTTTTATTTGTTGGTACTTGTGCATATGCCAATATAAATATTGTCAAAGCATAAAATATCAATATAATTTTTTTCATATCTGTTTCTTCAAATGTTCCATTGCCTGAATCAAAGTCATCAGGATCAAGGAATGCTCCGGAATCTATATCCCAAAGGAGACCATCTTTATCTGAATCATCATAATCATCCCACCAATCGTCGTATTCTCACCAATCGTCCTCACCATATCCACGTGTAGTAGCTTTTTCTTGCCTTTTGTTATAACTTCATGTAAGATTTCGTGAGCTATTCTCATTTTCTCTTCCCTTTGCTCACTTTTGCCAAGTAGAAAAACACCTTTCTTCTTGATACCATTTTCATTATAATTCGCTGGCAGAGTTATACCAATACGTATAGCTCTGCCAACAGATTAATTCATTTTACTCCCATAAGATACTTTTTTTGAATTCGGTCTTATACCCCTTCCCTACATATTTTACTATCTTTCCGTTTTCTTTCTTTCCTATAACTCTTGCATCTATCTTAACAGAAATATCTACTATATGAATATTATCATTTTGACACCACTTGGCTAATTTATGAATATAACGGTTTTCTTCATATGGGGCTAGGTATTGTCCTTTTCCTATATTATAATAATAATATTGGTCATCATAAATAAGCCTTTCTCTACTACAAAGGATATTGCCATTCTTATCTTTATATAAGAATGAAATAGAAGATACATACTCGTAGACAGTTCTCTCTATAGGTATAAATTTAAAAACTTTATCTGTTTCATTCTTGAGAAATAAAGTTATTTCTTTACTCGTATTATCATAATCTATCTGTATGTTTATCTGTGCGACTCCATGTATCGGAAAAATGATACATATTATTAATAAAAAGTGTTTCATATCATTATTTGTTTAATAGTATTTATCATTTATTTAAATGAGATATTATTTGGTTACATCTCCATTGCATAAAGTCTATAAGCCCTTCATAATAATCAGACTTGGGTATACCGTTATTTTTTTCAGCGGCATAAGTTTCCAATTCGTTTTCATACCATTGAATATTTTTTGCATTTTCTTCTATCAGTAAATTTTTTAGATAGTCTTCTTTCACTATATCCATTAATTCAGAAGTTATATCTCTATTGAGCCACTCAATATAAGCATTAATTCCATTTAAAACATTCTCAGGCGGTGTTGGTAATTCAATCCTAGAATCAGATGTTATCGGAGCCTGATTATGTTCATGATTTATATGATATATCTCATGCCAAATTATAGAGGCTTGCTCATTTGTTGTATAATTAAAAAATTGAGTACAAACTTCAATCGTATTGTCTGGCAGTGTTCTAGCATTGGTTAGACAAGTTTCTTTATTTAATTGTATCTTATATTCATCTAAGTTTATTCCTAATTTATTAAGAATAGGGGCTATTTCACTCAACTTACGTTTAAATTCTTCTTCATCTTTAGGACGTTGGTCCTGCTCTTTATTAGGATCTTTAATTCCTGATTCTTGTGCACCTTCATTATCATCATTATTATTATTATCTTCCTCACCATCTGGGTCTTCATAATCTATTCCACCAGGTCTTGTTTCTTCCATCCATTCTTCATTACCAGTTTCCCAATCAAGATCTTCTTCCGGCTCTATTACAACTTCAGAAGAAACAGGAGTATCTATCCATCCGTCGCCGTCAAGATCTTCCATTTCAAATACATTACCATCTTGGTCTATATATATAATGCCATCTTCTGTTTCTTCAAATGTTCCATTGCCTGAATCAAAGTCATCAGGATCAAGGAATGCTCCGGAATCTATATCCCAAAGGAGATCATCTTTATCTGAATCATCATAATCATCGTCATCTTCATCATCATAATCATTATCATCCCACCAATCATCGTATTCCCACCAATCGTCCTCACCATATCCACGTGTAGTAGCTTTTTTCTTGCCTTTTGTTACAACTCCATGTAAGATTTCGTGAGCTATTCTCATTTTCTCTTCCATTTGCTCGTTTTTACCAAGTAGAAAAACACCTTTCTTCTTGATACCATTTTCATAATAATTCACTCGAAGTATTCTATTTAGGTTTGGTATCATATAGAAAGCTATACCGGAAAAACCGCCTTTATCCGCACAGTTTATAAATCTGTTACCAACTTGCTTCAGATGCTTTTTATCATATTCTGCACTGGGTATCAGATTTAGGATATACGTTCCCATATTACCTGTTGACTGATTTTTTACAACAACTAACTTTTGGTATACGTTAACAGAATAAGCTTTTGCTTTTCCATTGTGGTAGGTAGTATATAAAGCTTTGTAATGAACATCGTTCTCTATTGGAATATCGTAGCATGCTAATCCTGATCTAGAAGAAGCAATTGCTTTTTCCCATTGAGGAACGAAATTACCAGGAGAAATTAGTCTTTTTTTCTTTTTTTTATTCAATGCACGTGTTACAAGCACATTCTTGGAATACTGTTTTTCAAAGAACTCTTTTGCTTCTTCTATACTGAAGTTCTCATGTGGAACTTGTGGGCTATATTTCACAAGTTCCGGATCTGTGCAGTTCCATAAAAAGGTCATAATGGATGAAAAGCACAGAATAATACAAAAATAAGTTATTTTTTTCATATTTAGATATTAATGATTGAATAAATTACCACCATATTTGTTTTCCTTTGTCATAAGTAAACGGACGTTCTTCGTGCCCTTTGGTGAGGTTACGAAGCCATAATAAGGCATTTTGAGGCACTTTATTATATGTGAGTGTATTTTCTTTAGCAATCTGTTTCCCTAAACTGGTCCACTGCTTGTCCCAATAAAACAATTCATATGTATCTCCCGGAACTATGTCATTGTCATCTGTCCGTGGGCAGAAGAACAATTCTTTTAAATATGTAGGTCTCCCAAAATCAAGTCCAAACCATATATCTTTCAAACCGCTGATGTCAAAATAAGAAAGGACATTGCCATCATGTATATTTTTCAGTTCATCATCTTCTTGAAGTACAGCGTCTGCTATTAAATTTCCGGGAATAACTTTGTCTTGCTCATCCACGCAACCCATTTCACCGATAGATATTCCCCCTCTTCTCTTATAAAATCGTACATAACGAAATTTAGTGCCTTTTGGTAATTGAACTGTTTGTATATGGCTCTGTGGAGTACTATCCACAAAGAATATAATCTGTGATTCAGAGAAATCCGGTTGGTTTGACAGTTCAAAGTATCCCCCCTTCATTTTCTCTGCAAACTCAACAATCCTCTTTTTACGAGGAAATTTACGATGAATTCGTATAGTTTCTTTTACTGTTGTGTCCGGTTTCAAATAATGGTGCTCACCAGTCTCTTTCAAAATAAATGGATAAGCCAGTGGCAACATCTCCTCTGTATTTGTATAACAAACTGGTAAGAACAAGCCGCCTTCTCCATAATCTTCACCTTTAGTTGAAGGTGCATCATACGATGTATACCCTGTTCCAATATTTTGAAATGAAACTTTCCCTCTTTTGTACTCTCCCCATGCTACAGGTCGCCAATTATCTGGTGAAAATACGGTCAGATAAGCGATATGGGCTTGAGGATCATTTAAAGTCGATAGGACTGTTATATCCGTCATTGGAATGTCATAATTATCAGTAACATCTTTTATATTATGCTCTGCAAACAAAAGGGGAATATATTCTGTGTCCTTATATTTATAGAGCAAAGTGTTCCGTTGTATCTCAAACTCTTTCCGGTAAATTTTAGGAACCTTCCCAGAAAGGTGTAGCTTTGAAATCAAATCCTCTTTATTATTGTATCCTTTACATGAACCGTCAGGTAGAAGTAAAGAATTAAAAGAATGCCCATTGTTATTATCTCCCCAAAAGGGAACAAAATCTAGGGTAGTAGGAATTCCTAATGCTCTCATAACCATAGCTGCGTACACTGCATAATCACTACATGTACCTCTCTTATAGCGTACATTGGATGAGTAGTCTTGTAAAGGTTCTCCCCAAAATAGATTGTTGGTATGATAATCCAAATTTTGGTAGATATATGCACATGCTGCAATTATACTTGAGTCTTTATAATTATCTAAATAACCATTGTTACGCATATGCGCATCAGCTCGCCAATAATATTCTATGGATTCGTCCGCAATGCGGTAAGGAAGAATATATTTCCGGAATATATCTTTGGAGTATACGGATTGCCAGGGAGACTGCTCCCATAAACGATAAGCTGTATTCAAATGTGCAATCAACGAGTCAGCACGAAGTATATCAATGTCCTGAAGCCGTTGTAAAGTACGCCTTTTGACAGGTCTGCCTATTGCATTTTTATAGTTATATCCTTTTCGACTATTGACTGTTGTGGTGTCGTCCTGAATGGAATCCATGTACTCTTGGTACGTAGCATTGTTTTTCCCTATTATAGAATACTTGTTTGTAAGATTGGCCACAATGAATTTTGCATCTTTTTGTATTTCCTTTTTGGCGGAATAGTGCGCAATAAAGATGGATAGTTCTTCGCGTTGTTGAGAAGAAGCGTTGTTTAAAGCCTCTTGTACCTCTTTGTCTAAAGATTGGCAAGAAGATATGAATAAGCAGATATACAATGCTTGCAAGATATATCGGATGTTGTTTCTCATATTGTTTTTCATTTGTTTATTAAGGTGTAATTTGATTTAAGATTTACTTTGGTGTAACCGATTTGGATTATAAACATTATCCAAATGCAAACTATGTATATAATTAGAAAGAATTATCGCTTAAACCCTAACAGTTGCAATTACCCCTTCTAAAATAGATTTATAAATTATTCTTGAGTTAGTATTTATCCTTAATAAAAAGAATAAGTACATCTGAAATCTGTGACAGACTTACGACATTTTGAGCAGTATAGTGCTCCACCGTCCCAGTCATTCCAGTTTACCACTGTTAGTAATTGTCCGCATGCTTTATGGTAAACCTGTAACCAGGGCCAAATTCAAGATCGGGTTCCATACTGGAGTCTCCCCAATAATCTGAATCATCCTGTTCTTCCCAATCTTTATGAGGTGACCAATTATGAGGGTCAAACCAACTTTCGTTCTTTTCTTCATCAAATATTTCCCACCAGTTATCTTCCTCTTCCTCTGTCCAATTATCTCCCTCTTCTTCCCACCAATTATCATCATCCCCTTCTTCCCAATCTCCATCATCATACTCTCCAAATCTTGTTTGTGTAGTTCGAGATACAGCAAATTTCATGTCTTTTACCAAATTCTTGAAAATTCGTTTTTTTAAACGTGTTTCTTCACTTGTCTTAGACGGGATTAACATACTGAATATTTTTTCTCCAGATACGTATCTTTCTATTTTTACAGGCATTTTTATTCGTGGGAGGGAATAAATAACTAATCCGCTATACTCATTTTTATCTCCGTGGCTAATAAAATGTGTACCAATATCTCCTTTATTCTTTTTGTAATAAGAATTGTCAGGAATGAGTGCCATGTGATATTGTAGTATTTTATCGCTTTTTGTATTTTTGGAGATAACCAGTTTTTGTGTAATATTTACAGCGTATGCTCGTGCCATACCATTAGTTATTATACTGCGCACAACTTTATATTTATATTGTGGAAGAATTGGAACATCAATGCTGGATATGTCTTTGCAGTTTGAACTGATGCTTTGATTCCAACAAGGAGAAAAGTCACCGGGAGATAAATTTTCTGGCTCATTATTACTACTTTGAGTAACTGACCTTGTTATTTGCAATTCAAAAAAAGCTTTAGCTTCCTCTACCGTTAATTCGTTTTCTATTTTAGACATGTCGGTTGATGGTTCTTTAAATTCTTCTTGTGAGCAAGAGAAAAAAAGGCCTAACACTCCGAAGAGGAGAATAAATGTATTAATCTTGTTTTTCATATAGTATTGTTTCAATAATAATTATAAAATCATTACTTCTTTGCTTTATACTTTTTAATTTCAACCACCGGAAAGCCTTTCATTATCATTGCTTCTTGATAGTCACTATATTTCATGTATTTAAATTTAGTTGCTCCATTTATAATGGTATTGGCTCCCGGATAAGCTTTTTTAAAATACTTCCAGCGGGTTTGATATAAATTTTTGTGTGGAGGAGGTCCATATATATACCGTACCGGTGGCGATTGTGTGCCGACAAAAGTATATATTGCCCGTACAGCTTCTCCACCTTGTTGTGCTGGTATCCACTTACTTTGTTTTATCAATTTGGTAATAATACTATCTGCAATATTATCTGTGGTTTCGGTATATATATTACTGATAGTGCCATTTTTTTCAACTACGAAAGAACCGATAAATTTTACTTGCTTTTCAACAATCAAGCTGTCATGTATTGTTTCTGTGAAACTTTTATTATTGCCAGCATATTGAATCTGTACCTCTGGGTTCAGTACAATCATGTTTGGGTCTGTTGGTGCGGATGTGGAGTTTCTGCAAACATCGTCTGTATAAATCTCGAATGGTTGCTTTGTCCCATATTTATCTACTCTGACAATGACTTTTTCTTTTATAGATATGGGTATTGCCATTCTTTTGTTGGTTATAGCCGGTTGCCATTCTGGGGAACGTTTCATAATTTTTTCCAATTTAGATTTTACTACGCTATTTTTACAGTCTTCCACACGCGCATTTTTTAATTCTCCTTCTTCCGTTATTGTGTAATACAGAGATATGGTGTCATTATAGTTGGCTAAATTGTATTTTTTAGGTAAGCGGAATTTGGAAGACATCCATTCCACAAACAGTTCTTTCCCTTTCAGATATTGCGTTTCCTCTCCTCGTAATGTGAAACGTGGTGGAAGATGCTGTTCAATACATTGTATGCTGGATGGTAAGTCATCAGGGATATAAGTAGTAAAGTCTATTTTTACAAGTTTATATATATCCTCTATGTTGTATCCTGTGAACCTACATCTTGGAGCCTTACTCACTACACTTTTAATTTCTTCTTCAAAAGCGGGATTAAGTGTATTCAACCCGCTTGTGATAAAAACTCTCCCATCCCAAGTAGCACTAATGACAAACTGCTCGACACCAGCTATCCCATATTGATACGCCTTTTCTGGAAACTTGATGTTTTTATAAATCCAATTGGGTATTTCATCAAGATTCCGTAAAGTATTCGGATGGTTCTGTTCTGTACTTTGCCCCATTATCGGACAAAAAGCCGAAATTGCAAAGCACAATAATATGAATGATTTTAAATCTCTATATTTCATTCGTATATTGATTGGACTATGTGATAACCTTTTAATGGCTGTAGGTCAATTAATTTACTTCTTCTTGGCTTTTAGTTGTTCATTCTGTTTCCAGCGTTTATACTGTTCTGCCCCAAGCAATTGCTTCATATCTTTTTCAAACTCTTCTTTGGCAGCCTGTAGTTTAGCGGTTTTGCCTGCTTTGTCTTTCTTATTTTGTTTTATCATAAGCTCTTTCATCGCCAAACGTTTGCGAAGTTCTTTATATTTAGCCAATTGTACATTGGACATCTTATATTCCTGCACAAATTTCTTATCAGTCAAATTATCTCTAGATTTGGTGCAAGCCAAATATTCTTCATTGGTAAGAAAACTATGAAGGGACTTTTCGTAGTTATCCAGTAATTCATTTTTGGTCTTTTTAAGTTGCTTAGGTGCAATTCTTTGCGACTTTAATTTATTCAGTTCCTCTTCATAGTTAAACTTCAAAACAGCGTATCGAATTGCTTTATTTTCTGATATGATAGTATACTTTTTACTTAGTATTTTTGCGGAATTTAAAACACGATTTTCATAAATAAGATAATCAGCAAGTTCCTTTGATACAATACCGTATAATCCATCGGAAAATTCTTGAAATGCTATGGCTCTACGCTCCGAGCGCTCTGTTTCCAACAAGTTCATACGTGATATTTGTGTTTTTTGAGCAGAGTATGTTTGAGTTAAGGTACGGAACTTTGCAAATTGGTCATTGTTCATTCCCAAATCCTCTTTATAAAAGCGTACTGTTAAATTTCCTCTGTGATTTCTACTCCACAGCACGTATTGAGTATCTGGAAAGATAGACCTGACCTTGCTACAGAACTCATCTTGTAATTTTTTCTCAGCCGTTTTACGTTCAGCAGGAGAGTACTTGCTATCCTTGATGATATTCCATTTTTGCAAAATGCCAGCCAATACCTTCTCATACTCATTTGTCTGCTGTAAAGACAACTGATAAGATTGTACAATGTATTGATGTCTAACATTGAAAGGCGGTGTTAGTTGTGCATTACAAAATACAGTTAGCAACAATAATAATACTACTGTACTAATTTTTAAAATTAAACGTTTCATAGTAATAAAATTAAGAGATTGGTTAATAAATTCGGTTACAAAATTAGGAGTAAATCTCTATTAAGGCAATAGCTAAACCTGTTAATGTCAACATAGAATAAGAACTATTATGTTGATAGTTAACGCATTAATGTCAGCGTAAATTCTAATTATCAGAAAAATTGTGACATCAGTACAGATGCTTCATATACTCTTCTATTTCACACTTATATATATCTATACAGAGCTTACTTTTTATACGATTTTTAAGTGTTCTATACGAACCGTCACTACAGCGCAGTAAATCTATAATTTCTGGTTTTTCTTTTCCCATACGTATTAGGATACAAATAACCACTTCTCTATGTGTTAATAACCTCTCTTTTTCCATAAACCATAAAGAAAAATCAGTATCTATCTGTGTGTAAAATTTTATAAAGTTACTAAGCTCCTCAACTTTTAATTGTGATAGATTTTTATTTTCCAATATGTTAACATAAGTATGTACACCTGAAATTATAGACTCGACAAAAAAAATCTGTTGACTAGTATTTTCCTTTACTTGTTTTAAATTCACTTTTATTTTTACTATTTCCTGCTCTTTCTTCTCTGATATTTTTTTTAATTGCTCTATTTCAATTTGCAAACAATCACACTGTTGGGTAAGGTTTTTGATAATCTTTCTGCTACAAATTGCTTTATAAAAAATGATAATAATGAGAATGCCTATTATTAATAAAGCACCAAAATACAACGCAATGACTTTAAGGGAAAAAGTTATAGTGTAAATTCCTTTTATTAACATAGGTATATAGTATTGAATTAAAGATTTATAAGTGCAAAAGTAGTATATTAAAAAAGCTTTTATATAACAAATCAACGAAACATTATTAAAGTTTTTCAATTAGACAAATCTAAGTCTTTTTTCAACAAATGTAATGATTTAAAAGAGAAATTATGTAATTAATGTATTGTTACCAAACATATAATTAGTAATATTTTAGGTACAATATTTCAGTATTATGAAACAGCTTTAGTTTTATAATTTTTCTTGCCGGGCATGAAGAATATGCCATGAACCATCAGAACAGTAACAAAAACATTCCCCTATCCAAAGTAGGGGGATTGTTGTATTTACACAGGTAGGGAAAATAACTTTGTGTACAAATTTTATTTCAGGACTACCTTATGCATAATCTTGGCATATCATTCATATTCCGGATGATAGCCATAGAATATTTTTAGGTTAATTGTTAATTTTTATAATATGTTGTTATGCTACCATTTTCTTTATTGCAAAAAAAAATCATTTTTTTTACTAATATAAGTTTTAAATTATTATATTTATGGAAATGTTGAACTTTTAAATATTGTTATTATGCGTAAGTTTAGAGCTCTTTTAAGTATTTCTCTATTTTGGGGAGTTATTTTGATGGCATTTAATGCTTGTTCAAGTGAAGAGTTGGATTCTACATCGTTTTCTAACGAAGCAGGAGTTACAACTAGGTCTATGGCTCAGATTGAGGATATTTGTAATTTATCTAAGTCTGAATTTGAATTGGTGGCACAGAATATGAAAGATACATTGGCTTGTTCTAATAATAAGTTGTCGGAAAGAGAAAGTGAAGAGTTGGAAGAAGCTTTGAGTTTGTATAGTAGGACTGATATTGAAGCTGTTTTAGAACATTATGGAATAGATAAAAGGATTTATGAAGCATGTTTATTTTATAGTGACAATATTGGAAAAGAAGATGTGTTTAATCTTTTGATTGAAAAATATACTGATTTTGATTATAATGATTGGAAATTAGCATTTGATATGTATCATTGTGGAATGCTGATAAATGGGATGGTTTCGACACGTGCAATGAGTACAGGGTGTGCTATGTCTATCGGTGGTAGTGTATTATCGTGTATGGGAGCTTGTCTTATTGGAAATATGGCAGGTTTTGCTTTTTGGATGGTAGAGTATAGTTATTCTTTGGTGCAATTAGTTTATTCATGTACACATTGATGAGAAGATTTGCATATGTTTTATTGACTTTATATACGATATTGTTTTTGTTGGAGGTTATTTTTTTCCTTTTAGAAACAATTGACATTATCCAGTTTGTGATATTTTTAATATCCTATATACTTTTCATTGCATTTATTATATATAATATAAGAAATGTTGACATAAAAAATCTTAGATAATTTTAGGAGAAAAGAAAAGCAGATTTTTTACTTCTGCTTTTCTTTTTTGTGTGTATTTTTCTCCAATATCAAATCCTAATACCTTTTTCGACTTGCAGCACAGTTTTTAGAAGAATGTTTTGAAATGTATGTCGTTATTTATAATAAATATTACATTTAATTTTCCCTTATTTATCAAGGATTGTTATATTTGAATGGGGTAGGGAAAGGAGCACTTTCTTACGCGAATTGTGCGAGAAAGCCCGTCCCTTTAGGGATGGGAGTATGTTAATTTGTTATAGAATGTTCTGAACTCCCAAATATCCGTATCGTCTAATTTTTTAATCTTCGTCTTTTGAGTAGATAATTTTGAATTTAGCTTTTTCTTCCATGCATTGCTGTTTTTATGCTACAAAGACAATCTTTTGTTTTTATATAGCGAAACATTCCATGTTTGTTTTAGTCTTGACGTAGACTGTTTTTGTTAGTAGTATAAATTTTTGCCTATTTGTTGAACGGGTAGGGGAGTGTATCTGGTATAACCTAACAGAACTTTAACAGCCAAATTTGAGCAAAAGATTAGGGATAATATAATCAGCGCTCGGTTTACCTTAGGGCCTGGTCTTCGTATTACAGTAGAAGTATCTGCTGACTATCCAATAGCATCCCCTATTACAATCTCATACAGCGCACAAGGAACTTTCACATATTATGATGATCCACATGCACCCAGTCAGCCACCTACAGATTATTTTGACAGTAGAGTTTGGACTAAGACTTTGAATGTGGGAGCATCTGAATGGGAGTTCTCATTTGTTCCAGATGTGTACGGTACATTAGAACCGGGCATGCCAAGTGATGCCATTTTATTGACTATATCCTCTGCCTGGATAGATTTCGATAATTTCTCCGATTCTCAATATAATTATATATGTGAAGAATAAAATAAATGTTGGATATAAGAAAGGTATTTACAACCGATTATTACTCAATATTTTATAGATAATAAGTCAGAAATATGGTTGTTATTTTTAATTGCACATTCTAAAAGGTGAAGATTTAACGCTTTTATTGATTATTAACTCAAAAAGGACATCAACTTGGGTCGTTTCTTCTCTTTTCCTTGCTATTCGTTTCCGATATTCCACTTTTGTTTTGGTCTATCTCATATGTACTGCAAAGGTATTGATTTTTGTTTGATATTGCTCCTTGCTTGCTCCTTGTCGTAGATTAATTTTCACACAGGAATTTTTGTTCTCTTTCTATAGGGGCTTGAAACAATCCATTTATTGGAAACAATTAAAGACGGAGCTGGTTTGCCCCAGTGCTTTTTAAGAAACAGGGCAATTATTTTATCTCCACAAAGGCTCTTGTTCCCAATTATGAGGAAAGCCTAATAAACGAGTTCTTACTGATGGGTATTTCGATAAAAGCTGCTTGAAATCTGCAACAAAAGTGTTGCCCATAGAAATGGAGTTAAGCCAATACACCACATAGCAGAGTTGCGGATAAAGTGTTTGTTCACGGAACGAGAAATCCGTAATCCATGTGTTTGGCATACGCATAGGCATCATTGGCTTGACAGGAAAGACCCGATTTGACAGTCTTGAATGATGGGCGCAGCAATTACGAAGTACGGGTCTGGGTACGGATTAAAAGGCTAAGTGATTATTTCCAGTCATTTAGCCTTTTTAATTATCTAATTTTTCCCCACATTTTCCCCACAGCTGTCTATTTATATATTTCCTCAAATCCGCAACCTATAGGGTTTAGTGGGATTTTGCTTGCAAAGCGACAAA
>OGON01001537.1_pt1 | contig 15679 bp, 9 predicted proteins | sample 1552671 | NCBI WGS metagenome assembly OGON01 (sample SAMEA2580136, study PRJEB22360) | human gut metagenome | biome: human gut; feature: human-associated habitat; material: faeces | place: Denmark | collected 2008/2010 | reverse complement strand
CACCAATATTACCACCACCAGAAGACCCACCTCCAGTATTACCTCCGCCACCGATACCGCCACCGGTATATTCATCGCACATGCAGGGAGACATCCGGCACAACGGGCAACAATTACATCCGTTTTCGGTTATGAGAACATGGCAGGTAGGACAGGTCGTACCCACTTGTCCCTCCGTCTCGTCCTTATTACAACCGCATTTGCCATCCACTATCTTTTCACCGCACTTGGAACAAGCCACAATATCCACACAAGTACAATCGTCTATGGCCTTGCCGCAAAAAGAACACTTCTCAGTCGTGTCGTATTCAAAATCCAACAGTGACACCCTCTTGACTACCGTTCCGGGATTCAACCATAAAAACAAATGCACGTCATGGCTACATGAATCCTCCACATTGGACGTTTTGCCCGGAAGCAACGGGCGATGCCGGAAAGAAAACACCTCTTTCCCATTTTCTATCCTGCGCCCCAACAATATGCTACCGTCCAAACGGGACGTGATGAAAAAGCCCGTGAAATGGGTTTTGGTAAATTCATACGCCAAAGCATCAAGTTCCTTTCCAAACTCATTATAATAGTTTTGGTCGTAAATGTAAGTCAGTACCACGCCAGTCAGGCTCTTGTCGTCATTCTGTCGGACAAGAAGCTTGTTCGTCACCATATTCATGCGCTTATGCGTCTGGCCTCCCATAGTGAGTGCCGTGAAAGCTGTTGGTTGTCCCTTTCCTTTGATGGGAAAAAGAGCCATTTGTCGATTCCCGTCAACCACCAACCGATAGTCATCCCAATCCACTTTTATGTCATCCATAGCCTCCGAACCTTTCTTATGAGTAGACTTTGAAGATGTCCCAACCGGCTTATGGGTGTCAGGCAAACAAAAATCCGGCCTACTTTCAACCAAAGCTTTGGCTTTCTTCACGATGAGGGGCGAATATTGGTCATCCATCACGTTCGATTCCTCTCCCGATGATTCCATACCGTCAAAACAACCCCACAACACAAGGAAGGCAGCCCACACAAAAGGCCACATAAACATCATTGATTTCTTGATTTTCTTCATGGTAAGATTTAAAAGTCGTTTCTTTTAGTTTAATGCCGCAAAAATACTCTTTTTCCTTAAAATGAACAAATTTATCACGGTATTTTTCAGGACTTCATAAAAAGCCCTATTTGTCCACAACGAGAAAGTTGCAATTTCCTGACAACATATAGAACCATAGACATACTTCATTGCATGAAGAACCTTACTATTTTTAGAAAAACTTAATGCGCCCTAATCTTTTTTTGGCACGTGTTTTGTATGGTAATTCCAATAATATAGTTAATTTTGCCAGTAGAGTCATTAATCAGAGGAATTTGCAGAGCATGAACAATCAATTTTCACCTAAAATATCAGAGGTTCTCATTTACAGCAAGGAGGAGGCGCTACGGCTGCACAATGAATGTGTAGCTCCGGAACACCTATTACTCGGGTTGATCAGGGACGGGGAAGGCAAGGCCATCCAAATCCTCCGCTTGCTCAATCTGGACTTCCGCTCGGTGAAACTACGCGCAGAGCAATCCATACAAGGTTCCGCCATGCAGGAAATGCCTGACGCGGACCATGAAATCATTTTAAACGAGAAGGCCTCTAAAATCATGCGCCTTTGCTTGCTCGAAGCACGCATGCTGAAGGCCCAGGTGGCCGACACCGAACACATACTTTTAGCCATTATGAAAGAAAAAGACAACAATGCATGCCGTATCTTAGAGGAAAACAGCATCCATTATACAGACATCCTGAACCTGCTCACCCAAAAGGCTGAGAAATCGGACGTACAGTCCGGCTTCGGTTTTCCGGACGAGGACGAGGAGGACGAATATGAAAACAAATCCTCGGCGGGAAACCCGATGAACGAACAGGGACACACCGCCACGCAAACGGCGCAGCCGCAAAGGAAATCGGCCAACAACACGCCGGTTCTGGACAATTTCGGCACCGACCTGACACGCGCCGCCCAAGAAGGCATCCTGGATCCGGTGGTGGGTCGCGAAAAAGAAATAGAACGCGTGTCACAAATCCTAAGCCGACGGAAAAAGAACAACCCTATATTAATAGGTGAACCGGGCGTGGGCAAATCGGCCATCGTGGAAGGACTGGCCTTGCGCATCGTACAGAAAAAGGTGTCGCGCATCCTGTTCGACAAACGCGTGATAGCCTTGGACATGGCGGTAGTGGCCGGCACGAAGTATCGCGGGCAGTTTGAAGAACGCATCCGCAGCATTCTCACCGAACTGCAAAAGAATCCGGACGTGATTCTTTTCATCGACGAGATTCACACGATTATCGGTGCCGGTTCGGCACCGGGCAGCATGGACGCGGCCAATATGCTGAAACCCGCGCTGGCACGGGGAGAGATACAGTGTATCGGGGCTACGACCACGGACGAATTCCGGAAAAGCATCGAAAAAGACGGCGCTTTGGAACGCCGTTTCCAAAAAGTCATGGTGGAACCGACCACACCGGAGGAAACCGTACAGATACTGGACAATATCAAGGAACGTTACGAAGACCATCACAATGTGCGCTACACGCCCGAGGCTATCCGTGCCTGCGTACGGCTCACGGAGCGCTACGTTTCCGACCGTTGTTTCCCGGACAAAGCCATCGACGCCCTGGACGAAGCCGGGTCGCGCATACACATCACCCACTCTCCCGTATCGAAAGAAATGGAGGAACAGGAAAAGCGCATCGACGCCGTACATGCCTTGAAGAACGAGGCGGTAAAAAACCAAAATTTTGAACTGGCCGCCGACTACCGTGACCAGGAAGCCAATTTGCAAGAGGAACTGAACCGTATAAAAGCGGCATGGGAGGAGAAACTCAGCCGCGAGCGGGTCACTGTGGACGAAGACCAGATAGCCGAAGTGGTATCCATGATGACAGGCATCCCCGTACAACGCATGGGAGAGGCAGAAGGACACAAGCTGAAGGACATGGCCGTCAACCTGAAACGGGAAGTCATCGGACAGGACGAGGCCATCGACAAGTTGGTGCGCTCCATCCAGCGCGGCCGCGTGGGACTGAAAGACCCGAACAAGCCTATCGGGGCGTTCATGTTCCTCGGCCCTACGGGAGTGGGCAAGACGTACTTGGCTAAAAAACTGGCCGAATACATGTTCGGCAGTGCCGACTCCTTGATACGCATCGACATGAGCGAATACATGGAGAAGCACACCGTAAGCCGTATGGTGGGGGCTCCTCCGGGATACGTGGGACACGAAGAAGGCGGACAGTTGACGGAAAAAGTGCGCCGCAAGCCCTACTCCATCCTACTCCTCGACGAGTTGGAAAAAGCACATAGCGACGTGTTCAACATCTTGTTGCAAGTGATGGACGAAGGACGACTGACGGACAGCAACGGCACGACGGTGGATTTCAAGAACACGGTCATCATCATGACATCGAACTGCGGAACGCGCCAGTTGAAAGATTTCGGCAAGGGCATCGGGTTCAGCCGCCCGGACACGTCGGCAGCCGACAAGCAATACAGCCGCGAAGTCATCCAGAAGGCGTTGCATAAACAGTTCGCTCCGGAATTCCTGAACCGTCTGGACGACATTATCAATTTCGACCAACTGGACTTGGAGGCCATCAAACGTATCGTGGACATCGAGCTTAAACCCATCGTAAAGCGCGTGAAGGAAATGGGCTATACGCTGGAAACGGAAGAGGATGCCAAGGAGTTCCTTGCCCGCAAAGGATACGACATACAATATGGCGCACGTCCGTTGAAACGTGCCTTGCAGACTTATCTGGAGGATGCCATCTGCGAACTGGTCATCAATGACGAACTACAGGAAGGCGAAATCCTGACCGTACGTGCCGCCGAGGGAGACAAACTCCGGATCACGCATGGCCTTGCCCAAGAATAACAATAAATATATGTTAAAGTGCCGGACGATGTTTTCGTCTGGCACTTTTTTTGTTTCTTCATCAATGGCTTTCAAAAAGCCGAACAGAAGATAATTTCATACAATAAAAGCAATAAATATCATGCAAAAAGGAAACATTGGGGTAACGACCGAGAACATATTCCCCGTCATCAAAAAGTTCTTGTACAGCGATCATGAAATCTTTATTCGTGAAATCGTGTCGAACGCCGTAGACGCCACGCAGAAATTGAAAACATTGGCCAACAAAGGAGACTTCAAGGGCGAAACGGGCGAACTGAAAGTCTGTGTCAAAGTGGACAAGGACAACGGTACCATCACGGTGAGCGACCGGGGACTGGGTATGACAGAAGAAGAAATAGACAAGTACATCAACCAAATCGCGTTCTCCGGCGCCAATGACTTCTTGGATAAATATAAAGACGATGCCAATGCCATCATCGGACACTTCGGCTTGGGCTTCTACTCTTCGTTCATGGTGAGCAAGAAAGTGGAAATCGTGACCAAAAGTTACCAAGAAGGGGCAAAGGCCGTAAAATGGAGCTGTGACGGAAGTCCTTCCTATGAAATAGAAGAAACAGAAAAAGCCGACCGCGGAACGGACATCATCATGTACATCGATGACGATTGCAAAGAGTTCTTGGAAAAGAACAAGATTGAGGAGTTGCTTCGCAAGTACTGCCGTTTCTTGCCCGTACCTGTAGCCTTCGGCAAAAAAACGGAATGGAAAGACGGCAAGCAGGTGGACACGGAAGAGGACAACGTCATCAACAACGTCACCCCGATATGGACCAAGAAACCGTCGGATCTGAAAGACGAGGACTACAAGGAGTTCTATCGCGAACTGTACCCGATGAGCGACGAGCCTCTGTTCTGGATTCATCTGAACATGGACTATCCGTTCAACCTGACGGGCGTGCTCTATTTCCCCAAAATCAAGAACAACATCGAACTGCAACGTAACAAGATTCAGTTGTACTGCAACCAGGTGTACGTAACGGACAGCGTGGAAGGCATCGTGCCTGACTTCCTCACTTTGCTCCACGGAGTCATCGATTCACCGGACATCCCGTTGAACGTCAGCCGCAGCTACCTGCAAAGCGACAGCAACGTGAAGAAGATTTCCAGCTACATCACGAAGAAAGTGAGCGACCGCCTGCAAAGCCTGTTCAAGAACGACCGTAAGGAATTCGAGCAGAAATGGGACGACATCAAGATCTTCATCAACTACGGTATGCTGACACAGGACGACTTCTACGACAAGGCCAAGAACTTCGCCCTCTTTAAGGATTGTGACGGTAAATACTTCACATTCGAAGAATACCAGCAACTCATCAAGGACAATCAGACGGACAAGGACGGTAATCTGATTTACCTGTATGCCCAGAACAAGGAAGCCCAGTACAGCTACATCGAAGCAGCCAAGAACAAAGGCTACAGCGTATTGCTGCTCGACGGGCAACTGGACACTCCCATCGTCTCCATGTTGGAACGCAAGTTTGAAAAGAGCCGTTTCACCCGCGTGGATGCCGACATCATCGACCGACTTATCGTGAAAGAGGATGCCAACAAATCTGAATTGGATGCTGAAAAGAGTGCCAACCTTTCGGCCATCTTCAATTTCCAGATGCCGAAGTTGGACAAAACGGAATTCCACGTAGAGGCACAGAGTATGGGAGAAAACGGTATGCCGGTCATGATTACCCAAAGCGAATACATGCGTCGTATGAAAGACATGGCGCATATTCAACCGGGCATGTCCTTCTACGGTGAAATGCCGGACATGTACACCTTGGTGTTGAATACGGACCACCGTCTGATTAAGGAGGTATTGGCAGACAGCGAAACCCACACTGCGGAGCAACTGAAACCCATCGAAGCCGAACTCAAAGGGTTGCATGCCCGCGAGGCCGTACTCCATCAGCAACAGGAGGGCAAAAAGCCCGAAGAGATCGACCAGGCACAAAAGGATGAATTGGACAAATGCCATCAGGACATCAGTACGGAAGAACAAAAGAAAAACGACGTACTGGCCGGTTATGGCAAGGACAACAAGAAGGTGCATCAGCTTATCGACTTGGCATTGCTGCAAAACGGTATGCTGACTGGCGAAGCTTTAAGCAACTTCGTAAAACGCAGCATCGACTTGATTCAATAACCTAACATGCTTGCTACGGCAAGAATAAGCAAGATAAAATCGCTATCCCCCGAAAAGGATAGCGATTTTATTATAAAAAACACCTTCAATATTTGGAGATTTAAATAAAAAGCCATACCTTTGCACACGAAATCAAAACAAGAACGGCTCCGTAGCTCAACTGAATAGAGCATCTGACTACGGATCAGAAGGTTACAGGTTTGAATCCTGTCGGAGTCACAAAAACGGTTTGCAAACTCAATGATTTGCAAACCGTTTTTCTTATCCTCCACTCAATACAATTTCCCCTTAGAGTTTCTTTTTCTTCAATGTGAAAAGGAACTCCAAACCATGCCCGCCGCCCGAAGGCTTTGCATTGATATTCCCCCCATGGAAAAGCACGGCATTCTTTACGATGGCCAACCCAAGGCCCGTACCTCCTAATTTCCGGCTACGCCCCTTGTCTACACGGTAGAAACGTTCGAAGATGCGTCCCAAATGTTCGGAGGGCACTCCTACTCCATTGTCGCTCACACTGAAATAATAACCGTCCTCGTCTTCCGAATAACACACGATGTTCACATGCGTACCGTTTCCGGCGTATGCAATGGCATTATCCATCAAATTACGGAAAATGGAGTACAACAAAGAAGAATTCCCTTGAAGCACCAACTTGTCCGGAACATTTATCCCCACAGTCATTTGCTTCTCCTCCAGTTTTAAGGCCAGTTCCGCCACGATATTATGAATCATGGAAGCCAAATCCACATCCGTCACCTCTATCATCTGACCGGCCTCCGTCATACGGGTCAGAGTAGATATGTCCTGCAACAGGTTCGTCAGCCGGTTGCTTTGCGCAAAGCTACGCTCCAAAAACTTCTTAAGCATATCCGGCGAAAGTCCCGGATTATTCAGAATCGTTTCCAGATAACCTTGGATACTGCTCACGGGAGTCTTCAACTCATGAGCAATATTTTGTGTAATCTGCTGCTTCATGCGGGCTTGTTCCTCTTGTTTCGTAATGTCAGAAATGGAAATCTCAAAGCTGTTATCCACAAAAAGAGCCACAGACAAGTTGAACACATAACCGTTTTTATCCACGACCAACAACTTCTGCCTAAGGTCTCCCTGCGTAAAACTCTTGCGGGACATCGTTATAAAATCAAACAGCGGCTGCAATTCCTTCACTTGAAAGACTTCTTCTATGCCTCCGATATTCTTATCGGATATCAGATTCACATACTGCATGAAAAGCCCGTTAGCCAGAACCACATCCTTGCCTGGATTGAAAATGGCCAGTCCTTCATTGGAAATCTGCAAATGTGTGATAAGCTTCTCACGCTCGCGGAAAAGATCGTCCTTCGCCTTGCGTAACCGTGTATAAATATCGACGATATGCCGTGAAATCTGCCCCAAATCGGTATTTCCCAATCCCTTCAAATCATTCGTATCCACAGCCTCGTCCTGATCGGCACGACGTGCAAAAAGGCGAAGCTGAGTAATCATAGCCCCTAAACGAGCCGTCAAGTTATAAAAGACGAGGAACAAAATGGCAGATAACAAAAATGAAAACCATAAATACCCCTTGTCGGCATTCAACATGGCAATCAAATCCGTATCGTAAGGCAATGCGCTACGTACGAACAACTCTTTCTCCGGAAAATAATTCGCCGAATAAAAGAATTCCTCTCCAAGAGTCTCTGAGGTTCTTTTGATGGAATATCCGCTTCCTGCAGCCAAAGCCTCACGTATTTCCTCACGGTCCAGGTGATTATCCTTCACATGTTCGGAGGAAATATCATTATCGAAAATCACTTTTCCGTGACGGTCTACAAGCGTGACACGCAGTTTCTGAAGATGGTGCCGTACACGATAGCGCGCCACATAATCTTTCACTGAAAAGGCCGTATCAGCCATGTGATCATACAAATCCACGTTGAACATGGTCAGCGTAGAATTCAACAACTCCACCTTATGCGTCTTCTCGCGGTGATACTGATAATACAAGAAACTTGCTACGAAAACACAATAAATAGCGATAACGGAAAAAAACAGATATTGGCTGAATGACAATGACTTTCTTTTCATCTCAATCTTTCACAGAGGTATCGAAACAATATCCGTAACCCAAACGGGTGACGACAAACTTTCCGTATCCGTCGAGTTTTTTACGCAAACGGGTTATGTTCACATCTACCGTCCGGTCCAGCACCTCGGCATCGTTGTTCCATATCCTACGCAGTATCTCAGCCCGCGAAAACACACGGCCCTCATTTTCCAACAGTAAGCGCAAAATCTCAAATTCGGTCTTAGTCAACTGCAACGCCTCGCCGCACAGCACGGCCTCTTTTTTGTTAAGATCCAATTTCAACTCCTTAAAACCGATATAAGCAGCCGGTACCGCCTGTTGCGGCGCCGTACGACGAAGCACAGCCTTGATTCTCATCTGCACTTCGCGCAGGGAAAAGGGCTTGGAAATATAGTCGTCCGCCCCCAAAGTGAATCCGGTGACGGCATCGTTCTCCGTATCACGCGCCGTAAGAAAGATAATAGGTATATCACGAGTCTCCCGCACTTGCTTGAGCATCTTGGCCATCTTAAAACCAGAGATTTCTCCCATCATGACGTCCAACAACAGAAGGTGGAACTTGGTCAGATCCATCTTAAGTGCTTCTTCGGCTGAATTGGCCGTTTCTACTTCGTACCCCTCATTCTCCAGATTGAACTTCAGGATGTCGCACAAATCTTCTTCATCGTCCACCACGAGAATCCTGTAATTTGTATTCATCAGACTTACCGCTTTAAATTATTATTTTCCGACTGCAAAATTACAAGTTAGTTGTTGCACGAATATGAAACCTGTGTTACAATACCGTTACAATACCTTTTTCTTGTTGGAACCTGCGGCATGCACGAACCCAATGACGCATGTGACCGATTATTTCCTGTGTCTCTTGCAAAGTACTCATATAAAGATATTCAATCTTCAGATTGTCCATATCCCCCTTGCGTATGCGGTCTTGCTGAATCTTGCGGAGCTGGGACAACTGGGCTTTCATCTCGTCTCCAAACTGCCGAACCTGCAACGCATTATCGTAATTATTCGTCTCTATCATGCCGGCAATGACATTCATCAACCTTTCCACCCCTTCCCGAATCGGCATGAATTCTTTCACGTATTCCTCGGGCATGGGATTGAAATTATTGTCCACATGTTCCAATGAAGGCTCACACATACGCTTCAGGCAGTACAAACTCTGTTCGCAACTGTTACATGCCAAATGGAACCATGTATCTTTTTCAACAGCTTGCAGCGGGTCTATTTTACGTAATCCCACCAGTTCTTTCCGACGGATTACCTTCCAATTCTTCCGCTCATCCTCCAAATGGTTCAAAGTCCGTCGCAACACTTTGACATCCTCGGCAATCAAACCGGAAGTAGTCTGCATATAAGCTTCCGATATATACTTCACCATCTTCGACTGATAAGCACTGATATGCCGGTTCAATAATACCCAAGCTTCATCCTTATCATTGGTTTGTGCCAATTCCGTGAAAATCTCATCCCGCTGTACTGCCGCCATCTTCTTCTTATAACTGCGATTATTCTGAATAAGCATGAACACGACTACAACAATGAGCAATACCATAGCCACCACTCCACCGAAATGTACAAACAACGTCACGATGAAACACAGGAAGAAAGCCGCACCGGCCGTCATAAACCATCCGCCAATCACAGAAATCACACCGGTCACGCGGAACACGGCACTCTCGCGTCCCCATGCACGGTCGGCCAATGACGAACCCATGCCCACCATAAACGCCACGTATGTGGTAGACAACGGAAGTTTCAGAGACGTACCCACTACGATCAACAAGCCGGCCAACACCAAATTCACGGAAGCGCGTACCAAATCGAACGCCGCACCATTCGGAATAATAGCCTCATCCTGATTGAAACGTGAATTGATCCATTTCCTCATCCATGCAGGAATATGGTCTACCACATACTCGTTGCTGTTAATCACGCTCCTCACCAACCGACGGGCAAAACGGGAAGAACCGAACATTTCGTCGCCGGCTGTCTGACGGGACAAGTCGACAGAAGTCTTTACCACATTCTGCGCCTTCTTCGATGTCATCAAAGCAATCGTCATCACGACTCCAGCCCCGATAAGAAAAAAGACAGATGTTCCCGCTGGTTCATTCAGCACGCCCATCATGTGAGTGGCCGGATTCGCCCCCGGAGTAGCCATGAAATCCTGATAAGAAGAAAAACCGGCCAACGTCACACCGATGAAATTCACCAGGTCATTCCCGGCAAAGGCCATGGCTAATGAGAATGTTCCAAAAAGCACTATAATCTTGAAAACATTGACCTTACACCAATGCAGGACTTGCATCAGTACCGTAAATCCGATAATAAAAGAAATCAATATCGCATGCGTGTTGTCAGCAATCCAAACTTTAATATCGGAGGTCATAAACGAAGCACTGCCGAAACCTTTTACCAATAAGAAATAAGCAATGGAAGTAATGGAAAGCCCTCCGAACAAACCTATGGTATATTTAAGATGCTTGGTATAGTGAAAAGTAAAAATAAGGCGGGAAATCCATTGCACCAACATTCCGAAAACAAAAGCAATGGCGACAGAAAGGAAAATGGCCAAAATCACCGTAAAGGCTTTATCCGTATTAATCAAGCCGGCATAGGTAAGCGAGGAATCATGAAGCATCTTCACCAAAGCCAAGGCCGTACTACCACCTAATAACTCGAAAACCATCGACACCGTGGTGGAGGTGGGCATTCCCAATGTATTGAATATATCGAGCAGAATCACATCAGAAGCAACCACTGCCAAAAAGACGCACATCAACTCTTCGAAAGTAAAGAACTCGGGGTGAAAAATGCCATGCCGCGCAATGTCCATCATGCCGTCGCTCGTCGTGGCTCCCACAAAGATACCCACTGCCGCAATTATCAGAATGGTCTTGAAACGCGCAACTTTTGAACCGATGGCCGAACCTAAAAAGTTCACGGCATCATTACTGACCCCCACAAACAAATCAAAAGTGGAAAGGGCAAACAGGAATATGACTATTCCCAAATAAACAAGCTCCATACGATTACTTCATATTTGATTCTGTGACAAAGATAAGCATTTTCCCTTTTGCGACAATTATATTCCTATAACATTTTTCACAAGAATGCAACACAAATGTATTGCCGTCGTAATACACATTTATTCAAAACGAATAGACCGAGCCGGATGGATACGGGAAACCAAGAAACTCGGAACGATAAGCGACAACACGCATATCACCAAAGTAGCCGCATTGATAGCCAGTACATACCCGAGATTGAACAAGACCGGTACCGAATCCACATAGTATATCGACGCATCCAAACGGAATACTCCTGTATAATGCTGAAGAACCACTATGCCTATTCCTATTATATTTCCCCAAAGCAATCCTTTCCCCATGACGAACACGGCAAAATACAAGAAAATATGACGGATACCACGGTTAGTCGCTCCTAACGCTTTCATGATTCCGATAAAGTTAGTACGTTCCAATATAATAATGAGCAAACCGGAAATCATCGTAAACCCGGCTACAGATACCATCAGAGCCAAAATGACCCACACATTGACGTCCAAAAGGCTGAGCCAGGCAAATATCTGAGGATAAAGTTCCTGTATCGTCATTGTCACATACGAACCGCCGTAAGCGTCTGTCTTTCGGTTTACCAGCTTAATCAATGCACCGGAGACTTCGTCCACACGGTTCAAGTCCTTTACTGAGATTTCTATTCCGCTATACTGATCCGGAGCCCACGCATTCAAACGGTTGCAAGTATAAAGGTCCGTAAAGACCAAAGCTTTGTCGAACTCCGTCAAATGCGTACAATAAATACCCGACACCGTAAAACGACGGGTACGCACGGAGTTCTCGAAGAAATAGGCAAAGACCTTAGAGCCGACTTCCAAATGCAATTCATCGGCTATCTGCCGGGATATGACGATCCGGTTGGAAGCCACCGTATCGGAAAAAGACGGCAGTTCCCCCTCTTCCATGTGGGCTTTCAGGAAAGACGCATCGAATTCCACCCCCACGCCATGCAAAAGAATACCTTTGAAATCGGCATCCGTCTTGAGTATTCCCTCCTTATTGCAGAAACGTTGCACATGCGCCACCCCTTTCATGTCCCCGACCTCCTTCATCAAAGCAGGGGGCACCGCAATAGGCTGCGGGGAATTTGTCGTGACCGACGCATAGTTTTGAATCTGTATATGAGAACCGAATCCGACGACTTTCGAACTGATTTCCTGTTTGAAGCCCAGCACCACGCACACCGAAATAATCATCACGGCCAAACCGACAGCCACTCCGGACGTAGCTATCAATATGGCCGGACGCGATACTTTTTTCACATCGCCGTGCTCACGGAACAGCTTTCGGGCTATAAACAGATTGAAATTCATTCCTCTTGCCGTCTTATTCTGCCACACGGCCGGGATATGCCTCCAATGCTTTGCGCAACACGAAAAGGGCACGTATCAGATCTTCTTTCTTCAACACGTAAGCTATGCGCACCTCGTTCTTACCCGAACCGGGCGTAGTGTAGAATCCTGCGGCCGGAGCCATCATCACGGTCTCCCCCTCATAATCAAAGTCTTTCAAACACCAGGCACAAAACTCCTCCGCATCGTCCCCCGGGAGCTTGGCCACCGTATAGAAAGCTCCCATGGGGATGGGAGAATACACTCCGGGGATACGGTTCAGCCCGTCAATCAGACATTTGCGCCGCTCCACATATTCGTCATACACCTCGCGTCCGTACTCTTCCGGCTCGTCGAGCGAAGCCTCCGCCGCAATCTGTCCGATCAAGGGAGGGCTTAAACGGGCCTGGCAAAATTTCATCACGGCTTTGCGGACCTCTACATTCTTCGTAATCAACGCACCGATACGTATGCCGCACTCGCTATATCGCTTGGACACGGAATCTATCAGCACCACATTGTTTTCTATCCCCTCCAAGTGGCAAGCCGAGATGTACGGAGAACCGGTATAGATAAACTCGCGGTACACTTCATCCGAAAAAAGATACAAATCGTACTTCTTCACCAAGTCGCGAATCTGGTTCATCTCACGGCGCGTATAGAGGTATCCCGTGGGGTTGTTCGGATTGCAAATCAGAATGGCCCGCGTACGTTCGTTAATCAACTCCTCGAACTTCTCGACCTTCGGCAACGAAAATCCTTCTTCTATCGTAGTGGATATCGTACGGATGACCGCTCCCGCCGAAATGGCAAATGCCATGTAATTGGCGTATGCCGGTTCGGGAACGATGATTTCGTCGCCCGGATTCAGACAGGACAAAAAGGCGAACAGCACGGCCTCCGAACCTCCTGACGTGATGATGATGTCGTCCGCCGTAAGATTGATATGATATTTGGCATAATATCCGACCAACTTTTCCCGGTAACTCAAATATCCCTGGCTCGGGCTGTATTCCAAAACCGTCCGGTCTATGTGACGGATGGCATCTATGGCCGCTCGCGGAGTCGGCAAATCAGGCTGGCCGATATTCAAATGGTACACATGTATCCCTCTATTTTTAGCCTCGAAGGCCAACGGAGCCAACTTGCGAATCGGCGACTCCGGCATTTCCTGACCGCGAACGGATATTTTAGGCATGTCTTTTCTTTTTTGTTTTTATTTGTTCGAAATTCATGCAAAGATAGCATTTCAACATAAAATGAGCAACAAATCAGCCTATAAAATAGTGCGGTAGAAATTTAATGGAGATTCCCGTGAAGAATATGACAACACGTGCGGCCGGCAACGGACGGATTCACAGAATAGGCCGAGGGGAAGCAAAACGTCCCGCTTGACAATATGGTACCCGTTTCCTTCTTCTATGTACATTTTAACAGTTTGACAAACCGGACGTCCGTCAACAAAAAAAGGCAACCCTAAGGTTGCCTTCTGTACGCCCTCAGGGATTCGAACCCTGGACCCATTGATTAAGAGTCAATTGCTCTACCAACTGAGCTAAGGACGCATCATCTTTGATTTTGCGAGTGCAAAGGTAGAGCTTTTTATTTAACCCTCCAAACTTTCACCCCTCTTTTTCTCATTTTTTTTCCAATTCGTAAATTTCGGAAGGAATACGGCGCTTCAATACTTCCAGTTCAAAGTCCTTTCCTGCGACAATCCCTACGGAACGGAGGCAGGTATCGACCGTTTTTCGCGCCAGTTCCGGATGATTGTTCTCTTCGCTGATATGACACAACCATACATGCCGAAGCCTGTCCGTAATATGCTCCGCCAGCAGTTGCGCCGCAGCCTTATTGCTCAAATGTCCGTAATCGCCGCTAATCCGCCCTTTCAGATAAGCCGGATACGGCCCCATCATCAGCATGTCTTCGTCATGGTTGGCCTCCAGTACCAGATAATTCGCCCGGGCGATGTAGCCGCCGAACTGTTCTGTCACGTGTCCGGCATCCGTAATGAGGCAGAAGTTGACTTCTCCGTATTGCACGCTATAGCCCACATTGTCCGTACTGTCATGAGGTACATCGAAAGGCGTAATTTCAAAACGGTCCAGCTTCAAGGTCTGCCCCTTCTCCAAGAAATGTATGTTTTCTGCTTTCAATTTCGGATTTGCACAATAATTACGCTTGATTCCGTCGTGTACAAGTTCGGTGGCATAGACCGGAAGCCCATACTCATTCGCCAAGCTCCCGACAGCTTTGATGTGGTCTGCATGGTCATGCGTAATCAACACGGCCTTTATTTGTTTCAAGGAAAGCCCGTAAGTATGAAAATGTTTTTTCAGTGTTCGTATCCCAATTCCGGCATCAATCAATATCCCATAATTTTCTGAGAAGAGGAAGTAGCTGTTTCCGCTACTGCCGCTCCCCAGACAAATAAACTTCAGCATATCCGTATTTTTGTTTATGCAAATATACGAAAACATGAAAGAACGGGCAAATATTTCTTTCCTGCCCTTCTGCCTTACCAACTCAATTTAATGAATTTGCTCTCCCACGGGTTAAATTCCGCTTCGTCCCTCCCGCCGACAGACCTTCCCGTCACGTCGCAAACCGTCACCTTCCGTATCTTCACCTCATCGGAAGTCACAGCAAACACTGCCGGCCGACCGTCCGTTTCACGCAAATGCAGCATCACGGCACGTTCTCCCTCCACAGGAGCCATGTTGACCAGCAAAAGGTTATCCGGGCGAAGTGTGAGAAAGGTGCCGCAAGAGGGTGCATCCTTGTCCTCACGGTCGCCGGCCTGAAGTACCCGGGCCAGGAAAGGAATCCGGTTTTCCCATGCAAAGCGCGTGGCAAATCCGGCTGTCGTGTCCGCCGACGAAGTGATGAAATAACTCCACTGCAAACCTCCGGTCTGGTCTGCGTTAAAATTGGTCGTCCAATAGTTATTCATCGGCCAGGAATACATATTGGTGGTCTGGGGCACGGCTCCGGCCTGATAGCGTCCGGTATTGATGGCACCGAACTGCATCAGGGGGATTTCAGGGCTTCCCATTACAACCTGAACGTCCGAACTGCGTGCCGCCGCAAAATT
>OGON01001532.1_pt1 | contig 15706 bp, 10 predicted proteins | sample 1552671 | NCBI WGS metagenome assembly OGON01 (sample SAMEA2580136, study PRJEB22360) | human gut metagenome | biome: human gut; feature: human-associated habitat; material: faeces | place: Denmark | collected 2008/2010 | reverse complement strand
GCCTTTACAACTGGGAGTGGATATACGTTATCACTTCTAACCATTCTTGCAAAAACAGAAAGGGGGTTCATCACGAACTCCCTTTCTGTTTCCACATTTACCAAATCAAATTTATTTTTTATTCTGTCACACCAAGAAAAGCAAGAACTTTATTATTGCTGTAAATGATACCCATAGCTTCTAGAACAAACCTATTTGTTTTAGTGTATGTACATAGAGAAAATGCTGTTTACAATAGAAAACTGCTTGAGCCTTTGTCAAAAGAAACAAACAATAAAATTATTCATTGACAGCGCCGCAATGAGGACACACTCCTTTATTCTTTATCTTCGCCCCACAATTTCCACAACTGAATTTATACCGGGAAGCATGCTTTATACGATTAAATGACCATACAGCATATACCAATAAACATGGATAACCCAAATAGTAATACGTAGTAAATGTAAAAAACAAATATAAAAAGATACAGCAGGACATCAATCCCAACAAATAAAAACATGCAGCTTCAATATGTGTCTGATGAAACAAATCATCCAAAGTAGCCAACCCCACAAGAATAATCCCCCAAATATTAAACATGAAAAGAGAAAGAATAAAAGGTAAGCTAAAAGGATTCAAAGAAGGATTATAATAAAACTGCTCCCAAGTTCCCGGAACAAAATGCTGAATACTGGCATAAAGCGTAGCTGCTGTAGCTACCAACCAAGAAAGAACTGTAGGAAAAACGCTATCAATATCATTCAACCAGATTAATTGCAGCTTCTGGCGACGAATAGCCCTATGAATATACCAAATACCGAAAAAGCCTAATATGACAAAGAAAGCGATGGTATGAGAATTACTGAAAAAATGAATAAACTGTGACACTGAATCCACAGGAACTACTTTCTCCAACAATTCCTTTTCATGTATCCATCCCATTGTTTCCTGGTCCCGTGCTACCTTTACCCATACAGAATCCACACTATCAGCAGCTTGTATCATAAACTCCGCTACCACCAGCCGTTCTCCTTTAAAAACAGGAAGCACATCAACCAATGGCAGTTGCTGTAACATAAGCGAATCTGAAGTAACCTCAAAATTACTGTTTAATGTATAATGCCGTTCCATCAAATAATTGACAGAATCCCTTTTCTTTTGCGGCATATCCCCACTCGGAGTAACAGGTGAAGGATATTGGCAAGCCATTAAAATAGCCAACACCAAAAACAGTAATCCGATGTACTTACTTTTCAGCATAAACTTTCATCTGACAATTCTTACAATCAAACTCTAAGCGGAAACGTCTGTTATCCGAGCTAACCAAATAATAAGGTTCCCTATAAGGAGAACGCACTTTATGCCAAGAGGGACACCATCCCATACTATAACGCAAACAATGCTTGCAAAACATCAATACCGCTTCTTCTGCCGGAGCCTTTTCATAAGCCGGAGCAATACGCTGCACGCCATGATTCCTATAGAAGGAAACAGCATCAGCATTCATCACATTTCCCAAATAAGTCAATTCATTCACAGGAAAAGCATGATGCGTTCGAGGCAACTTATAAATTTCCTGCCGATAGTTAATACGGCGCACTTCCAGCAGTTTCTCTATTCCCTTACGGCGAAGTTCGGCAAGCATAGAAGCCGGAATAAACCAATTGTCCGACCAGTCAATCACTATATCTGACGCTTCAAATGGAGTATTTCCTAACTTTCCAAGTTGTGTACGCAAATTATCTTCCTGCGGAGTACGGGCACGTTCCTTCTCCCTTTCCAGCACCACACTGGCACTGTGATCATCTTCATCGGTCAGAGACAGAGTAAAGCCCCGATTATTTTCAGCCAATTTTAAAATGACAGCAATTTTCCTTTCAGCTGATTTACGCGACATCAACCTCTCAAATTCCTGATCAAAATTACGATAAAGTATCGTACGGGGCTTTATCCGAGGCATCTCTTGAGGAAATAACTTATTATTCTCCACCCGGTTTATGCGAAATCCCTGCAACTTACCAGTCTCATCCAAAAAACAGACGCCATCTCCATTATTAAAAGACTTGATTCCGGCTACGGTAAGATAATTACCACGAATTTCCTTCACTGTCCCCATCTCCTCCCCTAAAGACTTGGGAGTATCAAAAGAAAAAATATCCTTATTCCTGTCAAAAAGAAAATAATTAGTAAAACCACGACTGAAACTCTTATCCAATTGAGGTTTGAACTCTAATTTCACTTTCCCCGATGAAGCACGGATATACTCTTTACGACGTTTGAAAACACTATCCAGCTTCTGGCGATAATAAGCTGTTACATTTTTAACGTAAGATACATCCTTCAAACGTCCCTCTATTTTCAGGGAAGAAGCTCCGGCATCCAGCAATTGCTCCAACTCTTCGCTCTGATTCAAATCTTTCAGAGACAATAAATGCTTATTCCTTACTATAGATTTACCGTCCGCATCTACCATATCAAAAGCAAGGCGACAGAACTGGGCACATTCTCCCCGATTGGCACTACGTCCGAAACAAGCCTGACTAACATAACATTGTCCACTATAGCTTACACACAAAGCACCATGTACAAATACCTCCAAAGGCACATCAGGACAAGCATGATGGATATTTCCTATTTCAACAAGAGAAAGTTCACGAGCCAATACCACCTGACGGAAACCTGCCTCAGCCAGGAATCTTACTTTTTGAGGAGTACGATTATCCATCTGTGTGCTGGCATGTAACGGTATAGGGGGCAGATTCAATTCCAACAATCCCATATCCTGCACGATCAAAGCATCCACTCCGGCACGGTATAAATCCCAAATCATTTTTTCCGTATCCTTCAGTTCCTCATCCTTCAGAATCGTATTCACCGTCACATAGATACGGACATTATACACATGAGCGTACCGCACCAACTCAGCGATATCCTCCAATGAATTCCCCGCAGCCGCACGTGCTCCGAAACGGGGAGCACCAATATAAATGGCATCAGCACCGTGATCAACAGCTGCAATACCGCACTCCAGATTTTTAGCAGGAGCTAATAATTCTATTTTTCGTTGTCTGATCATCGTATCTGATTTATATCAAACGGGGTTTCCTGATATACATAATAGTTCAACCAATTAGAAAACAACAAATTGGCATGTCCGCGCCAACGCACCACCGGGGCATTGTCCGGATTATCGTCCTTATAATAATTTACAGGCATTTCAATAGGCAACCCTTTCGCCAAATCACGCTTATATTCCGTATCAAGCGTATAAGGAGAATACTCCGAATGCCCGGTAATAAAGAATTCACGCCCATTACGAGCCATAGCCATATAAACCCCAGACTCATCAGACTCAGCTATCAAAGCCAACTCTTTTACTTTCAGAATATCCTCACGGTGTATTTCGGTATGACGGCTATGTGGTACAAAAAACTCATCATCAAAACCACGGAATATGGGCAATCCCTGTACATTGATATGATGACGGAAAATACCAAACATTTTTTGTTTCAGCGGATATTTGGGAACTCCATAGAAATGATAAAGCCCGGCTTGGGCCGCCCAACAAATATAAAGAGTTGAGGTAACATGAGTACGCGCCCAATCAAAAATAGTAGTAATCTCATCCCAATAATTCACATCCTCATACGGCATCTGCTCTACCGGAGCTCCCGTAATAATCATCCCGTCATATTTCTCGTCGCGCATCAAATCAAAGTCATGATAGAATGCTTTCATATGTTCTACCGGCGTATTTTTCGATGTATGGCTTTTCAACTTCATAAATGATATTTCCAACTGCAAGGGAGTGTTGGAAAGCAAACGTACCAAATCCGTTTCTGTCGTTATCTTCAACGGCATCAAATTCAATATCACGATTTTTAACGGACGAATATCCTGTGCACTGGCACGTGAATTGTCTATGACGAAGATATTTTCCTCCTTCAGCAATTCAATAGCAGGTAGTTTATCGGGTAAATTTAACGGCATTTTCTTATCTGTTAATTAGTTGTAAGTGCAAAATTAAAAAAATCCCGCCAATTCTCCTTATTAAACGATCTTTTGAACTAAATTATTTCCTTTCCCTGATCGTTTTCGATCAACAAACCTTGATTATTTTTAGATTTTCACTCATACCTTCACAACTTCTGTCTTGATTCCACTTTTTCCCTTCTTTCATATTATTTATTAACTCACCTTTTTCTTAGAAAAAAGAGGACGAACTTATATCCATAATCAAAAAAGATTAATTATCTTTGAGCGCAAAAATAAAAAATATTCTTATTATTAACATGAAATATAATTAAGTTTCAAGTGGTTGACTCAAGAAACAACCTATATTTTTAAATTTTAATCTTTAAATTCAAAAAGTATGAGAACCTTTAAATCATTGATGATAAGCTTATGTATGGGTACAACCCTATGCATGTGCTTACCACAAACCACGACAGCACAAACCGTAAGTTCAGGAGATTCCTGGACATGGGACAAAGGAACCATTGTGATTGATACTCCTGAACGTCCGACCGGCCAGAAAAGCGTATTAGGCTTAACCACCCCTAAAATGGAGGTAGTCCGCGTAGGATTTGTCGGATTGGGAATGCGAGGCCCCGGAGCCGTAGAGCGCTTCACTTATATTCCCGGTACACAAATTGTGGCCCTTTGTGATTATGAAGCATCCCGTGCAGAAAAATGTCAGGATATCCTAAAGAAAGCATCTATGCCGAAAGCTGCCATTTATTCCGGAGAAAAGGGATATGAAGAATTATGTAAACGTACAGACATAGATTTAGTTTATATCGCCGCAGACTGGTTGCATCATTTCCCGGTAGCAAAATGCGCATTGGAAAACGGTAAAAATGTAGCTATTGAAGTTCCCTCGGCCATGAACCTGCAAGAATGCTGGGACTTAATCAACCTGAGTGAAAAAACCCGCAAGCATTGCATGATTCTTGAGAACTGTTGCTATGACTGGTTTGAAATGAATACACTGAATATGGCACAACAAGGTGTATTTGGCGAAGTAATCCGTGCCCAAGGAGCCTACATTCACAATTTAAGCCCGTTTTGGGATCATTATTGGAAAAACGGCAAAGAAGACAAACTGGGATGGCGTTTGGATTATAACATGAAACACCGGGGTGATGTATATGCCACTCACGGCCTGGGTCCTGTAGCACAAGCATTGGATATCCATCGTGGTGACCGTATAACCACTTTAGTAGCTATGGACACCAAATCTGTTGTTGGTAAAGATTTAGTGGAGAAGAGAACCGGCGAAGAATGTAAAGAATTCCGTAACGGAGACCATACCACCACCCTGCTTCGCACAGCAAATGGAAAAGTTATTGAAATCCAACATAATGTAATGACTCCCCAACCTTACAACCGCCTGTACCAACTGACAGGAAGCAAAGGGTTTGCCAATAAATATCCCGTTGAAGGATATGCTTTGGATGCAGCACAACTGACCGCATCGGGTGTGCAACCCAAAGTAGACGATTTGAACTCTCACGGATTCTTACCCCAGGCAGAAATGGAAGCACTTGTTGAGAAATACCAGCATCCTATTTTAAAGAAATATGGTGAAATGGCAAAAGAAGTCGGCGGCCATGGCGGTATGGACTTCATCATGGACAGCCGTCTGGTATATTGCCTGCAAAACGGACTGCCTTTGGACATGGATGTATATGACCTGGCCGAATGGTGCTGTTTGGCCGAACTGGGAGCTATCTCTATGGATAACGGCTGTGCGGCAGTAGCCTTCCCGGACTTCACACGAGGTGAATGGAACGTGACCAAAGGTTACAAACATGCATACGCTTCACCCGAAGACGAAAACGCAAACATGGAAAAAGCAAAGGCTTTCACCGCGAAACTGAAAGAGCAGGGAGCTAAAGAATGGGCGAAAGAAGCTAAGAAGAAAAAGAAATAAACAGGAATAAACAAGAAAAAATGTGCCGGAAGTCACTCTGTCATAAAAGGCAGCCCAATTCTTCAGGCACATTTTTTATGCCGTCCGAACAACAACCGTTTCCGGATTTTATCGAGAATCAAAAAAAGGATGTAACCGGCATTCTTATAATTTCCGGCCAAAGCACTTCGACAGTGTCAAATTCAATCCGACACGCCATTTTGTCAAAGAAGTATACAGAAAGGGTGAAAAGGAACTGGAACACGCAGACCCCACATACGGTTTCAAGACGTCTTCTTCCAAGCACACTCAGGAAGAGCGATTCGGCATGCTGATGGAATATCTAAGGGAATACACCTTCATCACCCGCCAGGAATACCCTGTTCTCTTATATCCTATGATAGATTTCATCGAAAGGAACCCTGCCCCGTTCTCCCCAAATGCCTTTGTTCCCATCCCGTATGCCGCAAGGTATAACCATATTGATGCCTGCCCCATGGGGCAGCTTCAATAGTTTCTTCATCCGCCTGCTGTCAAAACCTTCCAGCGGACAAGTGTCATAGCCTTCGTTTGCCATGGCAATCATAAAGGTTTGGGCAGCAAGGGCACAGGATTTATTTACCGTCACACGCATATCGCATTCCGAAACTTCCAGCATCATAGGGCGGAACAGGCTGATGGTTCTCGCCAATATCACCCTGAAAAGCCCTAGAAGCCCGAAAAACCTTGCATAAATGAAAGGCATCAGTTTACCATAATACAGCTTCCTGTCCCTAATACGTTTTTCCTGACGCTCTTTCGGACTATTGCGCCTGATATTTCCTTCTTCAAAGTCAAGCACAAATTTAGCACGCTTTTTATACAAATCCTGACGAGTAACAAAAACAACAATTTCCGAAGCCGTAGAAGCAGCCGACTGCCCTAAACAAGCTTCTGAAACTTTCGCCATCAGTCCGGGATTCGTTATTTGATAAAATTCCCACAATTGCATATTGGAACTATTGGGAGCCAGCGTAGCCAGTTCAAGACAATGTTTCACCTTTTCCGGGTCTATCGGTTTATTTTTATCATACCTCCGCACAGACCGGCGGAAGTTCAATACCTCTTCTAAATTCATTTCCTATTCAAATTAATAACTTTATTTCTTACTGAAACATTGCAGGATGACTTCTGCCATTTTCTTGGAACTGAACGGATTCTCTCCGGTAAACAGATTACCGTCAATAACGACTTTTGAAGTCATCGGAATCAATGCTTTCTCGTAGCGGGCACCTCTGTCTTTCAGTTCGGTTTCCAAATCGAAAGGCACGACCCTTTCCTTTCTTGCCAGAATTTCTTCAGCCCGGCTGAATCCTGTAAGCTTCTTATCTTTAACCAGATATTCGCCGGAAGCCAACGTCACATTCAACAATCCACAAACACCGTGACAAATGGCTGCCACCTTCTTTTCATTTTCATATTGCTTTTTTAAGATGGCTTGCAGGACAATATTATCCGGAAAATCATACATGGAACCATGTCCTCCCGCCAAATAAACGCAATCAAACTGAAATTCGGAGACTTCATCCAAACTTTTAGTATGCTGCAATACATTCTTAAATATGGAATCTTCCCAACAGGTTTTAGTTATCTCATCCATGAGTAAGGGATTCAAACTCTCCGGATCGATAGGAGTATCGCCTCCTTTGGGACTGGCAACGGTAATTTCTATTCCTTGCTTTTTGGCGCCGTGATAAATATGGGTGAGTTCGCTCAGCCATAATCCGGTTCTTAAATTCTTATTCACAAATTCGCCTTCTCCGGTTACTATTGCCAGTAATTTCAAGTTATCCATATTTATAGTTTTAGGGGTCATGCCTATATAACATAACCCCTATCCTATTGTATTCCAAACAGACAAATCATTAATATTATTTGGATTATTTCTTCATCCTTATAATAATCAAATGACAGATTTTACCGAGTCCTAACATTTTATAGGTTATTCTTGTAAATATTCGCCATCACCTTCTGGTATTGATTCTCAATCTGCATATACGCCTGAAGATTCTTATAAATACTTTCCGTTTCCACAAAATATTCAATCAATGAAATTTGTCCTTCGGTCAATGCCTGTTTCAATAAATCCAGCGAACGGTACATCAAAGGAACATCATACGCATTCATGGCATCCTTCAACTGCTGCATCTCATTGAAAAGAGACATCAGGGAAGCCTCGACCCGGTCTTTAGCACTTTCTTGCATAAGCTGAGCGCTGATAGCCTGTGCCTTGGCTATCTTTACCTTTTTACGATTCTGAAACAAAGGCAAGGAGCCCCCTACCACAAAACCATTCATCGAAACCGCATCATCCGTGTTACGGCGAAAGCCGGCTTCCAGCTTCGGCAACCATCCTTGGCGGTCTACCGAAACCTGCTTCTCGGCGGCACGGGCAGTGGCGGCGGCGGCCTGCAAGTCAAGGTCTGACGCCATCACTTCATCCCTCATAACATTGTAATCATTGATTTCCTGTATGGCAGGATACGTGGTTTCAGCAAACTCCAAAGGCATGTTACCGTTCATGGCAAGCAGAGACTGCAAGGCAGTGCGGTGAGCTGCGCTGTTTTGGGCAACTTCCGTCTGCACGTTCATACGCTCCATCTTGATTTTGTTGACTTCCAGTATATTCGCATCACCGGTCGTCAGACGTTTTTCATAAAGTGCCTGTAATTCATCTGCATTTTTCATACGGATATCCATCAATGTCTTTTCCTGATTCAACAGAATAAGGTCCAGACAGAGATTCTTCGCATTCAGCAGAATATCCCGGCGGGCAGCCTGTTGTTGCTTGTCCACCGCTTCGTTCTGCAAAGTAGCCTGCCGGTTGCGGGCAATATACTGAGTAGGAAAATCAAAACCTTGCGAAGCAACGAACTCCGTACCGTGACCACCTTCGGCACCATTACTGTAAAAAGAGCTGTAGCTCACCGTAGGATCAGGTAAGTTGTTGTTTGTCCGGTTTTCCATCTTGGTCGCATCGGCGGCATGTTTCTGTGCCTTGAGCTCTTTATTGTTCTGCTCTATGCTTTTCAAAATGTGCTCAATACTCTGAGCCTGCATCAGCAAGGGAGAGCAGAGGGCTATTATAACTAAGATTCGTTTCATATTATTTCTATTATTTCTTCTTTCGGTTCATCAGTTCATAAACAATCGGAATAATGAAAGCGTTCAGGAAAGTCGATGTCAAAAGACCTCCAAGAATAACTTTCGCCATCGGGCTTTGTATTTCATTACCCGGCAAATCGCCACGGAATGCCAAAGGTATCAAAGCCAGCGCGGAAGACAACGCAGTCATCAGGATAGGGTTCAAACGGTCTAACGAACCGTGAAGAATGCTTTCTTTCAAATCCATACCTTCTTCGCGCAACATATTGTAATGACTTATCAACAACATACCATTACGGGTAGCAATGCCAAACAACGAGATAAAGCCGATAATAGCCGGAATGCTTATCTCACCCGTTGTTATCATCAATGCAAATACCCCACCAATCAACGCCAAAGGCAAATTCAACAAAATGACTCCACTTTGGGCTGCATTCTTAAACTGGGTATAAAGCAACAGGAAGATAACCACGATACTCATAAACGAAGTGAGCATCAGCGTACGGCTGGCCGCCTGCTCGCTTTCAAACTGACCGCCATATTCCACATGATATCCTTCGGGAAGCTTGATTTGCGCATCAATCCGTTCCTGTATATCATTCACCACGCTGCGCAAATCACGACCGCTGGTATTGGCCGAAATCACAATCTTACGCTTCACATTCTCACGGCTGATGGTATTCGGTCCCATGGCAGAAACCACATCGGCTATATAGTTGACAGGGATTTTCTGACCGTCACCGGTATCAATCATCAGGTTGCGCACCTTCTCCATCTCATCACGCACCTCATCCTTGGTACGGACAATAAGATTAAACGCTTTGCCTTCTTCATATACCTGTGAAACGACTTCACCCGCCATGTTCACTGATACAAACTCGGCAAACTCCGGTAAAGAAATACCGAATTTGGCAAGCATCTCGCGTTTGGGAACAATCTTGAGCTGCGGACGTTCGATTTGTTGTTCCACATTCAAGTCGGCAATACCCTCCACACTGCTGATGGCATCCTTTATCTGATTACCGATGGCAAACATCTTGTTCAAATCATTACCAAACAGTTTGATGGCAATGTTGGCCTTGGTACCCGAAAGCATGGCATCGATACGGTGGCTGATAGGTTGGCCTATTTCGATATTCGCACCGGTAATGGTAGATAACTTGGCACGCACATCGGCTACCAGTTCCTGGCGGGAACGGTCTTTCAATTCAAACGGGGCCTCAATTTCACTCACGTTAACCCCTAATGCATGCTCATCCAGTTCGGCACGTCCCGTTTTACGGGCTACGGTCTGTATTTCGGGAATAGACATCAGCAACTCTTCTGCACGGTGTCCCATCTTGTCCGATTCTGCCAAAGAGATTCCCGGCAATGAACTGATATTAATGGTGAACGAACCTTCATTGAAAGATGGCAGGAAACTGCGTCCTAATGTAAAAAACATAACCAATGCCACCGCAAACAGTCCACCCGTAAAACCCAATACTGCGGATTTATGATTCAAGGACCATAACAAGGCATTGCGGTAATGCTTTTTCATCCATACGGCCACAAATGCCTCTTTGGGCAATCCTTTGCTTTTATTATTACCTAACAGATAGCTGCACAGTACCGGAGTCAGTGTCAAAGCCACTACCGTAGAAGCAAACAACGCCACAATAAAGGCAATGCCCAACGGAACCAGCATACGCCCTTCCATTCCTGTCAGGAAAAACAAAGGAACAAAGCTGACTACAATAATCAAGGTAGAGTTCAAGATAGGCATACGCACTTCCTTCGAAGCATTGAACACGACTTCAATCACGCTCTTACGTTCCCCTTCGGGCAACAAGCGATTCTCACGCAAGTGCTTCCATACATTTTCCACATCCACAATGGCATCATCCACCAACGAACCAATGGCAATGGCCATACCACCCAAACTCATGGTATTGATGGTGAGTCCCATATAGTGAAGAGTCAATATAGAAACAATCAATGACAACGGAAGGGTTACCAATGAAATAACCGTGGTACGTACATTGGCAAGGAACAGGAAGAGAACAATCACCACAAAAACAGCACCTTCATACAACGAATCCTTCACATTGCCGATAGAGCTTTCAATAAAACGGCTCTGACGGAAAATATCTGTAGAAACGTGTACATCAGCCGGAAGATTCTTCTGCAAATCCTTCAATGCGGCTTCCAACTGCTCTGTCAGTTCAATAGTCCCGGTCTTGGGTTGTTTGGTAACGGTCAGCAGTACGGCAGGTTTTCCTCTCTCCGAAGCAGTACCCAGTTTGGGTTCCTGCGAACCAATCTTCACATCGGCAATATCCTCCAATGTAACGGGCACCCCTTCCACCGTCTTGATGACGGAACGTGACAACTGAGCCACATCATGACTGGAAAGCACCCCGCGAACAATATATTCGTTTCCATATTCATAAATCACTCCGCCATTGGCATTCTGATTCATGTTACGGGTAACGTTCATCACCTCTGCCAACGTAACATTGTAATGTTTCATGCGGGCAGGGTCAAGCAACACCTGATATTCCTTGATATCACCTCCCAGCACGGCAACCTGTGCCACACCTCCCGTAGAGAGCAGGCGCGGACGGATAGTCCAGTCTGCCAGTGTACGGAGATCGAGCATGGAAGTAGTATCCGAAGTCAGACCGATAATCAGCAACTCACCTAAAATAGAAGACTGAGGTCCCATGGTAGGTTTACCTACATTCTCGGGCAGCTCCTCGCTGACCAAGGACAATTTCTCACTGACAATCTGACGGGCCAGATAGATATCGGTATCCCATTCAAATTCCACCCACACAACGGAAAAGCCATTGGTGGAAGATGAACGCACCCGGCGCACATGGGTCGCACCGTTCACGGCAGTTTCTACAGGAAAGGTTACCAATTGTTCCACCTCTTCGGCTGCCATGCCCCCGGCTTCTGTCATGACGACAACCGTGGGCGCGTTCAGGTCGGGAAAGACGTCTACTTCCGTATGGTAGGCTTGGTAGAGGCCTCCTATCATCAGCAGGACGGAGGCTATCAATATAAATAAACGGTTCTGCAGGGAGAACTGTATGATTTTGTTCAGCATAATATTTTCTCCTTATGGATTAATGGGAATGGTTGTGGGCTGGGATGGTATTTGAAGCCGAAGCCAGTTTCACGTGGTAAGCTCCTTGCGTGACTACGCGGTCACCGGGTTTCAGACCCGAGAGGATTTCCACACGCAGTCCGTTTTCGGCTCCTGTTTTTACTTCCTGCTTGCGGTACACTTCCTTGCTTTCCTGTAAGTAGACGAAGTACAGTCCTTGTTCCTCTGTCAGTGCCGAGACGGGGAGAGTGATTACTCCGGTACGTGTGGCTCCGGTCAGATAGGTTTCCACAAAGCTTCCCGGCACGATGTCGCCTGTATTGTCGAATTCAAACAAAACGGGGATGTAGAAAGCATTCTCGTCCGAAGCCTTCCCGTAGGACAAGACACGCCCGTGCAGGTTCTCCAAGGTATAGACCGTATCATCATACGGGGTATTGAAGTGGGCCGAAGTGATTTGTTTCAGTGCGCCGTAATAACGTTCCGATACGTCGGCACGCAGTTGCAGGCGCCGGTTCTGGGTCAGGGTCATCAACGGTTGTCCTGTCGTCACGTAGTCGCCTTCTTTCACCGCCACGTTCTTCACATATCCGCCCGTCGAAGCTGTGACGGCCACTCCTTTCCGAGTATGATGAGGGTCCAGTGCCTCGTAACTGATACGTGCGTCTTCGTAAGCCGCTTTCAGGTTCTCCAGGTCTTTGCGCGTCACGATTTGTTTTTCAGCCAACGGTTTGGCGCGTTCGTACTCGGCCTTGGCGTTTTGGTAGGCCACGTATGCGCGTTCCACCGGGTCTCCACCTTGTATTTTGTCCGAGGATAAATGGAACAACACGGTGCCGCGTCCCACCGGAGCACCGGCGGTCAGTGTCCGTGCGAACCTTACTACGCCGGACGTACCGGCCACCACCGTCGTTTCTTCTCCTTGGGCAGCCAGTATCTGTCCGCCGGTTTTAATGATTTGGCGGAATGTGTCGCGTTTCACGGTTTCGGTGGCGATGCCTGCCGCCTTGGCTTTCTCGGCCGTCAGGATGATTTCGTCCGCATGTTCTTCGTGGTTGTCTTCCCGGGCGGTTTCTTCCGTTCCGTGTGTATGTTTCTCTTCGTGGTCATGGTTATGGCAGGCGCTCAGCATACTTACGGCTAAAGCACCCATCAAGAAATATATTTTCTTCATAGGGATATTAAAATTTGAAATGAATAAAATAAACAGTTGTCTGGTTTCCGTTCAGGCGCGGGGAGGAGCCCTCATGCCTTTTCCGCCGATGGGTCGGGAAAGATACAAATCAGGCCGGTAAGCGTTGTAAGGCCTGCGCGATATTTGTAAAGTATGGATAGCTGAAAGGTCGCATGCCGCCCAAAGTATGAAAGGCGGGCGGGATACGGCTTTTTTATGGGAAAAACAAGAGCCGGACGAAGGTATCGTCAACTGGAAATGCGTGATACATTCCGACGTACAGGCATGTGTACTCTTGACCGGACGGGTGGATTCCATCTCCTGTCCCAGACAGAGGGTATGGGCATGATGGTGATGGGGATAGACCGAAACGGCCTGCATCAACATGCAGAGCCATAACAAGATGATGGCATGGAGTTGTTTCTTCATCGTTTCGGCGGTTCTCGTTTTCGTGAGAGCAAAGATAGGGGAAAAATGCCAAGCACACAACTATTTGGCGTGCAACTTGGTTGCAATTCTGCTCGGGCAGGGGACGAAAAAGGTCGGTACAGAACGGAAAATCGTTTGCCGCAGATTGGAAAATCATTCGCCTGAGATTGAAAAATCGTTTGCCGCAGAAAAAAACAAGGGCAAAATGAGGTGGGTTTGGCGGAGTGTGGTATGTCTTTTTATTTCGTGACGTGAGGGTGTATAAATATGTCCACATCGAATGTACGTTGAACATAGATAGACGGAAAGAGTCCTGATAATCGTAAAATAAAGACAGCCCCTGAAATGATTTTCAGGGGCTGTCTTTGGTTGGGATACCTGGGTTCGAACCAAGACTAAGACGACCAAAATGTCTTGTGCTACCATTACACCATATCCCAATCCTTATGTCTTTCTCTCGAAAGCGGTGCAAAGATAGCGAGAAAATCGCTATCCTACAAATTTTTTCCTTGAAATTTTATTTGGCGATGAGCAGGAAATAATTTTTCTTGCCGCGTTGCACCAATAAATATTTGCCGTTGAGCAAATCATCGGCAGTTACGATGCGGTCAAAGGCCGTCAGTTTTTCTTTGTTCAGCGAAACGCCACCACCTTGTACCATCTTGCGCATCTCGCCCTTGCTGGGGAAGCATTGCGTCATTTCGGCTGTCAGGTCTACGGCTTTGATACCGGCCGACAAAACTTCGCGGCTGACTTCGAACTGTGGCACGCCTGCAAACACGTCGAGCAGCGTTTGTTCGTCCAGCTTCGTCAGACTTTCTTTAGTCGCCTTTCCAAACAGAATGTTGCTGGCCTCCACTGCCATATTGTAGTCTTCCTCGCTGTGCACCATGATGGTGATTTCCTTGGCCAGGCGTTTTTGCAGGATGCGCTGTCCCGGGTCTTCATCGTGTTGGGCGATGAGGCCGTCTATCTCTTCTTTGTCCAACGTGGTGAAGATACGGATATAGCGTTTGGCGTCGTCGTCGGCCACGTTGAGCCAGAATTGGTAGAAGGCATACGGGCTGGTATAGTCGCGGTTCAGCCAGATGTTGCCCTTTTCGGTCTTGCCGAACTTGGTCCCGTCGGCTTTTGTCACCAACGGGCATACCAAAGCGAACACTTCACCGCCGTTGGTACGGCGTATCAGTTCGGCACCGGTCGTGATGTTACCCCATTGGTCGCTTCCGCCCAACTGGAGACGGCAGCCTTTATGTTCGTATAAATATAAGAAGTCGTAACCCTGAAGAAGTTGGTAAGTGAACTCGGTGAACGACAGGCCGTCGCGGGCCTCGCCGTTCAGACGCTTTTGCACGCTGTCTTTGGCCATCATGTAGTTTACGGTGATGTGCTTGCCGACTTCGCGGGCGAAGTCGAGGAACGTGAAGTCCTTCATCCAGTCGTAATTGTTCACCAGCTCGGCATGGTTGGGAGCGTCGCTGTCGAAATCCAGGAATCGGGCCAGTTGCTGTTTGATGCAGGCCACGTTGTGGCGCAACGTTTCTTCGTCGAGCAAGTTGCGTTCCTGGCTTTTACCCGAAGGGTCGCCTATCATTCCGGTGGCGCCTCCGATAAGGGCCAGCGGCTTGTGCCCGCAACGTTGGAAATGCTTGAGCATCATCACGCCGCAAAGATGGCCTATGTGCAGGGAGTCCGCCGTGGGGTCGATGCCCAGGTAGGCGGTGACCTGTTCTTTTTCAAGTAAATCCTCGGTGCCTGGCATCATGGTGTGAATCATGCCTCTCCATTTCAGTTCTTCTACAAAGTTCATCGTATGAATTTATTTTGTTTAATAAAAATTGAGTCGTACAAAAGTACGACCTTTCAATGAGACTTGCAACTATATTCCTATTTTTTAGACGACGGGCCGATTCGGACGAGATTTTCCCAACATTGTGTGCGCAGTTCTTCCGGAGTACAAGAGCGTAGT
>OGON01001526.1_pt1 | contig 15745 bp, 8 predicted proteins | sample 1552671 | NCBI WGS metagenome assembly OGON01 (sample SAMEA2580136, study PRJEB22360) | human gut metagenome | biome: human gut; feature: human-associated habitat; material: faeces | place: Denmark | collected 2008/2010 | reverse complement strand
AAAGCTCGGGAAAAAAATCGCATAGGCGTTGTGCTTCCCCCCCCCCCCTGCCGTGACTTTTCTGTTTGCATATCTGAAAACACCTTAACTGTCGCACAGCACCGCAGGCAGCTGTGTTCATAGAAATTTTACAAAGTATAGTTGAGGGATATTTTACAAAAGCCCGCCCATATGTTATAATATTTTTATATTGTTGCCCAAGCGGCAAAAGGAGGATAAAAATGTCTGACAGAAAATACAAGCTATATTCCGACTCCACCTGCGATCTGTCGGAGGATATATTAAAAAATATGGACGTGACGCTTCTGGACTTATCTTTTGAAGTAAACGGTGTTGTAAAGAGCAAGAATGACATGACGCTGCCTGAATTTTATTCCCAAATGCGAAACGGAGCAGTAACGAAAACATCGCAAATAGGGATCTCCGACTATGAACAGGCTTTTGAAAAGGAACTTGCCGCAGGCTATGACGTGCTTTATCTTGGATTTTCGTCAGGTCTTAGCGGCAGCTTCAACACTTCCTGCATTGCAAGAGATAGCGTAATGGAAAAATACCCAGAAGGCAAGATAATCTGCATAGACTCCCTCTGTGCTTCAACAGGCGAAGGTCTTTTGCTCATAAAGGCTGACGAAAAGAAAAAGCAGGGTCTTTCCATTGACGAGCTTGCTCAGTGGATCACTGACAACAGGCTTCACCTATGCCATGTTTTCACAGTTGATGACCTGAAATATCTCCACCGAGGAGGCAGAGTATCAAAGACCGCCGCCATAGCAGGCTCTATTCTTGGCATTAAACCGCTTCTCCACGTTGACAACGAGGGACATCTTATCCCAGTTGGAAAGATACGAGGCAGAAAGCAATCCATTGAAAAGCTTGTGGATATGATGGGCGAACGCATGGGAAATTGGGATAATTCCACAGTAGCCGTCTGCCATGGCGACTGCCTTTCAGACGCTGAATATGCAGCCGACCTTATGCGAAAAAAGCTTGGCAAGAAGACCACTGTGCATATCTGCTACACAGGTGCTGTTATAGGCTCACACTCAGGACCTGGAACTCTCGCTCTGTTCTTTATGGGTGACCAGCGATAAAAATACAATACAAAAGCGGACGAAGCCCGAAAACTTCGTCCGCTAATTTTATATGTGATATCAAAGACCCTTTGCCTTTTTCAAAGTTATACCATTATCTCCAAGCGGGATAGCATGGTCAAGTCCAACGAACTTGCCTCCCTCCTGCCAAAGGACTTCCTTGACAAAATCATACTTTTCCTCGTCCCATGTAACAAAATCGTCCTTTACAAGTCCGCCCGTGTCACCTGAGTTTGCATTGAAGCACCAGAAAGTGTGATTTACATGATTGTCCTTTATGAGCTTTCTCATGTAGGTCATCCAAGTTAGGTTAGGCTCTGTCATAAAGCCGCCCCACTCGCCTATGAGAAGCGGTGCGATATCCTGCTCCTGAATGTAGAACCAGTTGTCTTTCCAGCAATCTTTCATAAGGCTCTTGTATGTGTAGTCCCCCTCGAACCAAGGCTGCTGATAAACTGTCGGACCATAGTCGTGCGGCGAGTAAACAAGCTTATCCTGATATTTGCCAAGGTCGATAGGATAGTCCTTTACGCCCCTGAGATTTCCGCCCCACCAGTTGAAATAGTAATCATCACTGTTGGTGGAGGAATAATCCCCGTTTTTCTTGATGTTCTTAGGGTATATTTCGATACCCTCGACCATTATAAGCACATTAGGGTTTTTCGCAAGCACCTTGCTCGCTGCCGTTTCAGCCACATACTTCCAGTTGTTTGCGTCCTTTGAATCATTCCATATTGCCGCAGCGTCACCCTCGTTAGGCTTGCCGTGAGGCTCGTTTTTCAGGTCAAATGCAACGATAGTGTCATTGTCCTTATATCTGTCGGCAAGCCACTCCAAAGCATGGTAATAGTCCTTTACAGTGACCTTGTCAGTATACCACAGATTTACAGTATGACCGCTGGCATTGGTTTCCGCTGAATGGATATCAGGCATTACTTTAAGACCGTTTTCCTCCGCAAGCTTGAGAAAATAATCAAATATCTCAAGGCTGTTCATCGAGTTCAGCTCTTCATTGTATGCGTTATTGTAGTTCGCCTTTGGATATTCGCCCTCCGACCACTGGTTGATAAGCTCCGCTGACATAGGCACTCTTATAAGATTGAAACCGTGGTCTGCAATAGCCTCCACCGATGTCACAAGCTCGCTGTTCCAAAGTCCGTCAAATGTGTTAGTGCCTGTGTTGTAGCCAAACCAGTTCACGCCCGTGAGCCAAACCTCTTTGCCGTCCTTGTCAAGTATCTTGCTTCCGTCTGTGTGAAGCCAATCATCACCCTGTTTAGCCTTTGAGGTACGCTTTAGAAGCTTTTTAACGTCCTTTTCCGTGACCTTTTTGTCATTATTCTGATTATTGTTGTTATTGTTATTATTCTGTGATACCTTGCCCTTTTTAACAGTACACTCCACACCGTTTAGCTTTGCAGACTTAACATTGAGCTTTGTTCCAGTTCCAATATTACAGCCAATAGAGGTCGAACCGCCCTTTGCGATCTCGCCATTGTAATCAACATTCGTGACCGTGAGTTTGTTGCCCTTGACCTTAAAGTTGCCGTTCCAGCCGTCACAGCTTTTGAGCTGGTCTATTTCAAGCTCCAGCGTCCACTCCTTGAGGGCTTCATCGGAGTTGTTCTCAATGCCTATCTCCATGCCCGTCATAACCTTGTCGCCGTCCTGCCAACTGTTGTCCCCTGAATAGGAGATGATAAAGCCCTTTTCCTTTTTATCGTCCTTGCTTTCCTGAGAGCTTTCCTCCTCATCAGCATCAGGCTCGTCCTCGCTTTCATCAGCCACAGAGTCCTCCTCACTGGTGTCATCGGTTTCTGAAGCCACTGCGGAACCGCTCTCCGCCTTTGAAGCCGAGTTGTCCACGTCTTTTTTACCTGATGTTGCCACCAGTATCAGTGCAATAACAAGCCCCACTATAACAGCACCCATGCCTGCAAAAGCGATGATAAGCTTTTTGTTTATGCCCTTTTTGCCCACATTCTCCTGCTGGCTGTTTACGTCTTTTTTCTCATCACTCATAAGCTTTCCCCTTTATTTTTGATTTTTACATATTTATAAGACCGCCGAGTATTACGCCCGACGGTCGAACTTTCTTTTTTTGGCGACTTATTTTACTGACTGGAGTTTCTCGCTAAGGAACTTCTCCTCAAACTTGTCTGACGGCATAGGTCTGCCGAAATAATAGCCTTGTATAACGTCAGTTTCCAGATCTCTCAGGATATCGAACTGCACCTGTTCCTCAACGCCCTCTGCGCAAACTGCTATATGCAGGTCGTGAGAAAGATTAACTATCATTTTAACAAACACCGCAGTGTCAGGATTTTTTGCGATATCATCAATAAACGACTTGTCTATTTTAATGGTATTCAGCGGCATTTCCTTTATGCAGTTAAGCGAAGAATATCCCGTTCCGAAATCGTCCAGTGCTATCTTCACGCCCTTGTCTGTTATATGCTTCAAAAGCTCCTTCATCTTTCCCATATCATGGATAGCAAGACTTTCTGTGACCTCAAAACATATCTTCTCAGGGGGGGCGCCTGTTTCGTCAAAAAGTGTGTCTATCTTGTCAAGAAAATCAGGCTCAATTATCTGACCTACAGACAGATTGATGTTCATTCTCAAATCAAGCCCTGCGTCAGCCCACTTTTTGCACTGTCTGCCTGCGATCATTATTATGTTCTCGCCCAAGAGATTGATATAGCCAAGTCTTTCCGCCATAGGGATAAATTCGGCAGGGGAAACCTGACCGAACTCAGGTGGGTTCCACCTCATAAGCGCTTCACAGCCCACAAGCTTCTTTTCGGAGCTGCTGAATATAGGCTGATAGTATGCCGTGAAATGTGCAAAGCCGTTTGTGATATCCTTGTGCATGAGCCTTTCAAGTTCGATCTGCCTTGAAAGTATCCTGCCGATAGTTTCGTTATAATTTATAGTGCAATTCTTGCCCTGCTTTTTCGCATATGAAATGGCAAGGTCGATCCTTTTAAGAACTGTGTTTACAGTATCGTCAAGCTTTGGAAACTTCGCAACGCCCATTGAACAAGTGCAATAGCAAGTGCTGTTAGCAATCTGCCACTCTGTGTTGAACTTATCATGTATGATCTTGCATATCTCGTCGATCTCGGTCTGATCCTGATCTCTCAGAAGCACAACGAACTCATCGCTGCCAAATCTAAAAATGCTCAGCTTTTTATTCTTCTGGGCAAAATCCTCAAAGAATTTACCTATCTCTTTAAGAAGTCGGTCACCATTATTGTGACCATAGCTGTCATTTATGTTTTTGAAATTATCAAGGTCAATGAGCATAACAGTGCTGTTCTCATCGCTTTCAATAATGCCCTGTATGCTCTTATCAAGACTTAATCTGTTAGGAAGACCTGTGAGATTATCGTAAAAGACCTGCTTTTCGATGACCCTCTCATAATTTATCTTTTCTGAGATATCATTAAGTGTGCAAAGTCTGATAGTTCTGCCGTCATGCCATTTTATGAGTTTTTCCGACACATTGAACCATTTGTTCATGATCTCGGAATAATAATCTCCTCCAAAAAGCATTCCTTCCTTATGAGCAGGAAGCTCACACCAAGTCTTGCTGAAAACGTCACTTTCCTTTTTGCCGACCAGTTTCCCCAAATACTGTTCAAAGCTCTTGCTGGCAAAAACTATCTCACCACTGTCCTGTGCCACTGCAAGCACATAGGAATTCATATTATCCATAACGTCAGTAAGCGTGCGAGTAGTGCTTTCAGCATGTTCAGCCGCTTTCCTAGTATGGAGCATGCCAGAAAGTATATACGTCAGACGTGAGGCTAGCTGTATCTCCTCAGGTGACCATACTCTCTCAGGATCAGAGGACAAAAGATTGAAATATGCAACATACTTATTGGTGTCCTTGACAGCACAAGTGAGTGAACAAGGATACACCACCCCACGCAGGGATATTTTCTCCACATCTCCATTCGGATGAGCCTTATCCGCAACGTGGATACCAGTTTGCATAAGTGCTTTTTTCATTGCATTGTATCTATTTCTATTAAATTCTTTATCAAAAGCATATACAGTATATTTATGTGTATCAGCGATCAATTCATAACTCAAAGGTTCTGAGTTTTCATAGCCTGAAACTGTTACCGTAGCCGCATTGACATAAAGTGCAGAGCAAATACTTTCGAGAAAATTCTTGCACACATTATCAAATCTATCATCGCTTTCAAGTATTTTCAAAAAGCTCTCGAACTTTTCGTTATAGGTCTTAGCCGGTATTTCCATACAAACAGCCCTCCTCTGCTTATATAAATACGTCTAGCATCATTATAACATATTTTCCGTAAAATCACAAGGGGAATTATAGAAATTTATTTATAATGCACAAAACAAATAACCAAATTTATATATTATTAAAAAACAAGCCCCGTAGTTAAGCTTAAAAAAAGTTTAACTGACGGAGCAAATGTGACCGAACCGATAAGCCGAGTTTTGTCGAGTGCGATAATCTATCTGGACTGTACGTCGCCGCACAGCTCTAGCCACCTATAGCCCCAAGTCTGACGAGCAGCCATTGACTTGCAAGCTACCATTGGTGTTGCATCGGATAAGGTTTACATAGCAATGACGTCTCCGCCATTCTGGTGGGCTTTTACCCCACCTTTCCACCCTTACCAACAAAAGTTGGCGGTATATTTCTGTTGCACTGGCTCTAAGGTCACCCTCGGCTGACGTTATCAGCTATCCTGCTCTATGATGCTCGGACTTTCCTCATAAACCTAGAACGTTTACGCTATCGCATAGCTCGCTCACACTACAATTATATCACATGAATGACGAAATGTCAAATAAAAGCCTGCATAGACAGTGAGCATTCTTAAAAATCATGCAAAACGTCTCAAACATATTTACAATTTACAAAAAATGTGATAGAATTAAAATAACCAAATCAAGGGAGCGTAAAAAATGAGAATTTGTCCTCACTGTGGCAGCGAGCTTCACGATGATTCTACTTTCTGCTTTGCCTGTATGTCCATCGTCAACGAGCGTAAAGAATTACTTATAAAGGTAAACACGTCACGCAAAAGAACCATACCAATGGTTTGTATTGCAGTCGCTATCATAGCCGCATCGTCAGTGTTTGCCGTTGTCAGCAAGAAAAACAATGCCGTAGAAACTAAAACACCTGAGCCTGCAAAAGCTGTGACAACTTCTGCCACTGTAACGACCATACCGCAGACAACTGTACCTACTACCACCACCGCACCTGCACCCACAGCAGATGAGATAGACAAAATTTCAGGCGGTCTTAGGCAAGCTTCCACAGGCACAGCAGGAACTACTACCACTACAACAACCCTGCCTGAAGAAACTCAGCCTGAAGAAAATAATGGTGAAAATCAGCCTGATGAAAATAACGTTCAGCAGGAGGATAACACAGCTCCAGCCGAGCCCGAGCCGTCATATTATTCCGAGGACGGAGCAAATGAGCTAAGCAGAATATTTGCAGACAAAATAAATAAAAAACGTGAAGGCAGAGGCTATGCACCTCTGAGGGTCTGCGGACAGCTTGACAGCCTGTTAGCATTAAGCCTCGAAACAATGACTAATGTACAAAGCGAGGGCGAGATCGATACTTGGAATGAAATAACATTAGATAAGCTAAAAAGCAACCTCAGCGACGTTGGACTTCCCTCAGACAGTGAATTTATAAGGGTAAGCTATGTAATGAACTGCTGTAAAAGCTATGATGAAGTATTTGAGTATGCCAAAAAAGTAAATTTTTCAAACGAGCTTTTCACTGATGATGAAGGCGACCTTACAGTTTATTCCCAAAGGCTGGATTACAAATATCTCGGCTGCGCAATATATGATATGTGTCGTAGCCAGCTAAAACCTAACGGTGATTATTCATCCTCTTCCGAATACGTCTGCGAAATTTGGCTGATGAAATAAGCAAAATTAAAGTTTACAAATCATCTTATAATTAGCCTTGATATATTGTTTACAATTCACAAAAATTATGCTAAAATAAACGTATGCTTTTAAGCTCTTAGCTTTATCAGTAAATAATATAACAAGGAAAAAACATCTATGAAGTTCAATATCAAAAAGGTCGCAGCCGCATTTTTAAGTGTGGCAATGCTCACCACAGGCTCGGCTCAGCTTTCTGTTTTTGCACAGCAGACGCTTAAATATGAAGCCGAAAACGGCACTTTAGGTGGCTCTGCCTATATCCAAACAGACAGCTCCGCATCAGGCTCTAGGTCAGTTAGTTTTTCAGACTCAAGCTGCACATGGTCACAGACTGTTACAGTCAGCGAAAGCGGATACTACAAAATAAAGCTTTACAGCCGCGGGGAAGGCTCAAATAAGATAAACAACCTTTCTGTAAACGGCTCAAATGCAGGCACTTTCAGCAGTGCAAACGGCTCTGCCTATAAAGCGTCCACAGTGAATGGTATTTATCTCAAAAAGGGTCAGAACACTGTCAAAATAACAATGTCGTGGGGATATTTTACTCTCGACTACATAACCATTGAAAAAATGAGCGTTTCAAATGCCTACACTGCAGCTGAAAATCTCGTTGACCCATACGCTTCACAAAGCACACAGCGCCTTTACAGCTATATGAAAGACGTTTACGGCAAAAAGGTCATAACAGGACAGTATTGTGACGGTGGCCTTAACGGCACTGAGTTCAAAGCTATAAAGTCCGCCACAGGTCAGACCCCTGCTATGTTGGGTCTTGACTTTATGCGCTATACTCCATGCCGTGTCCAGAACGGCGACACCTCCGACGCTGTCGAAAAGGCTATCGAGTTCTCACGGGCAGGTGGAATAGTAACATTCTGCTGGCATTGGAACGTCCCTGACAAATATCTTCTCTCAGGTACAGACGGCGGAAATCCACGTTGGTGGGGTGGTTTTTACACCAAAAACGTTGACCGCTCAAAGTTCTCGCTTACCAAAATAATGAACGGCTCAGACCCTAAGGGCTACAACGCTCTTATGAGCGACGTTGACGAGATTGCCAAACAACTCAAACGTCTTTCTGACGCAGACGTTCCGGTACTGTTCAGACCGCTCCACGAGGCAAGCGGCGGTTGGTTCTGGTGGGGTGCAGACGGCTCGGAAGCCTACAAAAAGCTTTGGCAGGCAATATATGACAAGCTCACGAATGAATACAAGCTTGACAATATCATATGGGTATGGAATGGTCAGGCGGCAAATTGGTATCCTGGCGACGAATATGTTGACATAATCGGAGAGGATATCTACCCAGGCACAAGAGATTATTCAGCACAAAGTTCAAAATATCTTGAAGCCACAGACTGTTCACCAAACGGAAAAATAGTTGCCCTTACAGAAAACGGCTGTCTTTTCGACCTTGACAAAGCCTTTGATGCAAACACCGCATGGTCATATTTCGGCACATGGAGCGGTGAGTTTTGCATATCAAGCTCTGAGAAATATACCGAGAAAAGTATGTGGCAAAAGGTCTTTAACAGCGACTATGCCGTGACACTTTCAAGTCTGCCCGACCTGAAAAGCTATCCTATCAGCAGTGACAATACACAAATAACTCTTGACTCCACGTCAAAAGAAATCACATACGGCGACAGCATTACCCTAAAAGCCAGCGTGACCTCAGACACTCCTCAGACAGTAACATGGAAAAGCTCCAACACAGCCGTTGCCACAGTAAAAGACGGTGTTGTGACCGCCACGGGCAAAGGCACAGCAAAGATAACAGCCTCCCTGCCTAACGGAAGGTCTGCCGTATGCACTGTAAAGGTCACCACAAAAAAGCTTCCAACATCAGGCTGTTCCTATGCAAGCACTGCACAGTACACAGGCAGTGCAATTATTCCGACAGTCACTGTTAAGGACGGAAGCAAAGTTCTCCGTCAGAACATCGACTATCGTGTGATAGTCACGAACAATGTTAAAATCGGTCACGCTAACATCACTATCTCAGGCATGGGCAACTACTACGGCAGTTATTCCGCAGGCTTTGACATTATCCCTGCAAAGCAGACCATACAAAAGCTTGAAACAAGATACAAAGGCTTCTTTGTGGATTGGGCGCAGAAAGGCTCTGCCACAGGCTATGACATTCAGTATTCCACCAGTGCAAACATGAGCGGTACGGCTTCCAAACACCTCACTGCCAACAAGCCAGATAACCTGACAATAAGTGGTCTGACAGCCGACAAGACATACTACGTCCGTGTGCGTTCCTACACAAACGTTGGAAGCAAGACTTATTATGGTCCATGGTCTGACATAAAAAACATAAAGACCGCAAAATATGATATCACAAAAGCTTCCGTTTCTGGCATTTCCACCAAGGCATACACAGGCAAGGCTATAACACAGAACATTACTGTGAAATACAACGGCACTGCCCTGAAAAACGGAACTGATTACACAACTTCCTACTCAAACAACAAAAAAATCGGCAAGGCAATTGTCAAGATAACAGGCAAAGGCAAATATGGTGGCATTATCACAAAGAACTTTACCATAAACCCTGCCAAGCAGGAGATACAGAAGCTTACGTCTAAATCCAAAGCATTTTTCGTGGATTGGGCGCAGAAAGGCTCTGCAACGGGCTATGAGATACAGTATGCAACTAACTCCAAGTTTACAAACGCAAAGAAAGTCACCATAACAAACAACAAGACCGACAAGACCACAATTTCCAAACTTAGCGGCAACAAGAAATATTACGTTCGTGTTCGTTCGTACACGACAGTGAACGGCACAAAATATTACGGTGCATGGTCGGTTTCAAAGAGCGTGACTACAAAAAAATAAAGAAAAAGTGATTATCCATAGCAAAATAGAGGTCAGGCTCAAACGTCAGACCTCTATTATTTTTTATTCGCACACAAAAACACCCCGTATCATAAGACACGGGGTGAAATTTTTGTTATCTATTCAGATATCCTAAACTTTGCAAGAATTACTTCTTCTGTGCAATAGCAGCCTGAGCAGCAGCAAGTCTAGCAATTGGAACTCTGAATGGTGAGCAAGATACATAGTCAAGACCGATCTTGTGGCAGAACTCAACAGAAGAAGGATCGCCGCCGTGCTCACCGCAGATACCAACATGGAGCTTGTTGTTTACAGGCTTACCGAGTTTGATAGCTGTTTCCATGAGCTTGCCAACGCCTGTCTGGTCAAGCTTAGCGAACGGATCGTTCTCGAAGATCTTAGCATCATAGTAAGCGTTGAGGAACTTACCAGCGTCATCTCTTGAGAAGCCGTATGTCATCTGTGTAAGGTCGTTAGTACCGAAGCAGAAGAAGTCAGCTTCCGTAGCAATCTCATCAGCTGTAAGAGCAGCTCTTGGGATTTCGATCATTGTACCAACTTCGTACTTGAGGTCGATGCCTGCAGCAGCGATTTCAGCGTCAGCTGTTTCAACAACAACCTTCTTAACGAACTTGAGTTCCTTAACATCGCATACGAGCGGAATCATGATTTCAGGCTCAACTGTCCAGTCTGCGTGTGCCTTCTGAACATTGATAGCAGCACGGATAACTGCCTTTGTCTGCATCTTTGCAATTTCAGGATATGTTACTGCAAGACGGCAACCACGGTGACCCATCATTGGGTTGAATTCGTGGAGTGAAGCGATGATTGTCTTAATGTCTTCAACGCTCTTACCCTGAGCAGCTGCGAGCTTTTCGATGTCAGCTTCCTCTGTAGGAACGAACTCGTGAAGCGGCGGATCAAGGAATCTGATTGTTACAGGATTGCCTTCGAGTGCCTCATAAAGAGCCTCAAAGTCGCCCTGCTGATAAGGAAGAATCTTGTCAAGAGCAGCTTCTCTTTCTTCAACTGTATCTGAGCAGATCATCTCTCTGAATGCAGCGATTCTGTCCTCTTCAAAGAACATATGCTCTGTACGGCAAAGACCGATACCTTCAGCACCGAGCTCACGAGCCTTCTTAGCGTCAGCAGGTGTATCAGCGTTTGTTCTAACCTTAAGAGTTCTGTACTTGTCAGCCCAAGCCATGATTCTGCCGAACTCACCTGCGATTGTAGCGTCAACTGTTGGGATAACGCCGTCGTAGATGTTACCTGTAGAACCGTCGATTGAAATGTAGTCACCCTCGTGGAATTCCTTGCCTGCGAGTGTGAACTTCTTGTTAGCCTCGTCCATTGCGATGTCGCCGCAACCAGATACGCAGCATGTACCCATACCACGAGCAACAACGGCAGCGTGTGATGTCATACCGCCACGAACTGTGAGGATACCCTGTGAAGCCTTCATACCTGTGATGTCCTCAGGTGAAGTTTCAAGACGAACGAGAACAACCTTTTCGCCTTTAGCGTTCCAGTTTTCAGCATCTTCGGCTGTGAATACGATCTTACCGCAAGCAGCACCGGGAGAAGCGCCGAGGCCCTTACCGATTGGTGTAGCAGCCTTAAGAGCAGCAGCATCGAACTGTGGGTGAAGAAGTGTGTCAAGGTTACGAGGATCGATCATTGCAACAGCTTCTTCTTCTGTTCTCATGCCCTCGTCAACGAGGTCACAAGCAATTTTAAGAGCAGCCTGAGCTGTTCTCTTACCGTTTCTTGTCTGGAGCATATAGAGCTTCTTGTTTTCAACAGTGAACTCCATGTCCTGCATATCTCTGTAGTGGTTTTCGAGTGTCTGACAAACATTCTGGAACTGCTCGAAAGCTTCCGGGAACTCTTCAGCCATCTTAGCAATTGGCATAGGAGTACGAACACCTGCAACTACGTCTTCGCCCTGTGCGTTGATGAGGAACTCACCCATGAGCTTCTTCTCACCTGTAGCAGGATCTCTTGTAAATGCAACACCTGTACCGCAATCGTCACCCATGTTACCGAATGCCATTGACTGTACGTTAACGGCAGTACCCCATGAATAAGGGATATCGTTGTCACGACGGTAAACGTTTGCACGAGGGTTGTCCCATGAACGGAATACAGCCTTAACTGCGCCCATGAGCTGTTCCTTAGGATCGTCAGGGAAGTCCTGACCGATTTTTTCTTTGTATTCAGTCTTAAACTGGCCTGCAAGCTCCTTAAGATCGTCAGCTGTAAGCTCTACATCATAAGTAACGCCTCTCTCAGCCTTCATCTTGTCGATGAGCTCTTCAAAATATTTCTTACCTACTTCCATAACTACATCGGAATACATCTGAATGAATCTTCTGTAGCAGTCCCAAGCCCAACGAGGGTTGTTTGACTTCTTAGCGATAACTTCAACAACATCTTCGTTAAGACCGAGGTTAAGGATTGTATCCATCATACCAGGCATTGATGCTCTAGCACCTGAACGTACAGAAACGAGGAGTGGGTTCTCCTTGTCACCGAACTTCTTGCCTGTGATCTCTTCCATCTTTACAATGTACTCGTTGATCTCTGCCATGATCTCAGGATTGATCTCACGGTTGTCCTCATAATACTGAGTACAAGCTTCCGTTGTGATCGTAAAGCCCTGAGGAACAGGGAGACCGATATTTGTCATCTCAGCAAGGTTAGCACCCTTACCGCCGAGAAGCTCTCTCATGTTGGCATTACCCTCAGAGAAAAGATAACAATACTTCTTTGCCATTGGTTTTTTACCTCCAAAAATTTTTTGAATTCCGAAGCGTGCGGACACAATTATCCCGTCGCCCACGGTTACATATATATTATAACAGATTTAAAGCCAAATTACCATAGGTTTTTCTCACTTTTATACATAAAATCTTATACAATATTTGCTCACTTTTTATGTGCAATATGACAGTTTTTAAATATCAACACATAAAAAAGCCCTGCTGAAAAACAACAGGGCTAAAACGTCTATTTTGTCGGTGGAAGCAGCTGCTACCTCTGCAGAAAATACCTACTTATGTCCGATACCGCAGACAAACGGCAATATACGATATGCCGTACATTTATAATGCGCTGAACGGGGTGCGCCACGCTTATTTCTAAGCCACCTATATCATACCATATCCGCAAGCATTTGTCAATAGCAAAAATGCAAAATAAAAAGCCCTGCTGAAATCAACAGGGCTGAAAAGTCTATTTCGTCGGCTGGAAGCAGCCGCATTACTGCGGAAAAATAAGCTACTTATGTCCGAACACAGCAGACAAACTGTGATATATCAGGTCTTTCGACAGCTATATTATAGCATATCCGCAAGCATTTGTCAACACCTATACCACCTGAAAAAGATAAAATTTCAGATAATCCGTTTCAGGCACATTGAGAAGTATCGGGTGGTCAGGGGCTTGCTGTCTTGCTTCAATAAGCTTGAGCTGAACGCCTGCATCCTTTGCAGCACTCATTACCATTTTAACAAACAGCCTGTTCTCCATAAAATGCGAACATGAGCAAGTAGCAAGATATCCGCCCCTTGGCAGAAGTCTCATTGCCCTGTAGTTTATCTCCTTGTATCCCCTTTCAGCGCTTCCAACTGTCTTTCTGCTTTTCGTGAACGCAGGCGGGTCAAGGATTATCATGTCGTAATCCGCCTTTTCCTCAAGAAGTTTAGGTAGCAGGTCAAAAACGTCTGCACAAAGAAAATCCATTCTGTCAGTCAGACCGTTTCTCTCAGCGTTCTCCCTAGCCGTGTCAACAGCGAACTGTGAAACGTCCACCGCCGTAACGTGCCTTGCTCCGCCCATTGCCGCATTAAGAGCAAACGAACCAGTGTGCGTAAAGCAGTCGAGCACCTTTTTGCCCTTTGCTATCTTCGATACCGCAAGGCGGTTGTATTTCTGGTCAAGGAAAAATCCCGTTTTCTGACCATTCTCAACATCGACCTCATAACGTATTCCATTTTCCGTTATCTCAGTGATATTTGACGGTGGTTCAGGGAGAAATTCAGCCCTATACCAGCCTTTGTACTGCTCCAAGCCCTCCAGCTTTCTGATAGCGACATCGTTACGCTCCATTATGCCCGAAACTTTAACTCCGTCCTTTTCAAGCTCTTCAACAAGAAGCCTGAATATCATATCCTTTATCATATCCATGCCGTAGGAAAGCACCTGCGAAACAAGTATATCTCCATACTTGTCGATAGTAAGCCCCGGCATGCCGTCAGCCTCACCAAAAATAAGCCTACAAGCCGAAAAATCGTCCCCCATAACAGTTTTTCTGTAATCTATAGCATAGCGGATACGTCTGCGGAAAAAGTTTTCCGAGAAATTTTCATTTGCGTTGTCAGATAAGATCCTTATCCTTATCTTGCTGTTAAGGCTGAGAAAACCCGTTCCAAGATAAGAGCCTTTTTCAGAGAAAACATCGCAAAGCTCACCGTTTTTCAAGCCCTCAGGCTCGTTTCTCAATTCGTCACAATACACCCATGGGTGACCGTTTTTCAGGGACATTTCCCCTTTTTTCGATATAGTGAACGCAGGATAGATTCTTTTGCTTTTCATTATTATACCTCACAATAATTTATACATTATCCACACAATATAAAACAGACCGTAGGGGACGACGCCCTCGGCGTCCCACCACTCCATGTTCTGTGTAAAAACATCAGCAATATTGCCTTAAAGTATAATTATAGCACAATTCTCTCTATTCTGCAATACATATGTATCACCGCACCCGAAAATTTTCAGATGCGGCGTTATATGGGGGATTATAACATCAGCACTTTGTATTACAAAGCGCCAAAATGAAGAAAGCTTATTTGTCCGCAGGGTCAATAAACTCGATAGGGTCTATCCACTGACCGTTCTTTTTCAAGCCAAAGTGCAGATGAGAAAGCTCTGCCACTTCCGCCTGAGCAGTGTCACCCACAGCACCTATGACCTCCCCTGCATTCACCTCGTCACCCTCCTTGACGGACATTTCATTTGACAGATTATAGTAATGTCCTACAATGCCGTTTCCATGGTCGATAGTCATGCAGTTGCCCCACAGAGGGTCGTCCCATATCTTTGTAACAGTGCCCTTGTTCATCGCCTTGACAGGCTCGCCAAGGTCAGCTTTGATATCAACGCCGTCATGGGTTTTCCAATAGCCGAGAGTTTCCGACTTCACAAGCTCGCCATTAGAAAACGGCTCTAATATCTCACCGTTCACAGGCATAACATTTGGCTGCGTCTGAATGTCCACATCCGGCTTGGAGCTTTCGTCCTTTTTAACGTCCGTTTTCTTGTTATCAGCCTGCTTTGGTGCAGTGCTGTCAACGCTCGAAATAGTCAGATTGTCGGTGATATCCTCCATAGCCTTGTTATATGCAGCTATACCCGCACCGCCAAGAGCCAGCAGACACGCCGCAAGTGTAATGTAAACACCCTTCGCTCCCAGAGCCTTGCCTGCGTGTGAATTTCTGATACTGAATTTTTTCATACACACAAAACCTTTCTCCGATATGATTTCCGCAGCCACTGTTGCGCCCACGGCAGTCTTATGCTATCGGCAGCATAAGTCCTCTGGCATTATTTTTGACATATACGGGTAAAATATTCACAGCAAAATAAAAATACCGCACCCAAGCTTTCACCCAAGTGCGGTATTCCCTATTTCTAATCACATTTATGTAGGGGACGGCGTCCTCGACGTCCCACAAAGTCCAAATTGTCCCTATCCGTTTTGTATCTTTCTTTTGTCCTCTCAGCCTTACCTATCCTGCGGTTTTTTCCTCACAAACTTATACACAGCCCCTGCA
>OGON01001524.1_pt1 | contig 15769 bp, 15 predicted proteins | sample 1552671 | NCBI WGS metagenome assembly OGON01 (sample SAMEA2580136, study PRJEB22360) | human gut metagenome | biome: human gut; feature: human-associated habitat; material: faeces | place: Denmark | collected 2008/2010 | reverse complement strand
GGGCTTTCTGGTCACCCGGGTGCTGGAGGTGGTACACAACCAGATGGAGATTGCCATTCTGGACACCTCCGCCGCCTGCCACATGCCCGACGTGCTGGAGATGCCCTACCGGCCGCCACTTAAGGACAGTGGACTTCCGGGAGAGAAGCCGTATACATACCGCCTGTCCTCCTGTACCTGCCTGGCAGGAGATATCATCGGAGACTATTCCTTTGACCGGGAGATACAGGCAGGAGACAGGCTGTACTTTCAGGATATGGCCATCTATTCCATGGTAAAAAACAATACCTTTAACGGAATGCCGCTTCCGTCCATCGCACGGATGCGTGAGGATGGAACGTGTGAAGTGATCAGAGCCTTTTCGTATGAGGATTTTAAAGGGAGACTGTCGTAAGCGGGAGCCCTGCATGAGCAAAAGGAAAGCCTCGAAGAGAATGACAGGAGGAAATATGGGAGAATCGAAAACAGGAGGCCGGAAGGCAGGCTTAAGGGAGCTTCCGGAAAGTGTGCAGGAAAGCAGAGAAGTGCACGAGTACCGCATGCCCGGTGAGTTTGAGCCGCATACCGGGTGCCTGATGATCTGGCCGGAGCGCCCCGGATCCTGGGGATATGGGGGCGGGGCGGCAAGGAAGGCCTTTACAGAAGTGGCGGAGGCGATCGCTGACAGTGAGACACTGTACATGCTGGTGTCTTCCAGACAGATGGAAAATGCCCGCCGGATGCTCTCAGAGCGTATCTGTCTGCTGGAAATGGAAACAGACGATGCCTGGGCCAGAGATACCGGGCCTACCATGGTGGTGGATGAAAAGGGAGCGGTATGCGGTATCGACTGGCAGTTCAATGCCTGGGGAGGCACCTTTGACGGGCTGTATCAGCACTGGGAAAAGGATGACCGGGTGGCATCCGGTGTATGTCAGGCGCTGGGCTATCCATGTCTGGATGCCAGACCCTTTGTACTGGAGGGAGGCTCTATTCATTCTGACGGAGAAGGCACACTTCTCGTCACAGAAGCCTGTCTCTTGAGCCCGGGACGAAATCCTGAAATGAGCAGAGAAGAAATCGAAGAAACCCTGAAGCACTGGCTGGGAGCAGAAAAGGTCATCTGGCTGCCCAGGGGAATCTATCAGGACGAGACAAACGAGCATGTGGATAATGTGTGCGCTTTCGTCCGCCCGGGAGAAGTCGTGCTGGCATGGACCGATGACAGAAACGATCCTCAGTATGAACTGTCCGCAGAGAATCTGAGGGTTCTCGAGCAGGAGACAGACGCAAAGGGCAGAAGATTCCATATACACAAGCTTCCCATACCGGAGAAGCCCGTCTGTCTGACGGAAGAGGAGGTGGCCGGATTCATCTTCGAGCCGGGAGAGGATACCAGAGAGGCGGGAGAGCGCATGGCAGCCAGCTATGTGAATTTCTACATATCCAACGACGGGATCATCCTGCCGCAGTTCGGTGATCCGAACGATGCGGAAGCAGTGCGCATCCTGTCAGAGTGTTTTCCGGACAGAAGGATCTGCCCGGTGGATGCGAGAGCTATCATTGTGGGCGGAGGAAACATCCATTGCATTACCCAACAGATTCCGGCAGCAGGAAGCGTGCCGTCGGCCGCAGAGTGAACAGTAACGACAGGATAACATGAGACGGAACTGTGAGCGCAGGAAGCGTGCTGCCGGACACGGAGTGAACAGTAACAGGGAATGATCGTATACCCGGCGGTGACCGGGGAAGAAGGAGAGAAAATGAGAAAAGTGACAGCAGCCGCAGTGCAGATGCGATGCGGCAGAAGTGTAGAAGAGAATATCCGTCATGCAGAAACACTGGTGCGGGAGGCGGCGGAAAAAGGAGCAGATATCATCCTGCTTCCGGAGCTTTTCGAGAGGCCGTATTTCTGTCAGGAACGACGGTATGAATATTATCAGTATGCCATGACAGCTGAGGACAATCCGGCAGTTCAGCATTTTCAGAAGCTGGCGGCAGAGCTTCATGTCGTACTTCCGGTCAGCTTCTATGAACTGGACAAAAACCGCACCTTCAACAGCGTGGCGGTCCTGGATGCAGACGGAAGCAACCTTGGCATCTACCGGAAAACACACATCCCGGATGACCACTACTATCAGGAGAAGTTCTATTTCGTACCGGGAGATACCGGATTCAAGGTATTTCAGACAATGTACGGATGTATCGGTATCGGCATCTGCTGGGATCAGTGGTTCCCGGAGACGGCAAGATGTCTGGCTGTCCAGGGCGCAGAGCTGATCTTCTATCCGACAGCCATCGGCAGCGAACCTGTCCTGGAATGTGACAGCATGGAACACTGGCGAAGATGTATGCAGGGACACGCTGCAGCCAATCTCATCCCTGTCATAGCCGCCAACCGCATCGGAGAAGAGCGGGTAGAACCCTGCAAAGAAAACGGAAATCAGAGCTCATCCTTACATTTCTATGGTTCCTCCTTCATCACCGACCATACCGGAGCAATAAAAACCTCCCTGGGACGCACAGAAGAAGGTGTCATCACAGAAACCTTCGATCTGGACGCCCTCAGAGAGGATCGTCTGAGCTGGGGAATCTTCCGTGACAGAAGACCCGAAGCTTACCAGATATTAGTATAACTCCCTCCTGGCAGCGTACGGGTAACTAACTTAATCTTAATCAGGCGCATTCGCCGGATTATCTTTACTGCTGGAACCAGACCCCGCATTCCCGATCGGAGGCGTATCACCGTCCTCCTCCGCACGTCTGCCAGAATCATTTCCAGTCTTAGTGCTCACGTCCGGAATCTTATTCGATCCTTTTCCACCAAACAGATCCTTGATCTTGTCAATCACGGTATGTCCCTTGCAGGTTTCTGTCGGAGGCGCATATGCGGAATCATCTGTAGTGCCTTCACTGCCCTTTGGACGCTTCACAAACACCTTCTTCTCTTTCTTACAGGAAGCGCTTGGCTTCAGCTTTGTTTCTGAGCATACCTCCATCGAAACATGGACATCACAGCTTTCAGAAGGAGCCGTACCTTTGGCGAAATACTCGGTATAAACCTGAGATCCCCGGGGATCTGCATCGCAGACACCCTTTACAGCCAGCTTGCCGGACTTTTTGCAGACGACAGCCGTCTTGATATTGTCCGGTTTTGTAAACTCCTTCACAGGAAGGTCCGAATGGATCCGTTTCATGATTGCATTCCAGAGCGTCTTGTGATAGCTGTGATACATATTGCCGGATGGCAGGATGTCGTGGTTATCATAGCCGCCCCAGACGGAACAGGTGTAGTAAGGGGTATAGCCGGAAAACCAGATGTCACGGTAGTCGGAGGTCGTACCCGTTTTACCGGCTACAGGCATTTTCCCAAGATCAATACCGGTTCCTGTACCGGCGGTCACTACATCCTGCATGGCGCTTGTCAGCAGAAAGGCCGTGCTGTCTTTCAATACGGTCGTACTTACAGGTTTATTATCAATAATGATATTTCCTTCCTGATCCTCGATCTTTGTATAGAACTTCGGTTCAATATACTGTCCGCCGTTTGCAATCGTCGCATAAGCCTCCGTCAGTTCCAGATTGACCACACCGTCGGTAATACCACCCAGAGCCAGCGGCTGGCGGACATCCAGAGCTTCATCGTCATAAAGGGTGGAGATACCGAACTTCTCGGCATAATCAAAGCCAAGCCTTGGGGTGATATCGGTCAGACATTTTACCGTTACCACATTGATCGAATTCGTGATGGCCTGTCGGATGGTAGTAAGTCCTGTATATTTGTTATGGCTGTCCCAGTTGTTGACAGGAACTCCGTTTGTGTATGCGTAAGGAGCGTTATCATAAACGGTAGCCAGCGTCTTTCCACCGCTGTCAAGAGCAGGTGCATAGGCGGCGATCACCTTAAAGGTAGAACCGGGCTGTCTCCGGCTGTAGGTGGCACGGTTTAAGGTAAGGCTGGCCTCCTTCTTTCCGCGTCCGCCCACGATCGCCTTCACATAACCGGTGGACTGGTCGATGATCACACAGGATGCCTGGGGCTGCATCACCACATAGGCGTGTTCACCGATGACCTTATCTCCTTCCTTCAGTACAGAGGCACGAAATTTCTCAGCCGCAGCTCTGGAGGAAGCTTCATCAGGAAACATCTTGTTGAAATCGGGATTCTCTTTCCGGATATACTCTGCCAGCATTTCTGTGCTGTAGTTCCGCCCCTGTCCATCGGCGCCTGACACACTCAGGGCATAGTCCAGTTCCACTTCTGTTCCGGCCGGAAAATTAGCAGAATTGGCAAATTCCTCATCGCAGATCTTCTGAATGTGTTCATCCTGAGCGGAAAAAATCTTCAATCCGCTGCTGTACAGCATCTTCTCTGCCTGCTGTTCCGTGTATCCCTTCTGTTCCTGAAGATCCTCAAGGACCTGTTCAATAAGAGCATCGACATAGTAGCTGTAGATGGACACATCCGGTGTCTCGGAGTCCGTCTTCTGGATGCGGGAATACACATCATCTGCCAGCACTTCCTCATACTGTGCCTGCGAAATGTATTCCTGTTCCAGCATATGATTCAGTACTTTTTCGCGGCGCTTTGCATTCTGCTCCGGATAAAGGATGGGATTATACTGGGTAGGATTCTGGGTAATGCCTGCAATGACAGTGGCCTCTGACAGCGTAAGCTTTGACACATCCTTGTTAAAATACCGGTGGGCTGCAGCCTGTACACCGTAGGCACCTGCCCCCAGATTGATCGTGTTCAGATAATCCTCCAGAATCTGCTCCTTGCTCATCTTTTTCTCCAGCTGGAGTGCCAGATACTGTTCCTGAAACTTCCTCTTGAACTTCTGAATCAGGGAAGTCTCCTGCGTCCATCCGGTAAATACATTATTCTTCAGAAGCTGCTGCGTGATCGTGCTGGCTCCTTCGGAAAAATGCCCTCCGCTGGTAACACCTACGACAAATGCGCGGATGATCCCCTGGATATCGATGCCATTGTGTTCGTAGAACCGTTCATCCTCCACGGCAACGACAGCATGCTGCAGATCCAGCGGGATCTGATCCAGTTTCACCAGTGTACGGTTGGAAGTGGATGCTGTCAGCTTCTGGATCTGATTACCATCCATATCATAAATATAAGTTGCTGCCTCAGAAGGAGCCACGGAAAGGTTTGTGATATCGGGTGCACTGTCGATCAGTCCCTTCATGATACCAAATCCTGCCGCACCGGTGATCACCACTAGTCCTGTCAGACAGAGCAGGAATGCTTTTAAAAAGATAAATCCGATGCGTTTTCCAACCTTCTCTGAGGTGTGGTTCTTTCTTTTGTTTTCGGCGCTTTCTCTGTCAAATTTCATCTTTGCCTCCATGTGTTATGTAATCGTGAGTTGGTTGTCAGCGTCCATTTGCCCCCATGATACTTTCGGATTTTTCCGCGCTCCCGCACTCCCAAAATCCGGAAAACATTCAAAATCTGCTCACTTTTTTGAAAAATGGCTGCTTTCTCATGTTTAACGTATCGTTTAATACAGAGTATAGCAGAAATGAAAAGGTTATACCAGTAGGAATTAGAAAACCCGTGAGTAACATCACTTGCATTCATCGCCATCTTATCTTATAATACTGGTAACATTAATAAATCTGCATGGCTCTGATTTATAACTGTTCAGAGCCATTCGCAAAACGCCTCTTTGAGGCTTGCCTTTTGCTCATATAGGGCTCTCGCCCTATAGATTTATAAGTATTTGCCTTAGGTGAGCAAGCTCCCCACGGCAAATATTTATAAATCTGCATGGCTCTGAACAGTTACTAATATTACCAGAATTTTGGATTGTAAGCACTCGGGGGAGCATTTACATCAGATACAGGAAAGGAAAGAAGTCATGAATTCATATAAAGCAGTCTATCAGGGGGGAGAGGCTGAGATCGTGGAGAAGAAATCGCGGTTCATCGCAACCGTGCAGCCCGTGGAATCTGAGGAGGAAGCGCTCGAGTTCATAGCCGGTCTGAAGAAAAAGTACTGGAATGCGACACACAACTGTTCTGCTTTTGTGGTGGGGGAACGTCAGGAGCTGCAAAGATGCAGTGATGACGGGGAACCCCAGGGAACAGCAGGGCGTCCCATGATCGAAGTCCTGCTGGGTGAGGGCATACACAATGCGGCAGTCGTGGTCACACGGTATTTCGGAGGTACCCTTCTGGGAACCGGAGGGCTGGTGCGGGCCTATTCAAAAGCAGTACAGGAGGGGCTGAAGAACAGTGTGATCATCGAAAAGCAGCAGGGCTTCCTTCTGAAAATGGAAACGGACTACAATGGAATCGGGAAAATCCAGTATCTTCTGGGACAGAAAGGACTTATCATTACAGACTCTGAATACACTGATAAGGTGAAAATAGAGACGCTGGTTCCGGAGGAGATGCTTGAAAAGCTGAAGGATGACATTACAGAGGGTACGAATGGACGTACGGTTTTTGAGGAATGTACACAGGTCTGCTTCGCAATGGTAAACGGCAGGCCGGAAATTTTTGACTGAGAGCAGGGAATATTGCAGTGATTCAACAGGTCTGCGGCATCCCGGCCGCAGCTTTTGCATAAGTTTGAGGATAGAAAAATGGATAATAAATGTGAAGCGCCCATTGGCGTATTTGATTCAGGTGTCGGCGGACTGACCGTAGCACGGGAGATCATGAGAAACATACCGGATGAGCGTATTGTATATTTTGGTGATACGGCGAGAGTTCCGTATGGAAGCAAGTCAAAGGAAACCATCCTGCGCTATTCCAGGCAGATCATACGATTTCTGAGAACACAGGAAGTAAAGGCAATTGTGGTGGCGTGCAATACCGCCAGCGCCTATGCATTGGAGGACATTAGAAAGGAACTGGATATCCCGATCATTGGCGTGGTAAAGCCCGGGGCACGTGTAGCCGGCAACACTACCAGAAACGGGAGGATCGGTGTCATTGGAACAGAGGCTACCGTAAGTTCGGGGATTTATACACAGTTTCTTCAGGAACAGAACCCTGACATTCAGGTGATCGGAAAGGCGTGTCCCCTGTTTGTGCCGCTGGTGGAAGAGGGATGGCTGAAGGATCCGGTAACAGTGGAAGTGGCCACCCGCTACCTGAAAGAACTGATGGACCAGGATATCGATACACTGATCCTGGGCTGTACCCATTATCCGCTGCTGCGATCCACGCTGCGCGAGATCGTGGGAGAAGGTGTGACACTGGTAAATCCTGCTTATGAAACAGCGAGGGAATTAAAGGAACTGTTAAAGCATGAGCATCTTGAAAATCCCGGAGGGAGAGGAAGCGAGGCGGAGCGTTACAGGTTCTATGTCAGCGATCTGGCGGACAAATTCAGACGGTTTGCCAACTCGATCCTTCCGTTTGATATCGAGATGACGAAACAGATCAATATTGAGGAGTATTAGGAGAATGACAAAAGATGTTTTACTGCGGATCAAAGGACTTCAGTTTGCCGAAGAGGGAACGGAAGAGCCCGTGGAAGTGATCGCTCCGGGAACTTATTTTGAAAAAAACGGAAAGCATTATATCAAATATGAGGAAGTGATGGAAGGCTTTGAGGGAACGGTCAGCAACCTGATCAAGATCAATGGAAACAGTATGGAGGTAACGAGAAAAGGAATCGCCAATGCACACCTCGTTTTTGAAGAGAATAAGAAAAATCTTACCTGTTATAACACGCCATTTGGAAATCTTCTGGTGGGAATATCTGCCACCGGCATAGAGATGAGTACCACAGAGAACAGCATGGATGTTAAAGTGGACTATGCACTGGAAGTGAATTATGAGCATCTGGCGGACTGCACGATCAGCATGAATATACAGTCAAAAAAAGGAGCACATCTGCTGTCATGACAGATGTGCTTTTTCTCATGATATAGATAGTCACTGTTTTTTGGAAAGCTTTCCTTTCATCTTTGCGATAAAGCCCTGTTTCTTCGGCTTTGTCTCTAACGGACCGCGGATACCCCGTACACTTGTTATGTAGATACCGCTTACGACAGCTTTTACTTCTTTTTTTACAGGGATGCTGTCAAAAATCGAAGCCTCGCATACCAGTGTCATGATCTTCGGTCCAACCTTCGCTTTCACGATCGGGAGCTTGGTGCCGCGCATCAGCCTCGGTGTCTGGTCTACTACGATCTGCGGAAGTCCGGCGTCTTTGATCTTCATCCGCTTTTTATCAATAATCAGCATGGTGACGTTCTGCTTGACAGCTTCCATCTGCTCCTGCTGAATGGCCTGCTTTTTCTGTGCCTTCCGCCCGAAGAAGTAAAGGGCTGCTAATAATACGATGAGTACTGCCAGGATAATGAGCAATACAGTTCCGAATGTGGACATAGTGTACCTCCTGTTTAAATGTTCTGCTGTGTTACGGTTCACTGTGCAACCGCCAACACGCTTCGCGATGTACGCAAGATGCATACTGCATAATCTCGTTCCTCCATATTCTAGCATTCTTTGTCAAAAAGTGCAATCATTCTTTAGAAAATATAAGTTTTTTCTTAATGACAAAAAACATGTGGAATTTGTTTTTAAATATGATATAATACAAAATTGAAACTGGTGTATTAAATTGATAAGGGAGGATTTTGTCATGGAGGAGCGAGAAAGAGCAGAAAGAGCCGCCGTGCGAAGGGCAAAGCGGAAAAGGCAGGTAATGATATGCAGAATCGTCATTTTCGCCCTGATCCTGCTGATCGCGGTACTTCTGGTTCTGGTGATACAGGGAAATGCGGGCAGGACGAAAAAGGCGCAGGATCACGGGAAGAGCACGGAAGCGCTGACAGAGAACGGTTCCGGAGGGGAAACAGCAGAATCGCCTGCTGTGACAGAAACGGAAACTCAGACAGAGCCACAGCCGGATACGATGGAAGAAGCCGGACGTCTGGCAGCGATGTATGACTATGATGGTGCGATTGAACTGCTCAAGGGCGACAGCGGATTTGCAGAAAGCCAGGAGATGGCTGCAAAGGTGGCAGAATGGGAAGCTGCAAAGGCAGAACTGGTGGAGTATCCGCTGGAAGAGGTCACACATATTTTCTATCATACGCTGATCAAAGATACGAGCCTGGCATTTGATGGTGATTCCAAAGAGGGAGGATACAACCAGGTCATGACGACCATCGACGAGTTCAACAAGATCACACAGTCGATGTACGAAAAAGGTTATGTACTGGTGAGTCTGCATGATATGTGTACGGTAAATGAGGACGGCACTGTATCCAGAGGAAAGATCATGCTTCCGCCGGGAAAGAAGGCATTTGTGCTTTCGCAGGATGACGTGAGCTACTATCACTATATGGATGGTGACGGTATGGCTACGAAGCTGATCATCGATGAGAACGGAAAGGTGAAGAACGAGTACAGGGAGCAGGATGGATCTGTCAGCATAGGCGATTTTGATATGGTTCCGCTGATCGATACCTTCGTAGAGGAGCATCCGGACTTTTCATACCATGGTGCAAAGGGAACGATCGCACTGACGGGATACAATGGTGTTCTTGGATACCGGACAGATATCGCCTACAAGACCAGGGAGAATCTGGACGAGTACCAGGAGAAATTCTTCCAGGAGCATCCGGATTTCAACGAGGAAAGCTACAATAAGGAAATCGAAGAGGCTACGAAGGTGGCCAATGCCATGAAGGAAAACGGATGGGAGTTTGCAAGCCACACCTGGGGGCATATTAATGTGACCCAGGCAGAATTGTCACGTATCCAGACAGATACGGAAAAATGGATGAGCTATGTAAAGCCCATTGTAGGTGACACAGATATTATTATCTTTGCCTTTGGTGCCGATATCGGTGACTGGCAGGCATACACGGCAGACAATGAAAAGTTCAACTATTTAAAGAGCGTGGGCTTCAATATCTACTGTAATGTAGATTCTTCCCAGTACTGGGTACAGTTCGGAGACAGATACATGAGACAGGGACGCAGAAATCTGGACGGATACCGGATGTACTACAATCCGGAAATGGTATCTGACCTGTTCGATGCCTCACAGGTATTCGACCCCGCCCGCCCGACTCCGGTTCCGGCGATGTGACCTGTCGGAAGGTCTGGAGATGCCGCACGAAGTGCGGGAGCCGGAAGGAAACCAGGCGCGAATTATTAAAACAGAGAGGATGACAGATATTATGAAGAGAAGATTTATGATGGCAGCACTTCTTTGCCTCACAATGATGGCAGCAGGCTGTTCAAACGGAAACACGAAGACGACAGAGACAGGAGCAGGAACAGAGGCGGCAACAGAAGCGGCTTCTGAGGCAGAGACCGGTGCGCAGACAGATACGGCTGCAGCCAAACGACCGGATTATAAGGCACTGGATTATGTGACTCTTGGAGAATACAAGGGTCTGCCGGTGACGCTTGCATCTACAGCTGTGACAGATGAGGAGATCGATGCAGAGATTTCAAGCACGCTTTCTCAGAGTGACAAGATGGAGACGCTGGAAGAGGGAACCGTAGAAAACGGTGATATTGCAAACATTGATTATGAGGGAACAAAGGACGGAGTCGCTTTTGACGGAGGTACGGACAAAGGATATGACCTTTCCATCGGTTCCGGTACTTTTATTGAAGGATTTGAAGAAGGGCTGATCGGAAAGAAAGTCGGAGAAAGTGTAGATCTGAATCTGACCTTCCCGGAGAATTATGGAAGCACAGAACTGGCGGGTCAGGACGTGGTATTCCATGTGACGATCAACTCTATAAAGCGTGCACCGGAGCTTACAGATGAACTGGCGGCAGAACTTTCGGATTCGGAATACAAGACGGTAGACGCATATCGTGAAAATGTCCGCAAGACTCTGCAGGAGCAGAAGGCGTCTACAAGAGATTCACAGAAAACCAATGATCTGATGACTCAGGTCTACAATAATGCCACCATCAATGATTATCCGGAGGATCTGGTCGCATTTATGAAGGATCAGTATGTGGACTATTATGCACAGTATGCAGCACAGTCGGAGATGGAGCTGTCTGACTTTATCGAACAGAATCTTCAGACAACAGAAGAGGACTTCTATGCACAGATGGAAGAGATGGCAAGGCAGGGGCTGCGTCAGGAGATGCTCTTAAAAGCGATCGCAGAGGTAGAAGAGCTTGCCCTGGATGACACAGAATATCAGGAAAGAGCACAGAAATATGTAGATATGATGGGGCTTGAGAATATCGAAGCACTGGAGAACCAGTACGGCAAAAAGGTCGTAGAGACAAACCTGTTGCTGGATAAGGCGCTGGAGCTGGTAGAAGAAAATGCAGTTGTAACAGATCCGGATGAGGCTGAGACAGAGGCTGAAACAGGAAGTGAGGCAGAATCAGAAACAGAGTCCGAAACAGGTGCAGAATAAAGAATACAGAATAAAGAAGCAGAAAATGAAAGCGGGATGGCGAAGAGTCGTGCATCCCGCTTTTATTTTATAGGAAATTTTTATAAATCTGCATGGCTCTGAACAGTTGCAAAAAATTTACAGTGGCATTATATGTGGTGATATGATAGAATAGTAATAACGTTTAGGATAATCATTCAGGGCAGCAGTGCATTGAAACAAAATACGGGATTGCGGAAAGGAGAATGTTATGATTACATTACAGGGAAAGGGAGTATTTGGCGGGATCGCCATCGGAGAGGTTTCTTTTTATAAGAGAACGGGCGGCCAGATCCAGCGCAGGAAGATTGACGATCCGGAGAAGGAAATTGCACGGTTTGAGGAAGCGAAGGCAAAAGCGATCGAGCAGCTCGGTGAGCTGTATGAAAAGGCTGTGCAGGAAGTCGGGGAAGGGAATGCGATGATCTTCCAGGTACATCAGATGATGCTGGATGATCTGGACTATGTGGAAGCGATTACCAATATGATTACCACACAGGAGATCAATGCAGAGTATGCAGTGGGAACCACCGGAGACAATTTCTCGCAGATGTTTGCATCCATGGATGATGATTATATGAGAGAGCGTGCAGCGGATGTAAAGGATATTTCAGAGAGAGTCGTATCCATTCTTTCCGGAAGTCAGGGAGGCGGTCTGGTGACGGACAAGCCGGTCATTCTGGCATCCGATGATCTGGCTCCCAGTGAAACGGTGCAGCTGGACAAGGATATGGTGCTTTCTTTTGTGACACAGGGCGGATCCACCAATTCTCATACGGCGATCCTGGCACGTACCATGAATATTCCTGCCATCATCGGTCTGGGGGAGAGCCTCAGTGAAGAATACGAAGGAAAGCTGGGAATCGTGGACGGAGCTTCAGGAAAGCTGTTTATCGATCCGGATGAGCAGACTTTAAAGGAATATCAGGAAAAGCAGAGAGAGTACAGAGAAAAGCAGGAGCTTCTGCAGCAGCTCAAGGGCGAGGAGAACATCAGCCTTGACGGACAGAAAGTAAAGCTCTATGCAAATATAGGAAATGCCTCGGATATCGGTGCCGTGCTTCAGAATGACGCAGCGGGAATCGGTCTGTTCCGGAGCGAGTTCCTCTATCTGGAGAATGACAACTTCCCCACAGAGGAGGAGCAGTTCAAGGTTTATAAATATGTTGCAGAGACCATGGCCGGCAAGCAGGTCATCATCCGTACACTGGATATCGGTGCGGATAAGCAGATTGATTATTTCAATCTTCCGAAAGAGGAGAACCCTGCGATGGGATACCGTGCGATCCGTATCTGTCTGACCCAGAAGGATATTTTCAAAACACAGCTTCGTGCACTGTTCCGTGCATCTGCATATGGAAATATCGCGATCATGTTCCCGATGATCATTGCCCTGGAAGAGGTGCTGGAGATCAAGGAGATCGTGGCGGAAGTAAAGAAAGAGCTTGATTTTGAAGGAATCCCATACAATAAAGAGATCCAGCTGGGAATCATGATCGAGACGCCGGCAGCGGCAGTCATCAGCGATGATCTGGCGAAAGAGGTGGATTTCTTCAGTGTTGGTACCAATGACCTGACACAGTACACCACGGCTGTGGACAGACAGAATGCGAATCTGGAGAAATTCTATCATCCGCATCACAAAGCGCTGCTCCGCCTGATCAAGATGGCTGCTGACAATGCGCATAAGAACGGCATCTGGATCGGTATCTGCGGAGAACTGGGTGCAGACATGGAACTGACAGAAACCTTCCTTGCCATGGGCATTGATGAACTGTCCGTATCTCCGGCATGTATCCTGCCGCTTAGAAAGAAGATCCGCGAGAGCAGTATCGCAGACAGAAGGGATGAGATACTGGCAGGCTTATGATCAGAGAGTTAGATAGATGCGAGATGGCCGGGATCTACCGGACACAGATGCAGGAGGATTTTCCTCCTGCAGAGCGCAAGCCCTGGGAACGCATTGAGCAGATGATAGAGGATGGCGTGTATTTTGCCTGTGGCCTGTATGAGGATGAAACTCTTATGGCTTATGCATTTTGTGTGGAAACGAAAGGCGGCTATGTGCTTCTGGACTATTATGCTGTGGCAGAACAGGCGAGAGGAAAAGGCATAGGGAGCAGATTTCTTGAGCTTTTCAGAGAGAAGCTGTCTGAGCGGGGCTGTCGGGCGCTGCTGCTGGAGGTAGAGAATCCCGCATTTGCCGGGACAGAGGAGGAACACCGGAATCAGGAGAGGCGGATCCGTTTTTACGAGAAGAACGGGATTACTTTAACGAAGCATCGTTCCCGTCTGTTTGGTGTGGAGTACCGGATCATGATCCTTCCTGTTTTAGATGAGTTTACAGAAGCCCTCGTGCCGGGAGCGCTGGATGAGATTTATCACACCATGTTTCCGGAGAAATACTTTGGAAGAGAAGTTGTCATACACGGGGATCAATCGGTCACAGGTTAACATGACCGGGGCTCTCACAGATCTGCGCATCAGATATGCTGATAACGAGAAGATGAAAAGCCGGCTGCATAGCAGTGAAAACTGCCGTGCAGCCGGCTTTTTAAAACCTCCGGGGATGCTCACTCACGCATCTGACAGATGTCAGACCGGCCGGACCGGCTAGACGGAGCCGTGTGGACAAGATGTATAAGTAGTAGTAGAGATTAGAGTCTTATCCTTGGTTGCTCCACATTTGGAACATTTTTTACAGGAGTAAACGGAATAAACACAGCTTCCGCCCGGCTTTGCAAGGTGCTGATAAAGGTAGCCGGACACATAGGTGTGTGAACAGATACTCTGAGGAGATGCCGAGTGTCCGGTATCAAAAGTGACATTTCCATTCTCATCAATAAAGAAACAGTCTGCATGCTCAAAATACTGCTCGTTTGGATCTGAAAAAAGGCTTTCGGTACTGAACATATACCAGTCTGGTACCTCGATCGGGTCGGAGGGGCTGTTTTCCTCAATTCTTGGAAGCTCATAGGCAGCTACGGATAGTGTGCTGCAAAGAAAAGAAAACAGTGCACAAATAATGAAGATCATATGTTTTGGTCTTTTTGGTTGTTTAATCATAGAAATCCTCTCTTTCATAGAATGTTTGTTGTTTCCGCTAAAGGGGGTGCCAAAGGTCAGAAGCGGAGATGTGATCACGTTATCCAGCAGCAGACAGCCATATTTTTTTCTCTGTTCTTCCGAGTAAACAGATATTACTTTTTCATCACAGGCAAGTTCGCACGCTCTTCCGATTTCGTAAAAGAGCAGATAAGCCAGCGGGTTGAAAAAATGGACAGCGATGATGAGAAGTCCCAGCATTCGCGTAATAAAATCGCGGGATTTGATATGGTGCAGTTCATGCCTGAGAAACATTTCCTCCGCCTCGGAATCATATCCTTCTGGAATCGCGATCCTGGGTTTCAGAAATCCATAGCAGAACGGAGGTAACTCCGTGGTTAACTTACAGGTGGATATATTTTTATGTATATGAATTTCCGACTTCAGATTCTGTACGGTATCAGAAAGCTGATCGTCTGTTTCTGACAGCTGTTCGGTCATCATCTTAAGTTTCCTGTAATTTCTTCGATAGATCAACAGGATACAGATAACTGTTATGAGCCATGAAGAGAATAAAATAATAAATACCCAGGAAAACCCACTCCATAGATAGCCATGAGGAGTGTCATAGATAATCCTGTCCAGGTCGTAGATCCGTTTCTCCCATGTTTTTGAATCCAGATAAAAATCAGGTATTACTTTCCGGATCAATACGCGGATATCTCCGGAGAGCACCGGAACAGGAAGCAGAAAAAAACACATGGACAGCTTTAAGAGCAGATAACGGAAGGCAGCAGAAAGATATCTTCCGAACAGAGCCCTGAAAAGATAATACAGGATCAGTGCCACACTTCCGCTTAAGCTCATAAACAGCAAAATATTATTCATTCAGAAACTCCTTTAGTATCTCTTTTTCTTCTGTACTTATGGACTGTCCGCCGGTAAAGGCACACAGAAAATTTTTTAAAGAGCCTTCAAAGCAGTCAGTCAGCAGCTGATGTGCCTCTTTTTTTCGAAGCTCTGCGGCTGTCATGGCTGCAGAGTAAAAACGTTTATTTCCCTGCTTTGTTGCCGTAACCACACCCTTTTTCATCAGACGGATCAAAAAGGTGTAGATCGTCTGCTGCTTCCATGAATGGTGGATTTCATCTGTGCAGTACGCAACCACTGCCTGCAGAGCGACAGGCTCCTTCTGCGTCCAGAGAAATTCCATAATCTCATGTTCTGCACCAGAGAGGGAATAGGTACTCATTGTTTCACCTTCTTTCGATGATATGAGCCAGAGGTTCCAAAGTCATGATTTTTCATGCAAGCATGAAAATCATGACCTTTTGACCCTGGCA
>OGON01001523.1_pt1 | contig 15786 bp, 18 predicted proteins | sample 1552671 | NCBI WGS metagenome assembly OGON01 (sample SAMEA2580136, study PRJEB22360) | human gut metagenome | biome: human gut; feature: human-associated habitat; material: faeces | place: Denmark | collected 2008/2010 | reverse complement strand
CGGTACAAAAATCTTCATTACCAACGCTGGGGAAGCAGATGTTTATGTAATCTTTGCAATGACTGACAAGACAAAGGGAACTCATGGTATCTCTGCATTTATCGTAGAGAAGGGAATGCCTGGATTCACTGTTGGTCAGCATGAAAAGAAGCTGGGTATCCGCGGTAGTGCAACCAGTGAGCTGATCTTCAACAACGTGCGTTTAAGCAAGGACCACCTGCTCGGACAGGAAGGCAAAGGCTTCAAGATTGCCATGATGACACTGGATGGGGACGTATCGGTATCGCTGCGCAGGCACTTGGTATTGCACAGGGTGCAATTGATGAAACCGTTCCTTATGTAAAAGCTCGTAAGCAGTTCGGACGTTCCATTGCAAAATTCCAGAACACACAGTTCCAGCTGGCTGATATGCAGGTGAAAACAGATGCAGCCAGATGGCTGGTATACGATGCAGCAATGAAGAAAGAAAAAGGTCTTCCTTACTCTGTCGAAGCTGCTAAGGCGAAACTGTTCGCAGCAGAGGTTGCAATGGAAGTTACAACCAAGGCAATTCAGCTGATGGGTGGATACGGTTATACTCGTGACTATCCGGTTGAAAGAATGTTCCGTGATGCGAAGATCACTGAAATCTATGAGGGTACTTCTGAAGTACAGCGCATGGTTATCAGTGGCGCAATGCTGAAGTAATACAGAGAGAAAAGAAAGGATACGAAGATTATGAAAATTATCGTTCTTGTAAAACAGGTACCGGATTCTACTGAAATCCGTGTTGACAAAGTTACTGGTACATTGATTCGTGCCGGAGTTCCTAGTATCATCAATCCAGATGATCTGGCTGGTGTGGAAGCTGCACTGCAGCTGAAAGAAAAATACGGGGCAACTGTTACTATCATTTCCATGGGACCTCCTCAGGCTACGGGAATGCTGAAAGAATTATACGCTCGTGGAGTTGACGAATGTATCCTGATCACAGACCGCAAATTTGCTGGTGCTGATACATGTGCAACTTCCAGCACACTGGCTGCTGCATTGAACAAAACAGGCTACGACCTGATCATTGCAGGACGTCAGGCTATCGATGGGGATACTGCACAGGTTGGTCCGCAGACTGCTGAACGTCTGGGAATCCCTCAGGTTACCTACGTAGACGACATTATTGAACTTAGCGATACTGCTGTTACTGTTAGAAAATCACTGGAAGACAGTGAAGAGATCATTGAGGCGAAGCTGCCTTGTGTTCTGACAACCTTAAGTGGAATGAACGAGCCACGTTACATGAACTGTAACGATATCGTTGACTCCTTCTCTAAAGAAGTGAACGTTATGACATTTGATGATCTGGGAATCGATGAGAGCATCGTTGGTCTTGCAGGTTCTCCGACTAAGGTTCACGCTACATTCACCAAAGAAGTATCTGCTGAAACAGAAACATTCGATCTGCCAGCTGCAGAAGCTGCCAAACTGATTGCAAAGACACTGAAAGACAAGCAGATTATTACGAAATAGGAGGAGAAGGAACAATGGCTAAATTTGAAGGATATAAAGACATTTACGTATTCGTAGAACAGAAAAACGGCGAAGTTGCCAACGTTGGATACGAACTGATTTCCGAAGCTAGAAAACTGGTTGCATCCATTCCTCAGATGAACTTCCAGGTTGTCGGTGTACTGCTTGGACACAACATCAAAGACAAGGCGAATGACGTAATTGCACATGGTGCCGACAAGGTAATCGTTGTGGATGACGCGCTGCTGGAAGGATATTCCACACAGTTCTATGCGGATGCCCTGACACAGGTCATCAACAGCTTCAAGCCGGACAGCTTCCTGACAGGAGCTACGGTACTTGGTCGTGACCTTGCACCACGTGTTGCTGCACGTTTGAATGCCGGTCTGACTGCAGATGCTACCAAAATCGAAATCGATCAGGAAAAGGCAAAAGACGGAGAAGCGCTGCTGCTGGTTACCCGTCCTACATTCGGCGGAAACCTGTTTGGTACGATCGTATGTCCGGATACTCGTCCGCAGATGGCAACAATTCGTCCGAACGTATTCTCTATGGATGCAGTGGATGCTTCCAGAACCGGAGAGGTTGTAGAATTTACTCCGGAATGGACAGATACAGATCCAAAAGTAATCGTTAAAGAAGTGATCGCTAAAGTAGTAGAAGGCGTTGACATCACAAAGGCTGACATCCTGGTAGGTGCAGGTCGTGGTGCTGAAGACTGTCTGGATATGGTACAGGCAGTTGCTGAAGAACTGGGCGGAGAGCTGTGTGCTTCCCGTGCCGTAGTTGACGATGGATTTGCTGACAAGGCAATTCAGGTAGGACAGACCGGTAAGACCGTTCGTCCTAGTCTGTACATCGCATGTGGTATTTCCGGAGCATGCCAGCATGTTGCCGGTATGGAAAAATCCGATATGATTATCGCGATCAACCGTGACCCGCAGGCTGAAATCTTCAGCATTGCAAACATGGGCTTCATCGGTGATGTAAAAGAAATCCTTCCTCTGCTGAAGGATGAAATCATCGCTGCGAAAAAGGGATAATAAATACGTTTATACAAGAGGGTGGGAAACTACCCCTCTTGGTATACAAAAATAGTAAAGGAGATAATAAACATGAAAAAAGTTGGTGTAATTGGTGCCGGAACAATGGGCCAGGGTATTGCAAATGCATTTGCTTCCAATGGGTACGATGTAACCGTATGTGACATTAAAATCGAATGGGCACAGGGTGGAATCGACAAAATCGCTAAAAAACTGGACAAACTGGTTTCCAGAGAAAAAATGACGGCTGACAAGGCTGCAGAAGTAAAAGGAAATCTGAAGGCTGGAGAATACAAGGATCTGGCTGACTGCGATCTGATCGTGGAAGCTGTTCTTGAAAAAATGGAAGTTAAGAAAGAACTGTTCACAACACTGGATGAAATCTGTAAGGATTCCTGTATCTTTGGTTCTAACACATCTTCTTTATCCATTACCGAAATCGCTACCGGAATCAAGCACAATGTCATCGGTATGCACTTCTTCAACCCTGCTGACCGTATGAAGCTGGTTGAGGTTATTTCCGGAATCAACACGCCTGTTGAAACAAAGGAAGCTATTCTTGAAATCTCTAAATCCTTAGGAAAAACTCCTGTTGAAGTTGCAGAAGGTCCTGGATTTGTTGTAAACCGTATCCTGGTTCCGATGATCAACGAGGCTGCCTTCATTCTGCAGGAAGGAATTGCATCTGTTGAAGATATCGATATAGCTATGAAACTGGGGGCTAACCATCCGATGGGACCTCTGGCACTGGGTGATCTGATTGGTCTGGATATCGTGGAAGCTATCATGGATGTTCTTTACAATGAAACAAAAGACTCTAAATATCGCTGCTGTACGCTGATCCGCAAAATGGTTCGCGGAGGTAAGCTCGGTCAGAAATCCGGTATCGGATTCTACGACTACTCTAAATAATTCACGCATACAACACATGACGAGTGAATCTGTAATTTCACATGAAACCCATTGAAATTGTGGATTCACTTTTTTAAAAATGGAAAGGAAGATGAATACAATGGAAACAATTTTAGTAAACTATGAAGGACATGTAGCAACCATCACAATCAACCGTCCAAAAGCACTGAACGCATTAAGCACACAGGTTTTAACAGAGCTGAATCAGGCACTGGATGAAGTTGCGGCAAACAACGATGTATATGCACTGGTACTTACCGGAGCAGGAGAGAAATCCTTTGTTGCAGGTGCAGATATCGCTGAAATGAAGGATAAGAGCGTGGAAGAGGCTGCTGCTTATGGGAAATTCGGTAATGAGGTATTCCGTAAGATTGAAACGTTCCGCTGCCCTGTAATCGCTGCTGTAAACGGCTTCGCATTAGGCGGAGGCTGTGAGCTGGCAATGAGCTGCGACATTCGTGTGGCAAGTGAAAATGCAGTCTTCGGACAGCCGGAAGTTGGCTTGGGAATCACTCCGGGCTTTGGTGGAACACAGCGTCTGGCACGTCTTGTCGGTACCGGCATTGCGAAGGAAATGATTTATACAGCAAGAAACATCAAAGCAGAGCGTGCATACGCCATCGGTCTGGTAAATAACGTTGTCCCTGCCGAAGAACTGATGGCTGTTGTTATGAAGATGGCAAACGGTATCGCAAAGAATGCGCCAATCGCTGTTGCATACAGTAAAAAAGCAATCAACAACGGGCTGCAGACAGATATCGATGGTGGAATTGCAATCGAAGTGGAAGAATTCTCCAATTGTTTTGCGACAGAAGATCAGACCTATGGTATGACCTGCTTCCTGGAAAAAACGAAGGATAAAAAATTCTCTAACAAATAAGCAAGTAAATTCTTGAGCTTATTATTTCCGTAAACGCTTTCAGTTGTGGTACACTGGAAACAGGAGATAATACAAAGGAGGTAATCGATTTGAGTAAAGTAATAAGTATTGAACAGGCAGTTTCCATGATTCCGGATGGCGCTGCTATCGGAATTGGCGGTTTTATCGGATCCGGACATCCTCAGGAATTTTCTGTAGGCATCGAGGAATCCTTTCTCAAGAGCGGACATCCGAAGGATCTGACTATCATGTTTTCTGCCGGTATTGGTGATGGAACGGACCGTCTGGGTCTGAATAAGCTGGGACATGAGGGATTGCTGAAGCGTATCATTGGTGGTCACTGGGGGTTAATTCCAAAACTGCAGAAGCTGGTATTTGAAAACAAGGTAGAAGGCTACAACCTTCCCCTTGGTACCATTTCTTTGATGTTCCGTGATATTGCCGGACATCGTCCGGGTACGATTACAAAGGTCGGTCTGAAAACGTTCGTCGATCCTCGTATCGAAGGAGCGAAGATGAATGAACGCTCCAAGGAAGATCTTGTTGAGCTGATGCATATCGATGGGGAAGAGTGGCTGCGCTATAAATCCTTCCCGTTAAATGTGGCGCTGATTCGTGCCACGTATTGTGATGAGGACGGCAATGCTACCATGGAAAAGGAAGCAGCTACTCTGGACTCTCTTTCCATAGCCCAGGCTGCGAAGAATTCCGGTGGTATCGTGTTGCTGCAGGTGGAAAAGGTGGTACAGAACGGTACACTGGATCCAAGAAAAGTGAAAATTCCCGGAATTTATGTGGACGGTATCGTTGTTGCACGCCCGGAAAATCACTGGCAGACATATGCGAACCCGTATGATCCTGCATTGAGCGGAGAAGTGAAGGTTCCAGTAAATTCCATTGCACCGATGAAGCTGAATGAGCGCAAGGTCATCTGCCGTCGTGCGGCTATGGAGCTGGATCCTGCGGCTATTATCAATCTTGGTATCGGTATGCCGGAGGGAATTGCCAATGTTGCAAATGAAGAGGGACTTCCAGGCTTGAAGCTGACGGTGGAAGCTGGAGGAATCGGCGGTGTACCGAATGCAGGAACTGCGTTTGGTACCTGTACAAATCCGGATGCCATCATCGATCAGCCGTATCAGTTTGACTTCTATGACGGAGGCGGACTGGATCAGGCATTCCTGGGACTTGCGGAATGCGACTGCTCCGGTAACATCAACGTCAGCCGTTTCGGACCGAAAATTGCAGGCTGCGGCGGGTTTATCAATATTACACAGACTTCACCGGTCGTTGTGTACTGCGGTACCTTTACTGCAGGCGGACTCAAGGTTGAGGTCAAGGACGGTAAGCTGCATATTCTGCAGGAGGGAAGAATCAAGAAGTTCAAACAGGAAGTGGAACAGATTACCTTCTCTGCAGATTTCGCAACCGAAACAGGACAGAAGGTTCTGTACGTTACAGAGCGTGCGGTATTCGAGCTGCTGGACGGTAAGCTGACATTAACGGAAATCGCACCTGGTGTTGATCTGGAAAAGGATGTTCTGGGACAGATGGAATTCAAGCCTGCTGTCGCTGATAATCTGAAAACTATGGATGAGCGTCTGTTCCGTGAAGAATTGATCGGATTAAAGGCATAAATTGAATAAAGAAAAGGGATGTAATTCCCTTTTTTTCCATTTTTCTGCCAAAAATTCCAAAACACTTTACATTATTGCTGTATTTTATATAATAAGGGTGGTTAAAGATTATCACACTTGATGAAAGTGATGATATAGAGCTCATGCAGAGGAGGCAGTGGAGACCATTGGTCAAGGAGATTGCTTCTCAGGCTGACTCAGCCATTGTATTGTCTGGCATAGCATTGTGTTGGAATGATAAGGTAGCTTGTAGTGAGTAGCATTAGCATGTAGAAGTCTCAATGGTAGTAGAAATAATCACAGACAATACAGGGCAAACGATGGGCGGTACGGACGATGAGATTCCGGCCGCCTTTTCGTTTCCTTTTCTTTCAGCCTGTATTATAATGGTAGAGTGAAAAAGAAATGAGGAATGCATATGTATAGTTTTCGTAATGATTATAGTGAGGGGGCCCATCCTGTTATCATGGAGCGCCTGCTGGAACTGAATCAATGCCAGAATGTCGGGTATGGTGAGGATGCGCTTTGCGAACAGGCGAAGCGGCAGCTGAAGGCGAAGCTGCACTGTGAGGATTGTGATATACATTTTTTAGTCGGCGGAACCCAGGCCAATCTGACGGTGATTGCGGGTGCTCTTCGTCCGTATGAGGCAGTGATTGCTGTGGACAGCGGACATATCAATGTTCACGAAACAGGTGCTGTGGAAGCGACAGGTCACAAGGTGCTGATTGCTGAAGGTGTCGATGGTAAAATCACACCGCAGGGAATCCGTAAAACGGTACTTAGCCATGAGGATGAGCATATGGTAAAGCCGGCAATGGTCTATATTTCGAACGCAACGGAAATCGGTACCATCTATCACAAAGAGGAATTGAAGCAGATTGCGGAAGTTTGCAGAGAATTCGGTCTGTATCTGTTTATGGACGGTGCCCGCATGGGAGCTGCTCTGGCAGCAAAGGACAATGATGTATCCTTTAACGATTTATGTACATACTGTGACGTTTTCTATCTTGGCGGGACTAAGAACGGTGCTCTCTTCGGAGAGGCGGTTATCATTGTAAATGATAAATTGAAAAAAGACTTCCGCTATATGATCAAACAGCGAGGCGGCATGCTTGCCAAGGGTTGGCTGCTGGGTGTACAGTTTGCGGCATTGTTTGAAAGAAACCGCTATATTGAAATCGCAGCACATGCAAACCGGATGGCTCAGAAGCTGCAGGATGCCATGGAGGCATCTGGGCTGCCGTTTCTTATAAAGACAACGACAAATCAAATATTTCCAGTCCTGCCCAACCTGCTGATTGAAGAGCTGCAGAAGGAATATGCGTTTCAGGTCTGGGAAACAATGGATGAAGAACATACGGCAATGCGCTTTGTGACATCCTGGGCAACTGAGGAAAAGGAAGTGGATCGATTTATTGAATATCTAAACAGTCTTCTTCAACGGATGCGGGAAAGCGGACAGGAATCTGAGAGATAGAAATGTGTTTTTAAAAGCAATCGTAAGGAAAAAACAGAAATAAGAAGTAATCACAAAACACCTTGATTACGGTACTAGAAAAATGGGATGGCTGCATGATTATGCGGTAGGAAAATAAACAGTGGAAGCGAGATACCTGCATGATGCCGGAGAATTGTAAAGCTGTAACATAGGAAAAAAGAAATACAAATCCTGAATTTTATTAGGAACTGTATTTCTTTTATTATGATCTTTATAAATCTGAAAGCGAAGAAAAGCAAAATGAAATCCTTTTGATTTTATTTTTAATGATTTGAAGACTGCGGTATGCTTTATTTATTTGCCTGTTCGCTTGATGTTTCTCTTCATAGCATTGCACTGCAGCTGCCGATTCAGCTTTCCAAAGCTAATGCATCTGCTGGAATCCATCCCATCAGACCCTGCTTTTTCACTAATACAGCATTCCTTGTTTGAGAAACGATTTTTACGAGATTTCCACACCTTGCCGGTATCTGGTAATTGGTGAAGTCACAGGCGTGCAGCTCCTTACCTTTGTAAAATAAAAATTCCTTTGCGATGTGCATTACTTTGCCGCTGGCTTCATGCCGGCAAAGGCAGCATGCACCTTCATCACGCAGCATATGTACCTGTCCTTCATGCCAGGTGATAAAAAAGGGCGTCCTGTTGACAGGGAGAATATCTCTTGTTATCCGTGCTTTTTTCAGATGATCACTGCATGCGAACTGAAATCTGCCCTGCTCATAGATCAATGCATTCAGTTGTCCAGCTGACTTCACTTCATTTCCTCCGTCGATGGATATAATATGGCGGCGTGTGTCAATGATGGGATTGAAGCAGCAGATATCCTTCCGATATTCGCTAACCGGAAGGTGCCCGACAACAATGTATTTATGAAAGCTGCCGGCCTCCTTCATAAACAGATCCTGTACCATGATATCACGCATATCATGGCCATAGGTTTTCTCATCCCGTATGCCTGCGTGGGCAAAGATAAAGCGCTCGGTTTCAATCACATGGGGAAGTCCGTCGATAAAGGTCAATTCCCTGAGAAATACTTTTCGCAGCTCCCTGCTGAGAGCAGCCATATCTGTCTCTTTGTCTATGCGCTGACCGACACGCTGTGCCATTTCATGCAGAATGCTGTTTGGACGATTCAACAGGATGTTCTGCAGAAATTCCAGACGGGTATCATAGAGCACATTGCGGCATACCACATCACAGTTTCCAATCATGGGATGTACGTGCGGGTGTCTGGAAAGCTCCATGATATAATACAGTGTTTCCAGATTATAGGGTCCCTTCTCCAATAGATCACCAACGAGAAACAGCGCATCCTTTTCCGGATCAAAGGCGATTTTACGTAACAGCTTTTTAAATACCGGAAGATTGCCATGAATATCACTAATGGCGATGATTCTTCTGCTATCAGACAGAACAGAATACGAATGGATGGAACGATCAAACATAGGCAGCCTCCTTTATCTCTGGCTCAATTATAGAGAATTTCCTTGTATCATGCAAGAAAAACGTTGTAAACTTCTACATTCTGCGCTATCCTATAACCAGGAAAGACACAAGTCTAGGATATGTTGCTTGGTGAATAAACAGCCGAATAGCATGCTTTTTAAAATATGTCATATTTCTGATTGCGGTAAAGAAGAGGCAAGCGCATAGCATCTTTTTGTGAGTATTGAATGAGGGATATACTCCATGTATAGGAGTACTGGGACAGTACCTGCAGGAAATATGAAGAAGGTAGTGATGTTCCCGGATAAACTCAGGGACTGAAGGCAGATAGGATGTAATTTCCCATCGGTATGGATACTGCAATTAAGGAGGTAAAGCAGGCTGCTGTTTTCTGTGAAGTGAAAAAAACTGGAATGTGTTACTATATTTTGCATGGATATGAGGTGATTCTATGGATTTACGAGGCTTCCTAGTGCGCTGTCATCGGCTGCAGAGGAATTATTCACAGGAGGGTCTGTGTCGTGGCATTTGTGCAGTTTCTTATCTCAGTAAGCTGGAGCAGGGGAAGGTACAGGCTGCGGATGAAATTTATCAGGCACTGTTTCACAGGCTGGGAATCGTGTTTCAGGAAAATGAAAAATGGCTTGCTGTTTGGAAGGAAAAGCTTCAGGAGCTGGCGTCAGCTTGGTTTTATGGAGAACAACGCGAAGCGTATGAGCTGGAAAAGCAGATGGAGAACCTTTTGAACTCTCCCCTCTGTGTTGATGCGCTGCTCATCAAAGCACTGTATACGAAGGAGCATGCGGATAAGCCGCTGGCCTCTGCGTCTGTTTTTCTTCCATATATGCAGGATGCACAGCGGTTCTTGTATCATTTTCTATGTGCGGGACAGGCACTTCAAAGCAGGGAGGAACAAACTCTTTCAGCGATACTTGCCCAGCTGCAGGAAGCACAGAAATATGGAGGGTGGAGTATTTTATATCAGATGAAGGGAGATGTGTATGCGCTTATGGGGGACTATTCTCAGGCGCTGCATCACCATCTGAAGGCCTATGACCTTGCATGTGAGGAAGGCTTTCTGCCCTGTATGATCGATGCGTCCATGCATATTGCAAACTGCTATTCCGCTATGCATGCAGAAGGTGTCATGCTGATGTATTACGAACGCTGTGAGCATCTTTGTCGCAGCAGCAAAAACAAGCAGATGCAGGCCCATGTGTGGTATAATATCGGATCCACATATCAGCAGTGGGGTGATTTCCAAAAGGCGCTGCCACTGCTTTTAAAGGCCTATCAGATACTGGATGACACCTTTCTATGCTGTCATAAGCTGGCGCTTTTATATGAACAGCTGAATCAGAAAAAGGAGGGCCTTCGCTATGTACAGGAGATGGAGAGGCAGCTGGATTCACATGGGGCAGACGGTCGCAGGGAAATCGTGCAGTTTGTAAGATACCGCTATGGAACTGCCGTGGATGCAGAGGCCTATATCGACTGCCTGTATACGCTCTGTGACACTTCCCGTTATTTCCATGGCTTCTGTCAGTTTCATCTGTCCTACCTCATTGCTGCGTTAAAGAAGAAGCGCAGGTACAAGGAGGTCATGAAGCTGATGGAGGAAACGAAATTTTCCTGAGCAAGCTAATTTATGATGGCTTAACCCTGATATTTGGACACTATTTTCCCAAATACAGGGTATTTTTTATATTCGAATCATACGGTATACTAAACGCAGGAGATGATACCTATGAAAAAGACCCTATGGTCACATGATTTTATAATTATAACACTGGGGACACTGATCAGTGCAATTGGTTCTACCGCTATGAGCTTTGCACTGTCGCTTGTGGTATTCGACCATACCTCATCAACCCTTATGACTGGAATCTTCACTGCGATATCCCTGATGCCGACGGTTCTGATTCCCATTCTGGCAGCACCGCTGGTCGATGGATGCTGCAGAAAGCGCTTGATTGTTATGCTGGATAGTGGAAATGGCATTCTGTATCTGCTGTTTGCCGCCTTTCTGCTTATGCAGGAATTTTCTTATGCGGGCTATCTGATATTTTCCCTGCTTACCGCATCCTTTGGAGCCATTTATTCTCTGGCATATTCCTCCCTGTATCCTGATCTGATTCCCAAGGGCTTTGCGCAGAGGGGCTATTCCGTATCCTCCTTGATTTATCCCAGTGTGACAGCGTTATTCACACCGGTTGCATCCCTGCTGTATGTACATCTGGGGATTGCCTGGATCTGTGCGATGGAGGGAATTCTGTTGCTGACAGCAGCTCTGTTTGAAGCGCGCATACGCTATCAGGAAACAATCGGAAAGCGGGTGTTTACCTTGCAGAAATATAAAGGAGATTTAATGGATGGCTTTCGTTATTTGAAAAAAGAAAAGGGAATCCGTTCCATTTACGGCTACATGGCGGTAACCAATGCTTCGGCAGAGGGGATCAATCTGGTGACCATGGCGATGTTTCAATCATCTCCCATACTCACAACGACGATGTATGCGTTTCTGACAACAGCGGATACCATTGGACGCATGGCTGGCGGTCTGATGCATTACGTCCTGCATATTCCGGCGAAGAAACGCTACCGGGTTGCTGTCAGTGTCTATGCGGTTTATGAATCCCTGGATATGGTTTTCCTGTTTCTTCCTTATCCGCTCATGGTTGTCAATCGGTTTACCTGCGGCTTTCTGGGCATCAATTCCCTGAATATACGGGAGGCCAGTACACAAAACTATTTGCCCTCTCACATGCGGGCAAGGGTGAATGCGTTGTTTCAGGTGCTGGTTGCCCTCATTATGATGGCTTCCAGATTCAGCGCAGGTGTAATTGCACAATACGTATCCTACCCGTTGACGGCACTGCTGTTTGCTTCGTTTTCGATGCTTGCTATCTTCCTGCTGATTATCCGCAACAGGAAGCAGGTTTCAAAAATCTATAATCAGGAGCTATGAGATGTGCATGTGCAGTGCTATAATGGATACGAGGAGGGATCTTTATGCTGAAGGATCTGTTATTGAAAAACCGAAGCTATCGGGGATATGATGAAACAAGAGCGGTTACCAGGGAAGAGCTGGTCGATCTGGTAGAGCATGCCAGACTGACACCGTCCAGCGTTAATAAACAGGCGCTGAAATACTATCTGGCATGTGAGAGGGAAAAGACGAATCAGATTCAGCCCTTAACCGCGTGGGCAAAAGCCCTAAAGAAAGAGGTGCCGTATGAGGGACATTGTCCCAGAGCCTTTATTGTAATCTGTCAGGATACTGCCATTTCAACTGCACTGGAGGCTTATCAGAAGGATGTCGGCATTGTCGCTCAGACGATGCTGCTGCGTGCTGCTGAGTTGGGGCTTGGCGGCTGTATGATCGGCAGCTTTCAAAAGAATGCGCTGCATGAGGTGCTGAAGCTGAGCGAAAATCTCGTGCCGCTGCTGGTTGTGGCTATTGGAAAACCGGACGAAACGATTGTACTTGAGGATGTAAATGTACAGGGAGATACGACATATTACCGGGATGCACAGGATGTGCATCATGTTCCCAAGCGAACAACCAGGGAGCTGATCATCAATGGAGAATAGCGGATGCTGCGGGATTATCAAGTGAATGATCTGTCACAGATGTGTCGCATATGGAATGCTGTAGTCGCCCAGGGAAATGCTTTTCCTCAGCTGGAGCAGCTGGATGAGCAAAGCGGCGATGTCTTTTTTTCCTCGCAGAGCAAAACGCGTGTCTGCATCGATGAGGATACTGTGGTGGGGCTGTATATCCTGCATCCGAATAATGTCGGCCGGTGCGGACATATATGCAATGCCAGCTTTGCTGTGAATCAGAAGCAAAGAGGAAAGCATATCGGCAAGGCGCTGGTGCTGGACTGTATGAAGACCGCAAGAAGTTTAGGCTTTCGCATTCTGCAATTTAACGCAGTCGTAGAGAGCAATGCTTCCGCACGGCATTTGTATGAGAGTCTGGGATTTCATTCTCTGGGCACGATACCGGGCGGCTTTTTGCAGAGCGATGGAGCATATGTGAATATCGTACCCTATTATATTTCCCTGACGGAGTAGTATGCGGACAACCTTTCCCAAAACTCATCTGATTATTCCAGAAGTATGTACATCCGCATATCCTATGGTATGATATAGATAGGGAAAGGAGGGGACGGCAATGTCAGGACGTAAGAAAATCGTGATGACAAAGGCTGTCAGAGAGCGGCTGCAGAAGGATATTGCATACGGAAATGATATGCAGGCATATTGGAACCGGTATCGCAGAGATTTTCTGATTCTGCTGGCTGTGCTCCTCTTGATTATGCTCGTTTTGGTGATTGCGAATATTCTGCTGTGAATACAGAAAAAGCGGATTTCAAATGTCCGCTTTTTTATTCGGTAAACAGCCATGTCAGGACGGTATCCAGCTCCTGTTCCCAGCTTTCCTCATTATGCCGTCCCTTGAAAACGAGGTTGGGATATACCTTTGCCTCCTTCTCCTCAAGACAGCGCATCAGCTCGAGTATTCTGCCACTGGCAAGCGCCAGCTGCTGCTTGGTGCGAAATTCATCACTCCCCCATGAGATATAAATTTTATGAGAACGCAGCTTGGGACAGGCCCGGATTTCAGTTAGAAGCTCATCCTTTAAACGATAAATGAAAGGGGAGAGGACTGCCGCCTTACTGTAAATATCACAGTGATGGACAACCGCATACAGTGCCATCAAACCACCCATAGAGCTTCCACCGATGGCTGTGTGGTGTTTTCCTGGCAATGTTCGATAGGCATGATCGATCCACCGCTTGAGGTCGCTGCTCATCCACTCCATCAGCTCTTTCCCCTGTCCGTGAATAAAGCCAACCGTCGCATCACTGAAATCATAGGGAGAAAATTCCTCCAGCCGGCGATTTCCCTCGTGATTGCATTCCACACCGACAACGATGAGAGGCATCGTATGCTCATCCAGCCATCGCTTTAACCCCCAGCTTCTGCCAAATGTCGCATCCTCATCATAAAACAGGTTGTGCCCGTCAAACATATACAGGACAGGGTAATGTCTTGTTTCCTTCTCATAATCCTCCGGCAGATAGATATGCAGCATTCTCATATCCTGAAAGCAGGGGATATAAATATCTCGTTTCTCAATCATACCATCACCTCATGGTCAGTATTATAGCACAAAAATGATGTCATGATGTTGGGTTTGTTATAATTGGGATAGAAAAGGGAGCGAGGCTATGATCAAAATTGCATGTCTGCTGTTTCTTTTCGTTGTTGTGTATTATATTTTTAAGGAGCATTCCTCCGCATTTACATCCCTGTTCTGGAAAAGTGCTTCCTCCTTCTGTTTTCTGCTCGTCGGCTTCTGCGCATTTGCAGCATGTGTTGACAGGCGCTATGGTGAATGGATGCTGATAGGACTTGTATCGGGAGCGATTGGGGATGTTTTGCTGGCCCTGCCGTTTTGCTATCCAAAAAGGAAGAACCTCTTCTTTCTGGGTGGATTGCTTTTTTTCCTGTTCGGGCATCTCGCGTATGTAGCTGCACTTTTTGTCATGCCGGTGAAAGCGGGGATTCTGGTCGCAATATGTTCAATTCTGCTGGCATTGCTCGTGATTGAAGTTCTGAAGAAAAAACAGGTAGATTTCCAGGAGATGCGTCTTCCGAGTACGGTGTATGCTGCTGTTATTTTATTTATGGAAGCGTGCGCTCTGTGGCATTTGCAGGATGGCATGCTGTATGGTGGCATCCTGAATATTGCATCCCTGTGCTTTGTATTGAGCGATTTGATTCTGGCATTTATGCTGTTTGGCAATCGCAACACAACGCGCATGACACGATGGAATCTGAGTCTGTACTACACTGCACAGCTTTTGCTGGCGCTGACAATGCTGCTGTAGGCATATTTCTGTGGTTTTTGGGCATGCTGTGCTATAGTAATATAAAGGAGATGATGTTCATGAAGCATGTACGTATGATGTATTTGAAGGGATGTCCGCATTGCAAAGCGGCATTCGCAATGGTAAAGGAATTGCAGGACAGCTATCCTGAGCTGCGGGGTGTAAACATAGAGGCGATTGAGGAACAGGAACAGAAGGAGCTTGCGGATTCTCTGGATTACTGGTATGTTCCAACCTATTTCGTGGATGGTGTTAAGCTGCTGGAGGGTGTACCGACAAAGGAAAAGGTGGAGGCTGTGCTGCGTGCCGCATTATAGGGCTACAGGCCTTTGAGATAATAAAAGAACACTGTGTCATCCAGATTATATATGGATAATAGAAAAAGAGGTTTCAAAAATGAAGCTCATCATTTAAGAAATCTCTTTTTATGACCTTTTTCAAAAAAGGGGTATCCTGCTTTATCGATTTTTTATTCCTGTACATAGCGGAAGAAATCAAGGATCTCCTCCTCGGTTTTAAAGCGTGCCACAATCACCTCATCCCCCATAGCAGTGGCAAGGGCCGCAGGAAGACGGCGAATCATCAGAATACTGTCGCGATAGGTGTCCTGAATATCCTGCGTGGTATGTGCATAGTGCAGGCGGTCTCTTCTTCCGATGAAGCCGGAGGAATACTTGCGCACCTGCTGGTAATGGATCGTGTCATGAACGATCATGTCTGCCCACAGCTGATAGACATTGCTGTCATTGGCATAGTTGATCATATCCGGCAGGAAGCCGCCAGGCGGGCGCATATTGACCTCAAGGCCGATGATATCGCCTTTTTTACCAACCGGCTGATCCTCCAGCAGACGGAAAAATTCAAAATGGAAGAATCTGCTGCGTGTATCAAAGGCTTCCACACTGCGGGTACCGGCCTCCATGATATCGGCAGGGAAATTTTTTTATGGATATGGGT
>OGON01001521.1_pt1 | contig 15808 bp, 15 predicted proteins | sample 1552671 | NCBI WGS metagenome assembly OGON01 (sample SAMEA2580136, study PRJEB22360) | human gut metagenome | biome: human gut; feature: human-associated habitat; material: faeces | place: Denmark | collected 2008/2010 | reverse complement strand
GGATAGAATTTGGCATACCCTTTATTTTTTACGCCCCCGCCACTCCGATAAATCAGCTTGCGGCTATCTCTGTAGTCGAGGCGAGAATCCTCTGCATCCAGCCCTGGGACGCTTCGACCCTTCACCCCATCGAGAAGGCTATCCAGACCTCCGATCTCGGCATCAACCCGCAGAATGACGGCAAGGTTATCAGACTGACCTTCCCGCCTCTGACTGAGGATAAGCGCCGCGAGATAGTCAAGGATGTCAAGAAGCTTGCCGAGGATTGCAAGGTCGCCATCCGCTCTATCCGCAGAGACTGCATGGATAAGCTCAAGAAGATGCAGAAGAACGGTGAGATAACCGAGGACGATCTCAAGTACGGCGAGAAAGAAATGCAGGATATAACCGACAAGTTCGTCAAAGAAGCGGACTCTGTAGCCGCAGAGAAAGAAAAGGAAATAATGGCGATCTGATTTGTTTCGGATCCTTGAAGCAAAAAGGCTGGGCGCTTCGGGCGGTCATGCCTTTTTGCCTAAATACAGAAAGGGATTTTTGCTATGACAAAGTCACCTGAAAACGAACATCTTCCAAAGCATGTCGCCATAATCATGGACGGCAACGGCCGCTGGGCGAAGCAGCGCGGTCTCCCGCGCGGCGAGGGTCACAAGCAGGGGGCGAAGGTGTTCAAAAGAATATGCGAATACGCCGCAGACAGAGGCATACGCTATGTGACGTTCTACGCCTTTTCCACGGAAAACTGGCGCAGACCGCCCGAGGAAGTCAGCGGCATAATGGATCTTTTCCGTGAGTACCTGCGCGAGGCTGAGGAGCGCGAGCAGGAGAATGCACAGAAAGGTCTCAGAATAAGATATATAGGAGAGCGCGAGGGCCTTGCGGACGATATTCTCGAGCTTGTTGACGAGCTTGAGCGCGGTTCCGCAGACAAGGTCAGAACGACCGTAAACATCGCGATAAACTACGGCGGCAGAAATGAGATACTGTCCGCCTGCAAGCGGCTTGCCGAGCAGTGCGCAAGAGGGGAGCGCACACCCGAGAGCCTGACCGAGCAGGATATATCCGACAATCTCTATACGGCGGGTCAGCCCGATCCCGATCTTATAATCCGCCCAAGCGGAGAATTCAGACTTTCCAACTTCCTCATCTGGCAGGCGGCATATTCGGAGTTTATTTATTCCGATATCCTCTGGCCCGATTATACCGAGCAGGATTTTGATGCCGCTCTTGAGGAATACGCACATCGCAGCAGACGCTTCGGAGGAGTCTGAAAATAATTTTTATAGTGAGATGAGAGAAAGATGAAACAGCGCGTTATTACCGGAGTTTTAGGCGCTCTTTTCGGACTTGCAGTCCTTGCCTTTATGTTCACCCCTGTTCTTGGCATAGTTATAGCAGCCGTATCACTGATCGCGTCCTACGAGATACAGCATGTTGCGAAGATCGAGAACAAGCTTCTCATGATAATCAACATAGTTCTCGCCGCGTTTATGCCCTTTGCCTATGAATACAAGCTCTTTTCGAAGCTGCCGTTCCCGACATATGTCCTTGCAATAGTCTATGTCATAATCATGATGTTTATCATGCTCGGCAACTATAAAAAGACGAAGTTTGAAGATGTCGTTATGTCGATGTTCTGCGGCGTTATCGTGCCGTATGTTATGTCGACAATAACCCTGCTCAGGAATCTCTGCCTGAGCCGCCCTGACCTATTCCAACAGTCGCAGGTATTCTTTATTATCTTTACGGCGCTTCTGTCCGCATGGCTCAACGACACATTTGCGTATTTTGTCGGCAGAAAGTTCGGCAAGCATAAGCTCGCTCCGAATATCAGCCCGAAAAAGAGTGTTGAGGGCGCAATCGGCGGAATAGTTATAACTATGCTCTTCAACCTCGCTTTCTTCTTCATTTTTGATTATTTCTTCTTCAAGAACGACACAATAAAGTGGTGGATGATTCCCGCAACTTCGATGTTCCTCTCCGCTATCAGCATCGGCGGCGACCTTTCGGCGTCCGTTATCAAGAGAAACTTCGGCGAAAAGGATTTCGGAACCATCTTCCCCGGTCATGGCGGTATCATGGACAGATTCGACAGCTACAGCTTCGTTATGCCGATGCTCTACGCCATTATTTCGCTGATTCTCAGCGTGGGAGCGTGATCCTATGAAAAGCATGGTCATTCTCGGCTCTACCGGTTCGATAGGTACCCAGGCGCTCGATGTCGCAAGACTTCGGAATTTTACGGTCAAAGCGCTGACCTCAAATTCAAATATCGACCTGCTCGAAAAGCAGATAAGGGAGTTTAAGCCCGAAATAGCGGCTGTTGCCGATGAGAACAGAGCGGCGGAACTCAGAATAAAAGTCGCCGATACCGATACAAAAGTGCTCGGCGGCGAAGAGGGCATATGCGCCGCGGCTCAGCTCGATGCCGATAAGGTGCTCAACAGTATTGTCGGCATAGCCGGTCTCAAGCCGACCCTTGCCGCTATCGAGGCAGGTAATGATATCGCCCTCGCCAATAAGGAGACCCTTGTCGCCGGCGGCGAGCTTGTCACAACCCGCGCCAAAAAAAAGGGTGTGGCGATTCTCCCGGTCGACAGTGAACATTCCGCAATATTCCAGTCGCTTCAGGGAAGCCCTGGAAAACAGAGCGTCAAACGTCTTATTCTGACTGCTTCCGGCGGACCATTCTTCGGCAGAACACGCGATGACCTGAAAGATGTCACCGTCGAGCAGGCGCTCAAGCATCCCAACTGGAGCATGGGCGCAAAAATTACCATCGATTCTGCTACAATGATGAACAAGGGACTTGAGCTTATCGAAGCGGCGTGGCTCTTTGACATGCCAGCCGATAAAATAGACATTCTTGTTCACCGTCAGAGCGTGGTTCATTCGCTCGTCGAATATGTCGACAACTCCGTCATAGCTCAGCTCGGCGTGCCCGATATGCGCGTGCCGATACAGTATGCGCTGACTTACCCCGAACGTTACGAGAGCCCCGCAAAACAGCTCCGACTCGAGGAGTGGAAAACGCTCACCTTTGAGCAGCCAGACTATGATACTTTTTCCTGCATCAATCTTTGCAGGCAGGCGATAACAAAGGGCGGTGTCTATCCCACCGCGGCGAACGGTGCCAATGAGGCAGCCAATAAGCTGTTCAGAGAGGGAAAGATAAAGTTCCTCGATATCGCCGACGCAGTGTCGGGTGTGCTCGATTCAACCGAATTTTTACCGTGCGACAGCCTTGAAAACATTCTCCTCGCCGATTCCCGCGCAAGAGAAAAAGTGCATGAGATGTTCGGCTGCTGATATTTTCACGGGTCGAAAGGATATTTTATATGTTTTTAAACACCGCGCTGTCGTTTTCGACAGTTTGGAGCAAGGTCTGGCCGTTTCTTGTGGCTATACTTTTCTTCGGCATCGTCATAATGCTCCATGAACTCGGTCATTTCCTTTTTGCAAAGCTTTTCAAGGTCAAGGTCAACGAGTTCTCTATCGGCATGGGTCCCGCCATCTTCAAAAAAAAGAAGGGCGAGACTGACTATGCCGTGCGTATTCTGCCCATCGGCGGATATGTCAGCATGGAGGGCGAGGACGAGGACAGCGAGGATCAGCACGCGTTCAACAACAAGCCCTTGTGGCAGCGCATGATAATCGTTGCCGCCGGAGCGACGGTCAATCTTATCATGGGTGTTATAATCGTTGCAATTATGCTCTGTCAGTCCGATCTTATCGGCACCACTCAGATACGCTCCTTCTATGACAACGCGACGAGCGCCGCGAGCGGACTTGAGGCGGGGGATAAGATAGTCAAAATAAACGGCAAGCGAGTCTATTCCCAATATGATATAACGTTTCTCATGATGCGCGACGATGACGGCGTCATGGACTTCGTCGTCAAAAGAGACGGAAAAAAAGTCGAGCTCAAGGATGTTAGATTTCAGACCAGCCCGATAGAGGGTCAGGAGAATCTTATAAGCATCCACTATGATTTCATTATCGTCGGCGTTAAACCGACATTTTTGAGCGTCACAAAGAACGCTTTTCTTGAGAGTATATCAATAGGCCGCATGGCCTGGATAAGCCTTTTTGACCTGATAACCGGACGATACGGACTAAACGAGGTCTCGGGGCCGATAGGCATTATAAACTATGTTGCGGATGCGGCGTCGGCTTCGTCGACTTCAATGGATTGGACTCCGCTTCTGACTATTATGGCGCTGATAGCTATTAATGTCGGTCTGTTCAATCTCCTGCCCATCCCGGCGCTTGACGGCGGCAGACTGTTCTTCATGTTCATCGAGCTTATTATCCGCAGACCCATCCCGCAGAAATTCGAAAAGTGGGTTCATGCGGTCGGCATGATACTTCTGCTCGCATTTATGGCTGTGATTTCATTCAAAGATATTGTCAGTTTGATAAGGGGTTAGAATTATGGCATTTGAACGCAGAAAAAGCAAAGAAATCAGAATAGGCAATTTGACTATCGGCGGCAACTCTCCGATAGCCGTCCAGTCGATGCTCAATATCCCTGCGCATGATATTGAGGGCAGCGTGAGGCAGGCAAAGGCTCTTGAAAAAGCCGGATGCCAGATAATCCGCGCCGCAATACCCGATATGGATGCGGTGAAGCTCATCCCGGCTCTCAAAGAGGCAGTAAAAGTGCCGATAGTCGCGGATATACATTTTGATTACAGACTCGCGCTCGAAAGTATCTCTGCGGGCGTTGATAAAATACGCATCAATCCCGGCAATATCGGTTCGAAAGACAGAGTCAAGGCTGTTGCCGATGCCTGCGCCAATAACGGTATCCCGATAAGAGTCGGTGTCAACAGCGGCTCTATCGAGAAGGATATTCTCGCAAAATACGGCGCTCCCACCGCACAGGCTCTTGTGGACAGCGCAATGGGACATGTGCGCCTGCTTGAGGAGTGCGATTTTAATAATATTGTTATTTCGCTCAAGTCCTCCGATGTCCCGATGACTGTCGAAGCATATGAGCTTATCTCGCAGATTTGCGATTATCCGCTCCATGTCGGTATAACCGAGGCGGGCACATGGAAAATGAGCCTTGTCAAGTCGAGCGTCGGTATCGGTTCCCTGCTCCTGCACGGAATCGGTGATACTATCCGTGTCTCAATGACCGATGATCCGGTCAAAGAAGTCGCGGCGGGCTATGATATCCTGCGCGCAACGGGCGCAAAAAAAGACTGCGTCCAGATAGTTTCGTGCCCGACCTGCGGCAGAACAAAGATAGATTTGATATCCCTCGCAAACGCAGTCGAAGAGCGGCTCCTTAAGAAAGGCATGCCAAAGGTGAAGGTGGCGGGGATGGGATGTGCCGTCAACGGACCCGGCGAAGCGAGAGAAGCTGATATCGGTATCGCCGGCGGCGACGGCTGCGCGCTGATATTCAAAAAGGGTCAGATAATAAAAAAAGTACCTGAGTCAGAGGTGCTTGACAGCCTTATGGAAGAGATAGATAAACTTTAATGGAGACAACGATGTCCGGCAAGAAGTTAGTTGATTTTGTAAAAGAATGCGAAAAATAATTTTTTAAGCCGGGGCAGATGCCCCGGCTTTTATTGTTTCTTATGTCGTATAAGTTCAATATATAATATAGTTTTAAAAAGCTCAAAACTCCAGAGTCACCTTAAACAGATCACCGTCCACAGTCAGCTCCAAAGTACCATTCATGAGCTTCATGAGACTTTCTGCAATAGACAGTCCAAGTCCGCTGCCCTCGGTATTTCGTGAGCTGTCTCCTCTGACAAAACGCTCCTTAAGCTCATCGCTTGAAATATTAAGCGGTGTAGCTGATACATTCTTGAAGGTTATGATGGCTCCGCTGTCCTTTGGAATGATGTCAATATACACTCTCGTACCCGGCTGGGCATATTTGTTGATATTGTTCATCAGGTTATCAAACACTCTCCACAGATGTCGTCCATCTGCCTGAATCATAACAGGTGTAACGTCATTTTTAATAATTAAATCAAGATTATTTTTCTTGAATTTTTCTTCATATTCCCCGGCTACCTGTGATAACATAACAGCTGCATCCAGTTCCTCCAGCTCTACGTTTATGCTGCCCGTAGATGCCTTTGACGCTTCGAGTAAATCCTGAATTAATTTTTTCAGACGTGATGACTGTCTGTCGAGAACGTCAAGATATTCGCGTACCTTCTCGTTATCTATGTCCTCCTTCTGCAACAGGTCCACATAATTGATAATGGAGGTGAGCGGTGTCTTGATATCATGCGACACATTTGTGATGAGCTCCGTCCTGAAGCGCTCGCTCTTCATTTTTTCAGAGACCGCGGCCTCTATTCCATTGCTCACATTATTCAAATCCTCTCCATGCTTTCTGAAAAACAGCATGAGCCTTGATGTATCAACAGGCTGTGAAAAATCACCGTTTGCTATAGCCTTTGCAGCGCATCTTATCCTGTCATACTGCATGATAAATGCGATAAGCAGCGCAAGCTCTATAAGCTTTATAATGAATATAAATCCAATACTCCCTATTCCAAAGCCTATAAGCTCAAGCAGGCATATGAAACCGAATGCCAGCATACTGATCAAAAACAGCGGTACATTTCTTTCTATCCATGAAAAGCCGTATCTGATTGGGGCAAATACCATCCTGCATAGCTTTTTGACAGGCTTTAAGAAAAATCTAACAACATAGTAGCACAGTGTATGCTTCCAGAACTCATGTGCCCTGATTCTTACGTATGTTGTCAGGATTGCTTCAAGCGAAACCATGGTTGCCGCCAGACAAATGAGTGCCACCACCGGAAGCTGCTTTATAAGCAAAAAGCCTGCCGGAAATACCATAAAGTCTGCAAACATTGTCACTCCAAGCATCACCTCATACGGCAGCCTGTCATATAATCGTAATTTAATTTCTTCCGAATCCTCACGTTTTCCGGCAACTGTCAGCAGATACCCCGCTGTAATCACAAAACCAAGTATAAATATGACAAACAATACACTCAAATGAGCCTCTGTAAATTCCATGACGTCAAGTAAGCTGTCTGCCTGATTGAAGTAATCGCCCTTTTCCTGAAGCTGCTGCGGAAGCTTTGCATACACATAATAGTACTCAGGCTTATCTTCCGTTTGGGTGTATGGATAGTACACAATTCCGGTATCCGATATATTAAATGTATCCGGTAAAAGCTCATAGCTCTCATTCACCTGCTCCACCACTTTTATGATTTCGTAGCTGTCATAATAAATATCCTCATCATAATCGTAGTAAGAGCCGTCACTATCAAAGCGCGAATCGCCGTCATCACTCAGATTCATGCCACACTTTATATGATTTCCTTTTTCATCATAGCACTTTACATTTTTCCACTCGGCAAAGCCTGTAATATCGAGTGACTGGCCTGTAAACATCTCCTCGTAGGCAAAGTAATTATTTCCATTCTCATCGGTTTTCTCAACTGCCTTATATAAGCCAAGCGAGCTGTTATCGTTAGAGCCTGTCATCACCCTCACCTTTGGAATGACATAAGCGGTACCATCATTCAGGCACAGATAAAAGAGCCCATTTGTCTTGGAATACATGATTGAGCTGATTCTCTCACTGTTCATACTGTTTGATGCATCGTCTGACTCTTCATAGCTGCCGCTCATTGCATCCCACAGATATGATAGCCTGTTCCACTTTAAGTTCTCTGCCTTGTAGCTAAAAATATAATCCGGATTTGATATTTCATCCACACTTGAATACACCTTTGCTGCATCAGATTTTACATCTACCTTGTCCTCTGATGTTTCATTACTCTTTACCACTGCGGCCTGCAGATTTGTATCGTTCATCATCTGCGAAAATGCATTGTCATCACCGGATTCATAATTGTACACCATCTGTCTGCTATAGGCTCCTGCAATATTCGCATGAATTTCATCCCTTAGCTGTGCTGTACTTTCATAATTGTTTGTATACACTGCAACTAACGTTGTTACAACAAGCCCTGCCGCCATGACCGAGCATACTATAAATGCCGCCAGCTTAAGCCACAGATTTCTTGATATTTTTTTCATATCATTCACCTTCCATTTTATAGTGCTTCACCTGACAAAGCTGTATCAAGCACGCACCTATTCAGCGTCAATTTTGTATCCGCGACCCCAGATAACCTTTAAGTATCTTGGCTCCGCCGGATTTATCTCTACTTTTTCTCTGAGATGACGGATATGTACCGCCACCGTGTTTTCTGTCCCATATGGCTCATCCTTCCAGACCTTTGCATATATCTGATTCGGCGAATACACCTCGCCCGGATGCTCCATGAGAAGCTTCAAAATATCGTACTCTGTACGTGTGAGATTTGCTGCCTCGCCATCAACTGTCACCGTCTTTGATTTGTCATCGAGCTCAATGCCGCCTATTACCAGCTTTCCTGCGCTTGTATTGCCTGCGCCAAGAAGCATGTATCTCCTGATCTGCGACTTCACCCTTGCCTGCAGCTCTACCGGGTTAAACGGTTTCGTCACATAGTCGTCTGCTCCGACCGTGAGCCCGAGTACCTTGTCAGTATCCTCACTTTTGGCAGTGAGCAGTATGACCGGCACATTAGAGATTTTTCTAATTTCCACCATCGCCTCTATGCCGTCCATGACTGGCATCATGATATCCATCAGGACAAGATGCACATCATTGTGTTTTACTATATCGAGCGCCTCCAGCCCGTTTCGCGCCGGGATTACCTCGTAGCCATCGCTGGTCAAATAAATGCTGATTGCTGATACAATGTCTTTTTCATCATCACATACTAATACTTTATACATAATTGCCTCCGGAAGTTTTATGTTGATCTTATTGTATCAATTGTAACATTAAAATCCAATTATGTAACACATTAAGATTTGTTTAAGAAATAATCTTAATGAAACTCAAAAGAAGCTCCGATTTACTGATATCAAATCGAAGCTTCTTTTCTTAGTTAGATTATTATATTTGTTATTTACTATATTCGTTAATTTATTATTATGATTAAAGGGGTAAAATACCTTTTGACCCTAATATCATCATAATAACCGGTTGATTTGTTTACTTCGCCTGGAATTTCTTTGCCAGCACCTTTGTCAGGATGTTGATTAAGAATACGATTACGAGAAGCACAACCGCAATTCCAAATGCCTGGTCGAATTTTCCTTCACTTGTCGCTGCAAGGTAGAGCTTGATGGTAAGTGTTCCACCTGACTGCATTATCTTTGAGAAATAACCGCTGGCAACCTTTGGAAGCATTCCTGCACTTCCTGCCGTAAAAAGGAGTGCTGCTGACTCACCTACTATTCGGCCGATTGCAAGGATAACACCTGTGATGATTCCCGGCATGGCTGACGGCAGCAGGATGGTGCGGATGGTGTGCCATTTTCCGGCTCCAAGTCCGACTGCTCCGTGTCTGTAGCTGTCCGGTACAGTTTTAAGCGCCTCCTGTGTATTTCTTGTGATGAGAGGCAGCACCATGAGTGTCAGTGTCAGTGAGCCTGTCAGGATACTGTAGCCAAAGCCTATTGTCTGTCCAAAGAACATCATTCCGAAGAGACCAAAGATGATTGACGGTATTCCTGCAAGTGTCTCTGTGGCAAACTCTATTGTGGATACGAGCTTACCCGGCTTTGCATACTCATTCAAGTACACGGCTGCTCCCACTCCGACAGGAGTTGCTATGAGCATGGTGATAATTATGATGTAAAGTGTATTGAGCAGGTTGCCCGCTATTCCGACAGTGCCTCTTAAGACGGATGTCTCGCTGGTCAGAAACTGCCAGTTTACCTGGCCGATTCCCCTGACAAATACATATATGATGATTCCCGCAAGCAGCACTACCGATAATGCCGCACACAGATATATGAAAAAGTATACTACATCATCGCCTATTCTGCGGCGTTTTCCATTTATACTAGTCATTTTCCACAGCTCCTTTCTTTTTGAGTTTCATAAGGGTGAGGTTGATTATCATGATAAACACAAAAAGCACAAGACCTACTGAGAAAAGCACCTGTCTGTGAAGTCCGCTGGCGTATCCCATCTCGCTGACGAGCTGTGTGGTAAGGAAACGCACTGAGTTGAACGGAAGTGGAAAGCTTACCGTTCCACCGGCTACCATGTTGATAGCCATCGCTTCTCCGAGCGCACGACCTATTCCGAGCACAATTCCTGTCATGATTCCTGACTTTGCTGCAGGAACCGTCACTTTAAATATTGTCTGTATCTTTGTTGCTCCAAGAGCAAGGGATGCCGCTCTCATCTGCTGCGGTACTGCCTGTATTGATGATACGCTCATGTTGATTACCGTAGGAAGAATCATGATTGCAAGCACTATGATTGCTGCAAGCAGATTTGATCCGCCGGTAAACTGATGTGTTGCTGAGTTTGCAAAAATATGTTTCTCCAGCTTGTATAATACCGGATTAAGTATCATAAGTCCTAAAAGTCCATAGATTACTGATGGAATGGCTGCAAGCAGCTCTACTGCCGGCTGCACTACTGCTGAGAGCTTTTTGTTTGACACCTCAGTGAGAAATACTGCCGTAAGAAGAGCAATCGGTACTCCTATGAGTATAGATACTGCTGTTCCTATGATGGATGTGAGGATTATGTACAATATTCCGTAGCTTGGGTCTGCCGCTGTCGGCGCCCATTTTGTTCCGAATAAGAGGTTTAACACTCCGACCTTGAAAAATGCCGGTGCGCCTTTAAGGAACATATAAATTGTTATTGATAATACTGCGAATATTGCCACAACCGCACATACCGTGAATATTATTTTGGCAACATTCTCTACTATGGATTTATGTTTCATTTGATACTCCTTGTTTCAAAAAGTTCCCCAGGAAACCTGCCATTTCCTGAGGAAACCCTGTATCTTATCGATATGTATTAATACTGATGTCTGTATTTCGTATCATTAATATGCCCGATAATTTCTACTGAGGGAGGATAAGGCCTACCTTCTTGATAACTGCCTGTCCCTCATCTGAGTTTACATAGTCAAACCAAGCTTTAACAATATCGTTCTGCTCGTCAATCTTGCCCTTTGTAGCCATTACGAATGGACGAGAAAGAAGATATTTGCCTGCTACAATGTTTTCCTCTGTTGCCTCTACTCCGTCAATTTTCATTGCTGTTACTGTATCATCAAGCACATCAAGTGAAACATATCCGATTGCTCCCGGTGTTGAGCCTACCTTTGCAAGAACTGCTCCTGTTGAGTCAAGCTCCTGTGCATATTTGCACTGATCCTTTACATCAAGAAGCTCCTCGAATGCTCCTCTTGTACCTGAAGCTGCCTCACGGCCGATTGCTACGATTGCCTCATCTTTTCCACCAAGGTCTTTCCAGTTTGAAATCTCACCTGTGTAGATTTTCTTTAAGTCATCTGATGTAAGCTCTGTTACTGAGTTGTCCTTGTCTGTGATTACTGCGATTCCGTCGATTGCTACGATGTTTTCCTCAACGCCGTTTGCTTTCTCATCATCTGTAAGTGCTCTTGATGAATCTCCGATATCTACGCTTCCTGCTGTTACTGACTCGATTCCTGAACCAGAGCCTGTATACTCTACTGTTACTGTTACTCCAGGGTTTTTCTCCATGAATGACTCCTTGAGCGCCTCACAAAGCTTCTCCATTGAAGTACTTCCCGCAAGTGAAAGTGAACCGCTTAAGTTCTCATTTGATGTACCTTCATCTGCGCTTGTATCTGCATTGTTGTCTGCTCCATCTGAGCCTGAGCCACATCCTGTAAATGCTGCTGTCATCATTGTTGCAGCAGTTGCTAAAACTAAAAGTTTTTTCATACGATTTTTCATTTTAATTTCCTCTTTCATTTCTTTCTTGAATTTATTTCTTTGTTTGTTACAACTGATATAGTAATGGGGAAATGTAAAATGCAAAATCATTAGTGTGTAAAATGCATGTAAAAAAATATTTTTAATTTACTGTACGATTGTAAATTCATATCCTCCGGTGGCTGTACATCTGTCCTGCCGGATGGTGGCTCTTTGAGCGTGGGAGTCTCTTTATTTGTACTTTCATCTGCTGTATTGCCGAATGTATCTGTGTTTGCGTTTTCTGTATCTAAAAGATCCGGGAATGTTCCTCCGTTTCCGACAATCAGCTTAAGGCGCACATCCAACGCCTCGTTTGTACTTATATAGTTTGCGATGTTTATCGTGCCTACAATTGCAATAAGAACAATTGAAACTCATAACATTGCTATGGCTATAAATTTTCTTCGTAATTTTTTGAGCATTTTATCACCTGCACATTTTTTCTATTTCATGCTCTACGTCCATGGGGTCCAATGGACTTTCCGCTGTTTCATATGTCAATATAAGATTTTTTCCCTGATAATATCCATTTTCGTTATATTTCAATATCTTTCGATAAGCTTTATTTCGATAATCAGAATTGTCTATCAAGCCAAGATGTTCCCACAGAATTATATCGCCATTTTTCTTCTCAACCGTAAAATCGGGATAATAAATAACATCTGAGATTTTAATCGCCTTCTCGTACTCAAACTTTATATTATTATCATACAAGGCTGTCGCAATAATTACTTCTGATTTTGACCGCACTATAATTCCCATTTTAGTATAAAACTTGAGAGTTTCAGGGTTAGGAACCTGTGACTTTTCATTTTCCTTCTCATCAACTGCTAAAAGTATACTTCTATAATGTTTTTGCTTCAACATTTTCTGGGCATAATCGGTTTTATATTTTTTCCGGGCCTTCCTGTTTGTCTCAAATAGTCTGAGCTCATTTATTGTGTCCTTCAGATAAAGCTCCAGATATTTTTTATTGACAAGATTTCTGATTTCTTTATCATTTTTCTTTGATAAATACTCTCTTCTGCCATTTTTCCAAACATACCATTTAACATTTCCATCCTTTTGTGTTGGATAGATTGTCCCTTCCTCAGTGATGGTCTCCAGCCTTTCCTGAATCTCTAATATCTCACCTTCCAACCATTGGATTCTATTATCTATTGAACTTATTTTATTTTCCTCCTAACTCTTTGCATCATGTGATGCCATGTATGTGATTCTAACAGTAATTCAATTGTTTTTGTGGGGAATATGATAAATGAAAGCTGTCATTTATCTTCAAAAGTGGAGATTATGGTCTCCATTTGTTTGATAGCACCATATAAATATAGAAACCGACTATAGTTTGGAGCTGTTTTATGATTTTAATGGATTTCAGCTACTTTTTTCAGTCAAGTCCAAATTTGTGTGTAAATTCATCTTCCAGCTATATTAGTCCGTCTATGCTGCCTTTATCTTCAGGAGATTTGATTGAATGGAGCTTAGTTTGTCATAGTATTCTTTCATATCAAAAATTCTGTGACTGACACTCCAATCATTATGATCATCCTGAAGAACTGCACCAATCAGTCGTATAATAGATTCCGTATTAGGGAAAATCTGAATGACCTTTTCTCGTCTTCTGATCTCTGCCTAAGAGTTAGGACAGTAGCAAGATTATCAGGAGCATCCTTAAGAAGCTCGGCTACAGCCTTTTTATCAAGACTGTCTGTTTCTACACCGTTGACAGATAACCATTGCTTCATTTGCAACATCCTGATATTCATCGTATATTGATTCTTTTAGGCGACGGGCTTCTTCAATAGTAGTTGCATTGAACATATCTCGCAATTCAGAAGCTAAACCAGTGCTGTATTTTTTGGGACACCTATCTATGATATTTCTAGTAAAATGAGCCTGACAACGCTGCCATGAAGAACCAGAGAAGCATTCCTTTATTGCTTCAACAAGCCCTGCGTGTGCATCTGATATCACAATATCCACGCCACGTAAGCCACGACTTTTAAGACTTTCAAAGAAGTCCTTCCAGGTGTTTACTTTCTCAGAATCGTATACTTCAAAACCGAGTACTTCCTTGTGACCTGTATTGTTTATCCCAATAGCGACAAACAATGCTTTGGACTTGACACGATGATCTTCGCGAACTTTTAAATATATCGCATCAACAATAATAAATGGATAATGTTCCGGTAATAAACGTTCTTTGAAATGTTTAATTGGAACATCAAGTTCCTTACAAATTTCAGAAACAGTAGATTTAGAGAAAGACTCTCCACAGAGTTCTTCAGTTACTTTTTTGACATTTCTGGTTGATATACCCTGCACTACCATTTCCATCATGGTTGTAATTAAAGCTTGCTCATTACGCTGGTAATTCTCGAATAAGGAAGTCTTAAATGGGACATTACGATGTCTAGGAACTTGTAATTCAATCTTTCCGATGCGAGTAGTTAATGACCTTGTCCGGGTTCCGTTTCTGTAATCAGAACGTTCTTGTGAACGTTCATAGTTATTAGCACCAAGTTGTTCGGTAGATTCAGCTTGAAGAACCTGATTAAGTAAAGCTTCCATAAGCTTGCCAAATGCTTCATCTTTAGTTTCTGAAAAAAGTCCTACAAAAAAATCACTATCTAATGTAAAATGTAATTGAGCCATGGGTTTCATCCTTTCAATTATGTTTTGTGTGGTAACTTAATTATAACTGAAAGATGAGCACTTGGCTCTTTTTATATAGATTTGTAATTTACACCATTATATAGACATTATCCTTTTTTCTGCTCTTTTCAGGCTTTTTGGGCGGGTTTGGGGTGCTGTTTTGCGAATTTTTGCGGTTTCAGCTCCACAAGGCCCGCTTGCTATGCTATCAACCTATGGCTATTGTACATTATGATAATTGAAAAATCCAGCATTTTCTAAATAAAAGGACATAAAAAGTGAATTTTCAGAAAAATCGCTTGACTATCGTAACCTTCTCTGCTAATATAATAAGCACAAAGACTAGTCAGAAAAATCAGAAGAAAGGCTATGAATAATAAATGGTAAAAATAAAGCAAGATTTATTGAATTCCATTAAAGAATTTACGCTTATGGATGACCCGTTCATGACCAAGGTTTTTGAAGATGATATAGAGCGTACGCAATTAATATTGCGGATTATTTTAGAAAATGATACAATCAAAGTAAAGAAAGCATCTACACAAAAACGTCTGAAAAATCTTCAGGGAAGGGACTTACAGCTTGATATTTTAGCTGAAAAAGCTGATGGCACCAAGTTTAATGTCGAAGTACAGAATGAAAGCAGTGGCGCCATCCCTCAAAGAGCACGCTATCATATGAGCCTGTTGGATGCCAAAAGCTTGCCGAAGGGTGAGTATTTTGACAAAATCCCTGAGAACTATGTTATTTTCATTACAAAGGAAGACGTGCTTAAAGGACTGTTGCCGATTTATCATATTCATAGAACGATAGATGAGAACGGTCACAGTTTTGCAGATGGCTCGCATATTATCTACGTTAATGCCAAAATTCATAATGACACTCCGTTAGGAATGCTGATGCATGACTTTTGCTGCAAGAATCCTGATGATATGCATTATAAAAAGCTTGCTGAAAAAATTAGATACTTTAAAGAAGAGAAGGAGGGCTTGGATAAAATGGGCGATGTAATGGAAAAACTTATAGCGAAACGTGAAAAAGAAGCTATCAAAAAGACAGAAAAAGAAGCTCGTATTAGCTTTGCTAAAGAAATGCTTGCAAATAATGAAAGCATAGATAAGATTGTTAAGTACTCTAAGCTTTCGGTGAAGGAAGTACGTGCGCTGGCTGCTAAAATGAGTGCCTAGGGATACAAATTAATAAAAACATTGATCACCGCCATGATTGAAGACGAATCTGGCGGTGATTTTTTCTTTGTAAAAATTTTAGAATATCTGTTTTGGTTCAACCTTGCATTACCTCA
>OGON01001520.1_pt1 | contig 15808 bp, 10 predicted proteins | sample 1552671 | NCBI WGS metagenome assembly OGON01 (sample SAMEA2580136, study PRJEB22360) | human gut metagenome | biome: human gut; feature: human-associated habitat; material: faeces | place: Denmark | collected 2008/2010 | reverse complement strand
CAGAGGTGCTCCCGAAAGAGCGACTAGCGCAGCGGCTTAGATACTGTAGAATTATGCCCATGAAACGCAGAAATGCCCCGGCATGGACGCCGGGGCAAGGAGAAACCGCGCCATGGACGGCGCGTTTCGACGGTTTCGTCAAGCATAGAAAATCTAAAAAGCATAATTCGTACAGTACCTTAGCTGCGTAGCGTTAGCTCGTCGGGAGCGCCTCTGCCGGGGGCAAATTCCCCGTGCGCCGGTCGTCTTCCCGTATTATTAAAAGATACAATTCAATCCACACTTACTGCGCAGCATCAGGAGCTACATATGAGTATGCATTGGACATCTTTGCAGCATTGTTTGTCAGAGTGACAGCCTCTCTGTAGTAGGCAACAACAGGAGTGCCCTTATCCACAGCGTTGAACAGCTGCTCTGCAAAAGCAGGCGGCACATTGATACATCCGTGTGAGCCGGAGGTTTTGTAAATTGTTCCTCCGAAGGTATCACGCCAGCTGGCATCATGGATACCTATATTGTAGGCAAACGGCATAAAATAGCTGACAGGAGAAGAGTATCCCTCGCCGACAAGAGTAGCATTTCTCTGCTTGTAAACAATCTTGTATACACCATCTACGGAACCATTCTGACGGGCGAGATTACCTGATACGAAATCAGACTCCATCTGGAGAGCACCATCCTTGTAATACCACATGTGCTGCTTTGTGTAGTCAATCTCTATGTATGTATTACCTATGTCGTCAGCGCCTCGGTAGAGAGCAGTCTGCTCGTAAACAGGCTCTCTTTCCACTGACTTGCCTCCCTCTAAATCGGAAAGGAGCTTGGCCTTCTCATTTTTCTTGCTGACTACCCATCCGTAGTCTCCACCACCTATTTCAATAGTGTCACCGGACGATGTCTTGAACGAGCGTTTGCGGCCGAAGGTATTGTACTTGGAAGCAAGCTGCTGGACATATTTAGTGACCTTGGCATCATCTATGTTCACGTTGCCGTCATCTGAGATGCTTAGCATATCAAGGATTTTGGCTGAGTCAAGTTTCTCATCGGCACCTTCAATTTTGTATGTGACGGTTGAAGCAGTGTATTTGTCGAGGGCTTCTTTTTCATTTTTGATTGTATCGCTTTCCTTTGTGATTTTTGGAGCTTCATAACAGTCATCACTTAAGGTAAGCTTTGGGAGCTCGTTGTCCAGGGCGTCCTTTACCTCGGCAAGGATGCTGTCATATATCGGCTTGCAGCCTTTTTTCTCTTCAATCACATCGTATTCGCCGTCTTTTATCTCGATATGGGCATCCTCCGGATTTTCAATGTAGTCATCACTGAAAATATCAAGAGCATTGAGCTTTTCCGCCAAAGCGGCATCGTCATATTTGGACGAACTCTTTAGAGTATAGTTTTGAGCTTTGAAAAGACTGACAGGCCATGTAAAAGCATTCTGGCTTTTTAGGATTTGCTCCTCGTCACCGTTTGAGACATATTCATAGGAAAAATCAGGTCCCTTAAGTGAAAAGCTGTTGCCTTTTCTATCAGTGATTGTGAGCAGATAGTCGCGGCTTAGAGCTGTATTTTTTTCTAATGCCTCTTTTGCAGTTTTCCCTGCGTACTTTACAGAGTTAATCTTTGTGTTGAACAGATAGTGGCTGCTAAAATAAAAGGCAAAGCCAAGATAAACAGCCAAAAGCACACCAAGCACAACGGCGCAGGTTATAAGCACTTTTTTCTTCATGTAAATCGACCTCCTTGGAGATATGCTGTTGCTGCCCACACCGGGGTGTAGGCGGCAGCTAAAATCAGTTACATTTGTGAAGATGTGACACATCCATATAGTCAGGCAGACCATTCTTGTAGGCTACAGCGGTTTCTCCCTGAATAAGTGGTTTTAAGTATTCGATAAGCTCAGGCTTCACATCATTGCCCGCATCATTGATCCACTCTCTTGGCACAGACTTGGCCTCGTTTGCGATATCCTTGATAGCAGAATATGTGTATTCCACCTGATAAGGATTATTTGAGATGCGCTTTAAGCATACCATTGATGCGGTCACACCCTCTGCTGCAATAGTGACACCCTTTTTACCCTGAGCAAAAGATTCCTCGATATCGGTTAATGATGCAAGATGTGAGGCACAGCGCTGGAGCACATTTACCTCTACAGAGCGCACCTTGACACCGATGTTTTCCTTTACGATGAACTCAAGAGCCTTTCCGGCACCGCTTAGCTGCTGGTGTCCGAACTGGTCACATGCGGCCTTTGATGATGTAATGTATGAGCCGTCTGCGTCATGTATTCCTTCGGATACGGCAACTATTACATTGTTAGTGTGCGTAAGGGCTTCTTTTATATCGGCAACAAATTTGTCCTTGTCAAAATCCACCTCAGGCAGATATATGAACTGAGGCGCTGTATTGTACTCATTACGTGCGAGAGCGGAAGCGGCAGTGAGCCATCCTGCGTCACGTCCCATGATTTCAACGATTGTCACACTCTTAACAGCATAGATAAAGGTATCATGGGCTATCTCAAGCATGCTTGATGCGATATATTTGGCGGCAGAGCCAAAGCCCGGAGTGTGGTCTGTCATGCACAGGTCATTGTCGATGGTCTTTGGAATCCCTATAATTTTCACATCACTGTTGATTTTTTTTGCATAATCGGATAACTTTAATACGGTATCCATCGAATCATTTCCACCGATGTAAAAGAAAGCTTTTATAGAAAGCTTATCGAACTGGTGGAAGATGTATACATATGGTGAATCATCATCCTTGTAATCAGGGAGCTTGTGACGGCATGAGCCAAGATACATGGCAGGTGTGGTCTTAAGCTTTTCAAGATTAGCATCATCTGCAAAAATATCTGACAGATTGAGATAATTCTCATTTAATATGCCGAGTATTCCGTTTACGGCGCCATAGCAGATATCGTATTTCTCAGAGCTTTTTACTCCTGCGATGACTCCTGCAAGGCTTGCGTTGATTGCAACAGTTGGGCCGCCTGACTGGGCGACGATACAGTTTGACTGATTCATTGTAATCTCCTTATTGTGTATTTTAACTATTCTCTTCTGTAAGAATAGTTATGGTATAATTTTAAAATGACTACTGAAGGTGCATGACATATGCACCGCATAATCATATAGATTGTAGTATCAAACATTATTTTTAGCAAGGGTTAAAATGAAAAATATGAATAAATACGAAAATTGCTTATTGTGTCCCAGAAAATGTGGCATAAACAGAAGAACCGGACAAACAGGCGTATGTGGCGTTTCATCTGAAATAAAGGTGGCGCGAGCAGCACTTCATTACTGGGAGGAGCCATGCATATCAGGAAAAAGAGGAAGTGGGGCAGTTTTTTTCTCAGGCTGCAGCCTGCACTGCGTGTTCTGCCAGAACAGGGAGATTTCTGACGGAAAAGAGGGAAAGGTAATCAGTAAAGAGAGGCTGAGTGATATCTTCATGGAACTGGCGGGCAAAGGCGCAAATAATATCAATCTGGTCACACCGGGGCAGTATATCCCTGATATAGTGTGGGCGGTAAACGATGCAAAAAGCCGCGGCATGAAGCTTCCTATTATATACAATACGAGCGGATATGAAAATGTGACAGAGCTAAAGCTGCTTGAGGGTATAGTGGATGTGTATCTTCCGGATTTTAAATATATGGACAGTACGCTTTCGGCAAGGTATTCAAGGGCAAAAGATTATCCGTCTGTCGCAAAGCAGGCGCTTTCAGAGATGGTCAGGCAGCAGCCGGATGTCGTGATTGACGATGCGACAGGACTCATACAAAAGGGAGTTATTGTGCGACAGCTTCTACTGCCGGGACATGTGAATGATGCAAAGGCTGTACTTAAGTACCTGTATGATACATATCATGATCACGTATATATAAGCATGATGAGCCAGTTTACGCCGATTGCACTAAAGGATTATCCTGAGATAAACCGCACAGTGACAAGGAGAGAGTATGAAAGGCTTGTTGACTATGCCCTCGAAATAGGAATCACGAATGCATTTATACAGGAGGGTGACGTGGCAAAGGACAGCTTCATTCCGGCATTTGACTGTGAGGGAGTATAATATTTACCGTTTTTCTTAATAAAATAGTAAGAATTGGCAGGCAAAAATGACTGGATTTTGTGACGCCGGTGTAGTACTATGGTTATGTGATATTTTTTAGCTGTGAAGGTACTGAACAGTTACGATATTTTGTTATTACTCACATCCCGGTGTGACAGACGATAATGTTTTTAATCACACAGGATACATTATTCAATAGAGGATACATTGATGAAAAATATAGGGGAACAGCAGATAATAATTGAATGTCCGAATACTATCTTTCATCTATACATTGACAGTGAGGATGAGCTTTCAAAGGTTAAGGTGTTTATGAACAATATGAAGAATGTTGATTCGATAAGTCTGCATGATATATACAACTGGTGCAACAGACAGCATGTGCAGTACACGACGACATTTAATTATGACAGTAAAATGACCTTGACAGAAATGATAAAATCCTACATATTTTACTTCAGACAGAAGCTTAGATATGTAAATAATAGTGATAGGATGATAGAAACATGAGATACCCTGAATTTCTAAAGGATAGAGGAACAATAGGCTTTGTGGCGCCTTCGATGGGCTGTACAACAGAGCCGTACAGGAGTGCCTTTGACAATGCCATTAAAAGGTTTCACAGCATGGGTTATAAGACGATAGAGGGACCTAACTGCAGGTGCGACAGTGGCATAGGTATCAGCAATACACCTAAGAAGTGCGCAGAAGAGCTGAACGAGAGCTATGTTTCTGCTGACAGTGATGTGCTTATATCCTGTGGTGGTGGCGAGCTGATGTGCGAGGTAGTGCCTTATATTGATTTTGAGCGCGTGAAGCAGTCAAAGCCTAAATGGTACATGGGCTATTCCGACAACACGAATTTCACATTTTTGGAGGCTACTATTGCAGATACAGCAGGTATTTACGGGCCGTGTGCGGGCAGCTTTGGCATGGAGGTGTGGCATGAGTCACTTACCGATGCATTTAATCTGCTTTGTGGCAGGAAGCTTTCATTTACCAATTACCCTATGTGGGAGAAGGAATCGATAAAGGATGAGAATGCTCCGTTTGTGGGCTACAACCTGACTGAAAAGTCGTGCATCAGCTCTATTCCCACGGTGGCAAAGGAAAGCAGGCTTACCATGAGAGGCAGGCTGCTTGGTGGCTGCATGGATTGTCTTATCAATCTGCTTGGTACATCGTTTGACCATGTAAGGGAATTTAATGAGCGCTACAGTGATGATGGTATCATATGGTTCCTTGAGGCTTGTGACCTTAATGTGATGGGCATGAGAAGGGCTATGTGGCAGATGAAAAATGCAGGATGGTTTTCAAATGTAAAGGGCTTTCTTATCGGACGCCCGGCGCACTTCGGAGAGGAAATGTTTGGCATAGACCACAGACAGGCGCTTTCATCACTGCTTAGAGAGTTTAATGTGCCAATCATCATGGATCTGGATATAGGTCATATGTCACCAATGATGCCTGTGGTATGCGGAAGCATGGCAGATGTCAGCTTCGACGGAAGCAACTTTACAATTTCGTATGATATAGAGCAGTAGATTGGAGGAAAAATGATTAGATTAATAAAGAAAAAAGCAAAGAGTATTGTATGTAGCGTGCTTGCTGCGGTTACACTGTTTACGATGAATCCGGCTGTATTTGCAACAGAGACAGCTACGCAGACTGATACAGTTTCAAGCGTTGATGTATCAGGTAGTGACAGCAGTGACGCAGCTGATAAGAGTAACACAGACAGTACTGCAGACAGCACAACGACAGCCGGCAGTGAGGCAAACGACAAGGTGACCATCAGCAATAATGATAAGCCATACTTAAGTCTTGGAGCAGACCTCACACCGGATCAGAGAGCGACAGTGCTTGGATTTATGGGAATCGAGCTCACCGATCTGGACAAATACGATGTGGTCTATGTAAATAATGATGAGGAGCACAAGTACCTCGATTCATACATCAGCAAGAGCGAGATTGGCACAAGGTCACTTTCCTCAGTACTCATTACAGAGGATAAAAAGGGTGCGGGTCTTAGTGTTTCCACGCACAATATCAATTACTGTACGGTAGGAATGTACAAGAATGCGCTTGCCACAGCAGGCATAGCTGATGCTAAAATCATAGTCGCAGGCCCTTTCCCTATTTCCGGAACGGCAGCACTTGTAGGTACACTAAAGGCATACGAGGAGATGACAGGCAAGAAGCTTGACGACAAGGTGACAGACGCAGCGATGGATGAGCTTGTCACAACAGGAGAGCTCAACAAGAGCATTGACGGCGATTCGCAGGATATCGAGGCAATGATTGCTGACCTAAAGAAGCAGCTTGCCGATGGAAGGCTCAAGGATGAGAGCCAGATAAAGGATGCGATAAAGGAGGCTGCAAAGGATTACGACCTGAAGCTTTCTGATGATGATATTGCAAAGCTGACATCGCTTCTTATGAAGCTTAAGGATGCCAATATCGACTGGGATTCAGTCATTAACCAGGCACATGACTGGGCATCAAAGCTTGGCGATAAGATAAATGACCCGGGCTTCTGGGAAAAGATTGGTAACTTTTTCATGGATTTATGGGATAAGATAAAATCCCTGTTCAGCTAGAAAAAGCTACAGGAGACAGTAAGAATAAGCAGAATATGAATCAGGCAACTCCCTGAAACGTAAGCATGAGCTGCACGTTGAAGGGAGTTTTTTTAATTAATAAAAAAATAATAAATTTCTGCCGAATACATTGATACAAAGGTCATATTCTATTATAATTAAATGGATAATGGATTAATGTAAACAATGCACATAAGAAAGATGGGATTTGATGATAAAGATAAATAAATTTCTGGCAGCCTCTGTCGTTACATTGTCATTAGCCGCATGTGACCTGGCACCATACAGCAGCATAGCAGTCTATGCGGATCAGGCGGCTAAGGTTGTGTGTGATGAGAGATATTGGGTAGCGGCGAGAAGCGGACCGGGAACAGAGTATGAGCTGGAGCACAAGCTTTCAAACGGCAAGGATATTACTATTCTTGAGCAGACCACAGGTGCAGACGGCAAGGTGTGGTACAAGGCAAAGTACAATCTGGCAGCAAATAACGAGGAGTGTGTAAGCTATATCAGGTCTGATTTTGTATCAGCAGGTACCGGCACAGCTGCATCAGACAATGCGCAGACAGGGGATGCTTCAGCAGACACCGGCAATGCGGATGCCATACAGCAGAATAATGAGGAACAGCTTGCCCTTGCAACCGCATCGGGAGCATATGCTACAGGTACGATTACAGGTGGCAATGTGTATGTCCGCAATGCAGCAGGCACATCCGGCACTACCAAGGTTGTCTCACTCAACTGGAACCATCAGGTTGACATAATTGGAGAGACCAGGGTAAACGGTGTGGTCTGGTATAATGTCAAGGGTACTTTAAACGGCAAGGCATTTACGGGCTGGACTATCAGTACATACATAAAGGTGACATACAATAATAGCGGAGACAATACTGATTTTGTCACGGCTATGAAGAATGCAGGCTTTCCTGACAGCTATATTCCAAACCTTACAGCTCTTCACAATAAGTATTCAAGCTGGACATTTGAGGCTGTAAATACAGGTTTGAATTGGGATACGGTGATTGAAAATGAAAGTGTAAACGGACTTAATCTGGTATCCAAATCAGCAGACAATGCCAAGAAATCCACAGCTGCCGGAGCATATAACTGGTCAACAAATACGTGGGTTGAGTACGAACCGGGCTGGGTGTCAGCAAGCAGTGCTTATATTGCTTATCTCATGGATCCAAGGAATTTTCTTGATGAGACCAATATTTTTCAGTTTCAGAGTCTGGCATATAGTCCGAATGAGGCACTTGAAGGTGTCAAGTCCATAGTAAAAGGCACATTTATGGAGGGAACAAAGACATATTCCAACAATGGTGAGAAAATCAATTATGCAAGCACATTCATGGATGTGGCAAAGAGCAGTGGAGTAAGTGCATACCATATAGCATCGCGTATAAAGCAGGAGCAGGGACAAAAGGGAACGAGCCCTCTTATTTCGGGTACATATTCCGGATACGAAGGATATTATAATTATTTTAATTTTAGTGCAACCGGAAACACGAAGGATAAGATTTATAAAAATGGTCTGTCTTTTGCCAAGAAGCAGGGCTGGAATACAAGAGTAAAGTCCATAAGCGGCGGAGCTGTAAAGGTGGGCAGCAATTATATAAATAAGGGTCAAAATACACTGTATTTTGAGAAGTTTAATGTAGTAAATACAAGCTCGCTGTATTTCCATCAGTACATGGGCAATGCCACAGCGGCTCTTACTGAGGGACAGAGTCTGGCTAAAGGATATTCAGACAAGAATCAGGCTTTTGTATTTAAAATACCTGTATACAACAATATGCCATCGTCAGCAGTGGGCTTCGATAAAGCTGGCGATACCAATAACTATCTGCAGTCGCTTGCGATAAGTGGTGTAACACTCACACCGGCCTTCAATGGAGCGACAACAAGCTATTCAGCAGTTGTTTCAAATGCTATAAGCTCAGTGACTGTTTCGGCAGATGCAGTTTCAGGAAACAGTGGTGTTTCAGGCACAGGAAGCTATTCGCTTGCTGTCGGAAATAATACAATTAAGGTAAAATGCAAGTCGCAAAGCGGTGATACAAGAACATACACTATCAATATAAACAGGCAGGCGGCATCTGTAAATAATGCAGGTGGCAATAATAATCAGAACAATAATAACCAAAATAATACAGATGTAAACATAACATCAGGTAAATACAGTATAGGTACTTATATTACAGGCATTGAGCCTGGAACCGGTGCAGCTGATTTTGTGAAGAATATAGCAGTATCAGCATCAGGTACTGTAAAGCTTCTGACAAGCTCAGGCTCAGAAAACAGCGGAAAGATTGCAACAGGCAATAAAGTGGCTGTTTATGATGCTTCAGGTAATCTGAAAAAGACATACGATATTGTTATATATGGAGATATCAATGGTGATGGTGCTGTAAATGCTCTTGATATGATTAAGCTCAACAGACATATCTTAGGAAAGGGAACACTCACAGGTGCTTATCTGGAGGCAGCTGATGCTAACAGAAAGGGTGATGGTGGAAATGCCCTTGATATGATAATCATGAACAGACACATACTGGGCAAATCAAAGATATCGCAGAATTAGAAATGTGAGGAAAGATATGAAGAAATTATTTGGATGTATATTATCACTTGTTGTGGCGGTGATGCTTGTTTTCACACCTGCCGAGCATGTATATGCGCAGGGACTTGGTCTCAGTGTCAGCTCAAGCTCTATAGCTGTTGGAAAAACAGTTAAGGTGACTGTTTCCATGCCGTCTGGATATTTTGGTACTGTAGTTATCTCAAGCTCTGACGAGGGAGTACTGAGTAACGGAGGAGATGGTGTGGCCAATATTGGTGACGCCGCAGGATATCCAACATCGCAGTCATTTTCATTTACGGCGAAGGCTGCAGGAAGCTGCACTATAAAGGCATATTGTACAGTTGTAGGAGATGCAGAGGGCAACGATGCCGGAGGTACAATTACCGGTGCCAGCACGAAGGTGACGGTAACAAGTGCTTCATCAAACAATGATTCAAACAGCAACAAGGATAACAAGGACAATTCCGGCAGCAATACCGGCAATGACAACAATGCGAATAAAGATAATGAAAACAAAGAGGAAAAGAAATCCTCAAACGCATCTCTTGGTTCGCTTGTTATCTCAGCAGGTACGCTTTCCCCTGAGTTTTCTGCTGCGACAAAGGATTACACAGCTACAGTAGATTACAGCTGTTCAAGCCTTGCGGTTACAGCAAATCCGGCTGATTCCAAGGCGAGTGTGACATCCGTCACAGGCAATGATTCACTTGAGGTTGGAGAGAATACGGTCAGCGTTGTTGTGACAGCAGAGGACGGCAGCACAAGCACATACAATATAGTTGTTACCAGAAGAGCCGAGGATGATCCGGAGAATGCAGATAAGCAGGATAACTGGAAGAAGTTCGATATAAATGGCACAGAGTGGACTATGGTAAATGACATTCCGGAGGATGTTGTTCCTGAAGGCTTTGAGCACTCAAAGACAGTGATTGACGGACTTGAATACAATACCCTTCATGGCACCTTTGGTGATATCACGCTTGTGTATTTACAGTCGGAAAGCGGCAATGGACTTTTTGTATATGATGCAGCACAGAATGCAGCATATGAGTTTGTCCGTATCAATTCAGAGTCGCATTTTATAGTGGTTTTACTGCCTAAGGTGGATGATGTACCTGAGGGATATAATGAGATATCGCTCTCCATAGAGGGCAAGGGTGTGGCAACAGCCTACCAGACCAAAGGCGAAAAAACCGATGATCAGACAAAGGATTTTTACCTCATATACGCTATGAATGACAATGGTGAGAGTGGCTGGTACACATATGATAGCGTAGATGGCACATATATGAGGACCGAGCTCAGCACACCTACAGTGGCACAGGAGGAAAACGATGCGGTAAAGAGTGAGCTTGTTCCGGGAATTGCCAATAAATATCTTGTTTTAGCTGCAATACTGGTTCTTATTATCATTATTCTGTTACTGTTGCTTATTGTATCAGCTGTGAAAAACAGAAAATATAAGGCAATGGACTATCATGATGACGATGATGATGTAGATGATGCAGCAGAAGATGTATCAAATGAAGCTTTGGAAGAAACAACTGATGAAACTGCGGACGAGATAGCAGATGAGCCGGAAGAAGAGGTTACAGAAGAGTCGTTAGATGAAGTGGAAGAAGAAGCTGCAGAAGAAACAGCAGATGAAGCTGTAGAAGAGCCGGCAGATGAAGTCGCAGAAGAAACAGCGGAAGATGCTGCAGATGAGCAAAAGATGGCTACGGATGAAAATATATCAAATGCATCCTATGTCGGAAGAACCGTAGAAATTACACCTGATTCTAAGAAAGCTGTTGAGAATGAAAACTCTGAGTTTGATTTAAAAGACGATTCAAGGCAGGAAAACGTTTCTGACACAGAAAACGATGCTGATGAGGATGCTTTAAAGAATCAGCTTCAAAGGGCACTTGATGGATTTGTCAATGAGGGAAATAAGCCGTCTGAGACTATAGACAGCAGTGCAAAGGATGATAATGAAGATGACAGCGAAGATGATGATTTGCAGTTCATCGACTTAAATTAGTGAATATGACTGGAGGATATGACTTGAAACCATATACAAGTAAGGCTAAAAAAGCAATAGATTTGGCTGCACGTATATCAAAGAAAATGAATTACAGCTATGTTGGAACAGAGCACATACTGGCTGGCCTTATAAAAGAGGGCACCGGTGTAGCAGCTGAGGTTCTAACAGCCTGCAATGTGGAATATGATAAGCTTATTTCGATGATTGAAGACCTGATTTCACCGGGGGATAACATCGAAGTGATGGACAGGGATGGCTATTCACCAAGGACACAGAGAGTATTGGAGCGTGCATCGGAGGAAGCCGATAGATTTGAGTGCAATGAGATAGGTACAGAACACTTGCTGATGGCTATAGTACTGCAGGGAGACTGTGCAGCTGCAAGACTTTTAAACACCATGGGTGTTAACAGTCAGAAGATGTTTATAGATATTCTTGGTGCGATGGGTGAGGATCCGTCTGCATACAGGGATCTGATGAAAAGCTACAGTACATCATACAATTCTGCGACTCCTGTGTTAGATCAGTATTCCAGAGATTTGACAGATATGGCAGAGGCAGGACTTCTTGATCCTGTTATAGGCAGAAAAAAGGAGATGGAGCGCGTTATCCAGATACTTTGCCGCCGTGGCAAAAACAATCCATGTCTGATTGGAGAGCCGGGAGTGGGCAAGACCGCTATAGTAGAAGGACTTGCGCAGGATATAGTCAGTGGCAATGTTCCGGATATTCTTTTGGGAAAGAGACTGGTTTCCCTTGATATGTCCGGGCTTGTAGCCAAATCAAAGTATCGTGGTGAGTTTGAGGAGCGTATCAAGAAGGTGATAAGCGAGGTTTCAAATGCCAAAAATGTACTGCTTTTCATTGATGAGCTTCACACTATAATAGGTGCAGGAGGAGCAGAAGGCTCGTTAGATGCATCTAACATATTAAAGCCGGCACTTGCCAGAGGCGAGGTACAGGTAATCGGCGCCACTACCATAGAAGAGTACCGCAAATACGTGGAAAAGGATGCTGCGCTTGAGCGCCGTTTCCAGCCGGTGATGGTTGAAGAGCCTGGTGTGGATGAGACAATAGAGATACTCACAGGATTAAAGGGAATCTATGAAAAGCATCATGGTGTCATCATAACAGATGAGGGTGTGAAAGCAGCAGTAAACCTTTCTGCACGATATATAAATGACAGATTTTTACCTGATAAGGCGATAGACCTTATGGATGAAGCGGCAGCCAGGATAAGGCTTAAGAATCTGACATCATCTGACGAGTTGCTTGCTCTGAAAAAAGAGATAACAGATAAGCAGAACCAGGTGGAAAATGCTTTATCGAATGGAGATCTCGCAGCTGCCGGCGCGCTTATGTCAGAAAAGGAAGTACTTGAAAATAAACAGCAGAAGCTTATCAGAAAGAACCGTCGCACAGGAGCCAAAAATCAGCCTGTAGTCGGCGAAAATGAGATAGCGGATGTAGTATCGGGATGGACCAAAATACCTGTAAATAAGCTTACAGAGTCAGAGGCAGGACGACTTGCAAAGCTTGAACAGATACTTCACAAGCGTGTAATAGGACAGGAGGAGGCTGTTTCTGCTGTTGCAAAGGCAGTCAGGCGAGGCCGTGTTGGTTTAAAGGATCCTAAGAAGCCGATTGGCTCATTCCTGTTTTTGGGACCGACAGGAGTAGGTAAGACGGAGGTGTCAAAGGCGCTTGCTGAGGCTGTCTTTGGCAAAGAAGATGCCATGATACGTGTTGACATGTCAGAGTACATGGAAAAGCATAGTGTTTCAAAGATGATTGGTTCACCACCGGGATATGTGGGCCATGAGGAGGGTGGACAGCTCTCAGAGAAGGTCAGACGCAATCCTTTTTCTGTTATACTGTTTGATGAGATAGAAAAAGCACATCCTGATGTGTTCAATATACTTTTACAGGTGCTTGATGATGGTAGAATCACTGATTCACAGGGGCGCACGGTTGATTTCAAGAATACAATAATCATCATGACATCAAATGCAGGAGCTTCTTCTATTATAGAGCCAAAGCGCCTTGGCTTTGGTGCAGGTGATGACGAAAAGCAGGATCACGAGCGTATGAAGAACAGTGTCATGGAGGAGGTCCGCCGTATATTTAAACCTGAGTTTTTGAACCGAATCGACGAGACTATTGTATTTAGAGCTCTCAACAAGGATGACATGAAGCATATAGTGACACTTCTTGTAAAGGAGCTTAAGAAACGCTGTAAAGAACAGCTTGATATAGAGCTCACAGTGCGCGACAGTGCAAAATCCTTTATCGTGGACAAAGCCTATGACAGAAAATATGGCGCAAGACCTCTTAAACGAAAACTTCAGGAGGAGATTGAAGACCGTATGTCAGAGGATATTATTACCGGCAAAATTAAGCGCGGCGATAAGGTAATAATTTCTACGAAAAACAAACAAATTTCATTGACTGTTGAGTAGAATTGGATTTATAATTAATATATCAATATAGCTACGGGAGGATAAAAATGGCTGTAATAAGTGAATTAATCCGTACTGAGGAAAACGGAAAGCTCAGCTTCGGAGATTATACATTGGCTGCAAAGGCAAAGCTTGACAATTTTGAGAAGGATGGAGATATCTACAAGGTAAAGACCTTTAAGGAGATTACAAAGCTCGAAAGAAACGGACTCTTTGTATACGAGTCTGTTCCGGGAACAGCGGTTATGGATTTCGAGGAGACTGCTGATACAGTGACATTTACTGTGGAGGGACCTGAGGATGCTCAGATTACTCTTGGCCTTGAAGAGGAGACGGAGTACGAAATTGATATAGCTGGAGCTGTTGCAGGTACTATGAAGACAAATCTCGGCGGCAAGCTCAGCTTAAGCGTAGAGCTTGAGGGTGTTGATTCAGTCGATATCAAAGTATCAAGAAAATAGAGCATATTTTTAGCCCGGTGAAAGCCGGGCTTTTTGTATTTTTATAAAGGAGAACAATATGGCAAAAGGAAAGACCTCTGTATTTTTCTGCCAGGAATGTGGTTATGAATCGGCAAAATGGATGGGACAGTGCCCGGCCTGTAAGGAATGGAATACATTTGTAGAGGAGACCGTAGATAAAAAGTCGATAAGCTCGTCGGGAAAAGTAAAAAAAGAATCAAAGGCGTCACAGGTTCTGCCTCTTTCGGCAGTAAAAAGCGAGAAAGAGGAGCGTATAGTGACAGGTATAGCCGAGTTTGACAGAGTACTTGGTGGAGGAATTGTGAGGGGGTCACTTGTGCTTGTGGGAGGGGATCCGGGTATAGGAAAATCCACGCTTCTACTTCAGGTATGCAGGGAACTTTCACAAAAAAAGGTGCCATTACTTTATGTGTCAGGTGAGGAATCCCTGCATCAGATAAAGATGCGTGCCGACAGACTTGGTGATTTTACGGATTCACTGGAGCTTTTATGTGAGACAAGTCTTGATATAGCAAAGGACGTGATTCAACGAAAAAAACCGGAGGTTGTTGTAATAGATTCCATCCAGACTATGTACAATGAGGAGATAGCGTCGGCACCGGGCAGTGTCTCACAGGTCAGGGAGACAACCGGAGTGCTTATGCAGCTTGCAAAGACTCTGGGTATTTCTGTTTTTATAGTAGGACATGTGACAAAGGATGGTGCGGTTGCGGGGCCGAGGACGTTAGAGCATATGGTTGATACTGTGCTTTATTTTGAGGGTGACAGGTATGAGTCGTACAGGATACTTAGAGGTGTTAAGAACAGATTTGGTTCGACCAATGAGATAGGCGTATTTGAAATGAAGGCGGAGGGACTTGTTGAGGTGGAAAATCCGTCGGAGTATATGCTTAGCGGTAAGCCCGAGGGAGCATCAGGATCAATTGTCACATGTTCCATAGAGGGAAGCCGTCCGATACTTCTCGAGATACAGGCTCTTGTATGTCACAGCTTTTTTAATAATCCAAGGCGTACAGCAAATGGTACAGATTATAATAAAGTAAATCTACTCATGGCGGTCCTTGAAAAAAGAGCCAACCTGTCACTGTCAGACTGTGACGCTTATGTGAATATAGCAGGCGGTATAAGGATGAACGAACCGGCGATAGACCTTGGGATAGTGCTTGCAATCGCATCAAGCAAAAAGGATATTATAGTGCGTGAGGATACCATATGCTTTGGAGAGGTGGGCTTAAGCGGAGAGGTACGCGGAGTTACCATGTCCGAGCAGCGTGTGGCTGAGGCAAAGAAGCTTGGCTTTAAAAAGTGTATTGTTCCCAAAGTGTGTCTTGCAGGAGTGTCGCATATTAGTGGAATTGAGATTGTCGGTGTGGCAAATATCAAGGAAGCAATAGAGGCTGTCAGATAGTAATTGTGAGAATTGCATATAATAAACAGACAATTTAGAAAATTTGTGCTTTTTAAGATAGTTTTACTACTTTAATTAATTGCAGTAAATCCGTTGACATATGTGTGCCGGGATGATATTATATCAAAGCTGACTCGCGGGACACATTGAGTTGTAGAGCTTGTGA
>OGON01001493.1_pt1 | contig 15985 bp, 12 predicted proteins | sample 1552671 | NCBI WGS metagenome assembly OGON01 (sample SAMEA2580136, study PRJEB22360) | human gut metagenome | biome: human gut; feature: human-associated habitat; material: faeces | place: Denmark | collected 2008/2010 | reverse complement strand
CAGCCGCAAGGGCTGTCCCTACGGTCGGTAAAATCAAAGATTCCGTGCCGCTATCGCGGCAGCGGTGCGTCGAGGTCGCCGCACCCTACAAGATGCACGACAATAAATCACCGCAGATTTCGCAGATGGATAATATCCGCCCCTACTGCACAACTTTGGGCGAAGCGAAATAACCCCTCAGTCTTGGCTTCGCCAATCCAGCTCCCCTGCAGGGGAGCCAAAATATATTATTCGACAAACAACGTGCTTCTACGCACATTTCGGCGTCCCGTACCATCTGCAATTCTGCGTGGCAGAACAGCATAAACCCCGACTACAAATCATAGTCGGGGTTTGTTATTTGGTTTATGCCGAATATGCCTCTTATTTCGGCAGGTTGGCGAACAGCTTTACATTGTCGAATGTATATGTATACTTGCCGTCCTCAATGCCATGGATTATCTCGCAAACCTTGTCGTTATACGGAGTCGGCACGCCGTACTTTCTGCCGTAGGTGCAGACAACGCCGTTTATCGCATCAACTTCGCACTTCTTGCCCTTTTCAAGATCCTGGAGCATGCTCGCCTTGAGGAGCCTGTGCTTCTTGATGCAGATCGGGATAAGCGCGAAGGATATCTTCTTCTTTATGCCGTTGCCCTTGTAGTCGAGGAGCTTGACGATATCTTTGCCCTGAACCGGCTCGATTTTTATTCCCGCCGCCGCGGCAACATCGATGCACTCTTTTATAAGATTCTGGCAGCAGACACGGGAGGTCTTGTTCTCTGCGGCGTCGCCGAAAGTGCCGCCGATAACGGCGGACATGCCGCTGAACGCGGCGTTGATGAGCAGCTTCGACCAGCGGACGCCCATGAAGTTATCCTCAACCTCGACGGGGCACATCTTCTCAAGCAGCGCCTTAACCTGCATGAGTTTGTCGTCCTTATGACCGTTCATTCTGCCAAGACCGAAGCTCATGCTGTCGGGCTCACTCGTAAGCTCGGAAACGCCCTTGCCGTGGAGCGTTGCGCCCCAAGCGACGGTGCAGCCCATCGTTCTGTCCTCGCCAACGACCTCAGAGACCGAGAGCTCCGGGAGTCCGTTCTGAAGCGTGCAGACGATGCAGTCGTCGGTCATATTCTTCTGAAGCTTCTTTAAAACATTGACATTGTCGAGCTGCTTTGTCAGCAGGATTATCAGCTCATATTTTTCGGTCATCTCGTCGGGAGTCAGCGCGTGAACCGGGACGGTCATATTGACTGTGCCGATTATCTTTGCGCCGTCTCTGTTGAGAGCCTCGACGTGCTCGCGGTTGCGCGTGATAAGATCGACATCCACGCCCGCCTTTGCGAGATATGCGCCGAGCACGGTGCCGAGCGACCCTGCGCCGTAAATTGCGGTTTTCATAGAAATCCCCTCTTTGATAAAATTTTATCGATATGATTATATCACGCAGAGCGGCGATTTACAAGAAAACTTTTCGTTCCCAGCGGAGTATGTCCGCGAGAATTATTTTGATTTATCCCAATAGGGGTAATCGGTAAACACGAACTTTCCCTCCGCATTTTTCCCTGTCGGCAGCTTGACATAGATGATATCGTCAACCGAGTGTTTTCTTACGGCCATAACAACCGTGAAATTCCCGTTGCCGTCATCCTCGACGTGATGCATCCAGCTGTTATAGGAGACTTCGCCGTCGTTTTTCTTATATGCTACATATATGTTGTCGTTATGCTCTATCAAATCCCTGTCGGCGACAGCTTGGCTCAGTATTTTATCTGTAAACTCCTCGGAAAAGACCTCTAAAAATTTTTTACGGACCTCTTCCATGGTGGTCACATACCGGTATTGGGGAAACATTGGAATATACTTTCTGAATCTTATTGTCACGGGCTTCTCCCCGGCGGAATACTCGCCCGCAAAATTCAGAGTCAGCCAGAGGCTTCGCGCCTTATCCGCCAAATCCCGCGCGTCGGCCTCATGCAGAATAGACCCGTCCTCGGGATAAAGCTCATATCCGTTTATGCCGTGCAGGCTTTCTATTATTTCTCGCTTGTCGCTCTCATAGGTCTCCCAAAGCGCAAGCGCGGCATCGGAAACTTTTTCCGAGTATGCGTTTATCCGATAATGGTCGCGCGCCGTAACAAACATGGTGTTTTCGTCCGAAACAAGCCGCCCCACTTCCACTCTGCCCTTGTAGGAGTCCGAGGAATAGCCGTTGCCGGTATCGATTATAAAGAAAGTGAGCTCATCGCCGTCCGTTTTATCGACTGAAAACGCCACCATGCCCTCCGAAAAAACGGCGCTGACTACGCCTACCCAACTTTTGGGCAGCGAAATCGCATAGCTCCCTTCGGAAAACTCGGTGCTTCTTATTTTATTCGAGGTTATCAGCCTGTTAATCCCGGCTCTTAATGTTTGGTAATTTTTCGGGAAGTTGTTGCTCCCGCTCGCCTCAATCTCCGTTCCGTCCGCCAAGACAGCAGAAAAGCTCATCGAGCTTCCGTCGAGAACATCGGGGGGATTTGCGCCTCGGAAGCCCGCCCATTCATCTATTCTGCAATTTCCGAACAGGGCGCACACCTCGCGGTAGAGATTCTCGTCCCCGTCAACCGAGCGGATGACGTCGCGGGATTCGACAAAGCAGGACAGCTCATTATCCCAGTCGTTCGAGCTCATATAATACTCAAGATGTACTCCGTCCTCTGTTTTGCATCCCTCATACACGGCGTTCTGTGCCGAGCAGTTGTTCTCCGTCAGCTTAAAGCTTTTAAACTCCATAGGATCGCCTCCGTAGTCATTGTTCTGTTTCGATGAGCACGCGGGAAAAATCAGCAAGAGAATGCACACGAGTGCAAAAGAAATAAAGCGCTTTTTCATTTTCCTGTTACCTTTCCTTGATATGCCGCACTGCGCCAAAAGAGCAAGGGCTTCGGTTCTCTTATGTCCGTTATATTTTCTGTTCCGAACAAGTCACTCCTTTATAAGCTCATTTCTCAATATTAATTATATCATAACGCATTGATTTTTCAAGAAATAACCGAAACCTCGGGAGTTTGCCTCCCCAAAAGGCTTCCGGGCGCAAAAATCCCTTCAAAAATGCAAAAAAACTCCCGAACAGCAATGCTGCCCGGGAGCTGATATTCGTCTTGTAAGCGGTAAAAATTCAGCGCTTCGAGAACTGGGGTGCACGTCGAGCGCCCTTGAGACCGTACTTCTTTCTTTCGGTCATTCTCGGGTCTCTGGTCAGGAAGCCTGCCTTCTTGAGTGCGGGGCGAAGCTCTGCATCATACTGAAGGAGTGCTCTGGAAATACCGTGGCGGATAGCACCTGCCTGGCCGGTCACGCCACCGCCGTTGACGCGGCAGATGACATCGAGCTTTTCGCTGGTGCCTGTAAGAGCGAGAGGCTGGCGGACGATGAGCTTGAGGGTCTCAAGGCCGAAATAATTGTCAATCTCTCTGTCGTTGATGATGATCTTGCCGGTGCCGGCATAAAGACGGACTCTGGCGACTGATTTCTTTCTGCGGCCTGTGCCGTAGAAGTAAGGAACTGAATCGTACATTATTTATTGCCTCCCTTCATTAAAGAGCCCACTCTTCGGGCTTCTGTGCTTCGTGCTTGTGCTCAGCGCCTCTGTAAACGCGGAGTCTGGTCAGAGCGGTGCGGCCCAGAGTAGAATCGGGCAGCATACCCTTGACTGCAAGCTCGACAGCGAACTCGGGCTTTGTCTTCATGAGGGTGCTGTACTTGACCTCTTTCATGTTGCCGATATAGCCGGTGTGATGATAATACATCTTCTGGTTGAGCTTGTTGCCGGTGAGGACAGCCTTCTCAGCGTTGATGATGATTACATGATCGCCGCAGTCGGCGTGAGGAGCGAATGTGGGCTTATGCTTGCCGCGAAGAAGGACGGCAGCCTGAACTGCTACCTTGCCGAGAGGCTTACCGGCAGCATCGATGACATACCACTTACGGGTGATGTCGCCCGCTTTGGGCATATAAGTTGACATACTTGTTACCTCCGATTTCTTAATGCTACGATATATTACCACATCGCTCTATGCTTGTCAAGCACTTTTTCTTTAAATTTTAATTTATGTTTTGCTATCTCCGTTTTTCTCAAGTTTTCTCGTTTTTTCATACCATTTGCTCGCTTATGATTTACGAAAAAATTTTGCCGATAGCGCGATAAAATCGACAATCTACCGCTCAAATTGACTTTATCCCCGGCATAGTATATAATAAATGTATTATATAAGCTCACGGAGGCAGACATGAAAAAAGAAGAGATAAAGCGCATGAACGATCTCTATCACCTGTCGCAGGAGAGGGATCTGAGCGAAGAGGAATTCGCCGAATGGGAGGGGCTCAAAAAGCAGTATGTCGCCGATTTCAAGGCGAGCCTTACAGCCCAGCTCGACAATACATATGTAATAGACGACAAAGGCAACAAGCGCAAGCTCGAAAAGAAGTCGGGCGACAAGTAATCTGCGCGGACACAAAAACGAAAGAGTGATTTTATGTTTTGCAGAAATTGCGGAAAACAGCTCGAAGACGGATTCAAGGTCTGCCCATATTGCGGCGAACCGGTGAGCCTCGCGGAGAGCGACGCCAGACGCGCGGCACGGGAGCAGCCCGCCGCAGAAGATACTCAGCCCGTACATAATGATATTCCGAAAGAGCCGGCTCCCCTGCCTACTTCCGCACCTGTTCAGCCGAAAACGAACAAGAAGCCCGAGCAGGAAAGCGAAAGCACCGGCGGATGGAAAGTTCTCGGATTTTTCCTCGGCTTCTTCGGTCCGCTGCTATGGTTCCTGCCGCTCGTCAGCCTCGTGCTCTATCTTATATGGAAGAGCGACAAGCCGAAGGTCGCCAATGGCATCGGTCAGTTCACGCTGATAGGTCTCGCGGTCGGCGTGGGACTCGCCGTTATTATTGCGATAATCGTCGGAGTGCTGTTTGCGATAACCGCGTCGATGACTGTGTTTGAAATGATACGCAGCTTCTTCCACGGCTCGCTCGGCGGGATAAACGATCTCGTCAGAAGTCTCCCGTTCATCGACTGAGCAACATAAAAATATTGAAACCGCCCGTGTTTTTTCCTTCAGAAATTCGGGCGGTATTTTTTGCGCACTTTTGAATTTATTCATTGATATTCATTCAATATTCAGCAATTATTCATTGATTCTTTTCCGCAAGCGGTAAAGCTTTCCTCCTTGCTAATGTGGATAACTATGTGGATAATGTGGATAACTTTTATGTTTTGATGACTATTTAGAATATATAAGTAAAGCAAAAAGCTTTACAGTTTGATTTTAATAACTATATAGAAATATTCTGCATAAGCCGCATATGCAGTGACAAAAAATTAACCCGGTTGCAGGAAAACTTGCAGCCGGGTTTTATGCATAAAATTTTACGCGTGATTTTTGTCTATTTTGCCAATATCAGACGTTCGCGAGAGCCGCGTCAAGATCGGCGATTATGTCATCGACATTCTCTGTTCCGACAGAAAGTCTGACAAGATTTTCATAGACTCCGCAGTCGTCGAGCTCCTGTGCGGTGAGCTGGCGGTGGGTCGTGCTAGCCGGGTGCAGGCAGCAGGTGCGGCTGTCCGCAACATGGGTGACTATCGCTGCGAGCTTGAGGCTGTCCATGAATCTGACCGCGTCCTCTCTGCCGCCTTTTATTCTCAGCGAAATGACACCGCAGGTGCCGTTGGGCATATACTTCTGCGCGAGGTCATAGTATTCGTCGCCCTCGAGGCCGGGATAGCGGACGGACTCGATCTTCGGATGAGCCTTCAGGAACTTTGCAACGGCGAGAGCGTTTGAGCAGTGGCGCGGCATACGCAGATGCAGAGTCTCGAGCCCGAGGTTGAGCAGGAATGCGTTCATCGGGGACTGAATTGAACCGAGGTCGCGCATGAGCTGAGTCGTGCACTTTGTTATATATGCAGCCTTGCCGAACTGCTCGGTGTATACAACACCGTGGTACGACTCGTCGGGAGTTGTAAGTCCCGGGAACTTGTCGTTCTGAGTCCAGTCGAAGTTGCCGCTGTCAACTATAACTCCGCCTACGCTTGTTGCGTGACCGTCCATATATTTTGTGGTCGAATGGGTAACTATATCCGCGCCGAACTCAAACGGGCGGCAGTTTATCGGGGTCGGGAAAGTGTTGTCAACTATCAGCGGCACACCGTGGGAATGAGCCGCGCGCGCATACTTTTCAATATCGAGCACGACGAGCGAGGGATTAGATATAGTCTCGGCGAACACTGCCTTGGTGTTATCTTTAAATGCCGCGTTGAGCTCCTCCTCCGTCGCATCGGGGCGAACGAAGGTGAAATCGATGCCGAGCTTTCTCATCGTGACATTGAAGAGATTGAATGTTCCGCCGTATATCGCGGATGCTGCAACGACATGGTCGCCTGCGGAGCAGATATTGAAAACGGAGAAGAACGACGCCGCCTGGCCGGACGAAGTGAGCATCGCGCCGACGCCGCCCTCAAGGTCGGCAATCTTTGCGGCGACGCAGTCGTTTGTGGGATTCTGGAGGCGGGTGTAGAAATAGCCCGATTCCTGAAGGTCAAAGAGCCTGCCCATCTGCTCGCTCGACTCGTATTTGTAGGTAGTGCTCTGTACTATCGGTACAACACGCGGCTCGCCGTTTTTCGGCGTATAGCCGGACTGCACGCACTTTGTTTCTATGCTAAAGCCCATTTTTGTTTCCTCCTTCTGTCAGTCTTTAAGAAAATGACCCATAAGGTCGAAGCCGGGATCAACAAAATTGCCCGTCTCGGACGCTGATTTTTCATTTATACTCGCAACGCCGCTGTCAAGCTCTTTGCCTTTACGGTAAATCAGATACGGCACAGGGTCGGAGGCGTGGGTGCGGGTCGCTATCGGAGTCGGATGATCCGGCAGAACCATGACCTTATAATCGTCCTGTGTGTTGAGATATTCAAGGATTATAGGCATAATGCGGCTGTCGATAAGCTCGATTGCTTTGACTTTATTCTCAGGCTCGTTTCTGTGGCCGCACTCGTCGGGAGCCTCGACATGGATATAGACAAGGTCTTGACCTTTACGCCATTCGTCGATTGCGGCGTTCGCTTTGCCCTCGAAATTCGTGTCGATATAGCCGGTCGCGCCCTCGACTTCGGGGGTGTTCATGCCCGCACAGATGCCGATACCCTTGAGCAGATCGACTGCCGAGACGATGCTGCCCTTCACACCGAACTTCTCTTCAAAGGACGGCAGAGCCGGACGGCTTCCCTCGCCCCAGAGCCAGATTGAATTTGCGGGGAGCTTGACCTCGGCGATTCTCTTCTTGTTCACGGGGTGATCCTTCAGAAGGTCGTAGCTCTCGCGCATCATGGCGATAAGCTTTTCGGCGTTCGGCGAAGTCGAGAGATACTCGCCGATAACTCTGCCGGAAATATCATGCGGAGGGGTCATCTTGCCGAGATCCGTCGTACCGTTATGTACGATAAGGCAATGACGATAAGCTACGCCGCTGTAAAAATCAAATTCGCTGCTGCCGAAATGCTCCTGCACGGTTTTAATTATCTGCGCCGCCTCTTCGGTCGAGATATCGCCGCCGGAGTAGTCAAGCATGGTCTTTGCGCCGTAATCCGCCTCGTCGCTCAAAGTGACAAGGTTGCAGCGCAGAGCGATATCAGTCTCGCTCATCTTGACTCCGATGCTGACCGCCTCAAGGGGCGAACGACCGGTGTAGCACTTCTTCGGATCGAATCCGAGCACGCTCATATTTGCAACATCGCTGCCGGGTTTGAGTCCAGCGGCAACGGTTCTGACAAGTCCGACTTCGCCCTTCGACGCAAGCGCATCGATATTGGGCTTCTTTGCGACTTCCATCGGCGTCTTTCCGCCGAGAGCCTCAACGGGATAATCCGCCATGCCGTCGCAGAGAACTACAGCATATTTCATATATCTTCACCCTTTCAGAGAATTTATGCACAAACGATGCATACCGGGCGCGGCAAGTTCGGTTAGCATATGCATACTCGCCCGCCGCTGATTTAATTATATCATAAAGTATCAGCGCATTAAAGCGGAAATTGCGAAAGATTATACACTTACACTATATAAAAAAGAGTGCAAAATGACGAAAAATTATTTATCAAAATGCGCATGCGGTATATAATTCAGCGTGGCGCAATGATATAATCGATTTGGAAGAAATATTCAAAAGGAGGATACTTATGACAAAAAGATTATTTGCAGTTTTGCTCGCGTCCCTGCTGATTCTCATGAGTTTCACGGCATGCGGCACAAAGACACCCGAGCCCGGCACGACCGCTACAGAAGACACATCTGCCGCAGAAACCGAAGCCAACGCGCAGACGAGTGCAGAAGAAACAGCGGCAAGCTCAAAATCGGCATCCGAATCCGCAGAGCCAAGCACTGCGCAGAGCGCACAGAAACCTACGTCAAATAAACCGGCATCGAAACCTGCAACGACGGCAAAATCGAATAATTCCGGTTCATCGTCAAAAGGCAAGCTCGAAGTCAGCGCCGCAAGCGTCAAAAGCGTTACCGGAGCGAAGGTGCTCAGAGCGTGGAAGCTCAACTCAAACGGAGTGAATATTGAAATACACCGAATAGCATATGGGGCGCAGATAACTCAGGCTTTCAAAAAAGCAAACGCGGACGGTGCTATCGACTACGACAAGACAGTCACTTATCAGCCCATAATCAATGTCGCGATAATCACCTGTTCGCCCGATCATATCGGTGTTGCATCGAGCCAACAGCTTCTCGGTACGAATGTCGGCAAGGTTGAGGATATGGGCAGAAAGAGCGGCGCGCTCATAGCAATAAACGGCGAGGCAGGCTCAACATATAAAAAAGGCGCTCCGACAATTCGCAACGGCTCGATCGTTTCAACCGACGGTCAGGGGCAGAAACGGCTGCTGATCTACAAAAACGGCACATGGAAAGTCGAAACGCTCACAAACGAGAACTGCAAATCGTACATCTCGCAAGGCGTTTACAATTCCCTGCGCTACCAGCGGCAAGTCATAACAAACGGCAAGGCAACCAACGAGCACGACACTTATTATCACAACCGCACCGTTTTCGCACAGATATCAGAGAACAAATATATCATGGCTATGGGCGAATTTATGCCGCTCGACAATATGATGAAAGTCCTCATAGCATACGGCGCGAGAAACGCGTTTTTGCTAAACGGCGGCAACTGCTCGTCGATGTATGTCAAGGGTATCGGCAACACGACCGGCACCAGAGCAACTCAGCTCAAAAATCTTAACAAGCCGTGCGTTATCGAGAGCGAATTCTTCGCGGCAAACGGTATGCTCGGATTGAACTCCGCCGGAAAGCAGAAATTAGGCGGTCCGTGCAATGAAATCGACATAGTATATGTAAAATAAAAATAAAAGGGTGGGACGATGAAAAAGGCTTTCAGAGCGGCTGCAATTGCGGCAATTCTGCTGTTTGCGCTGACATTTATCGGGAGCGCAAAAATCAAAAGCACATCGGCTCACCTACTGTTTTCTTCGTCTGTCAGCGTCGTAGGCAATGAATCGCGGAAAGTCACGCTCAAAAGCGGCGACAGAATAGCCATCGGCTCATATCTCGGCGAGCCTGTTGTCTGGAGAGTCATCAAAACGGGCGACAAAACTCTGCTCATGAGCGAAAAGGTGTTGTGTTTCATGGCGTTCGACCCGTCTGAGGACGGCATCGGCAGTTCCTATTATCTCGCCTCTCCCCTGCGCGCATGGCTCAATTCGGAGAGCGGATTTTTAAATCCGGAGAATTTTTCAGAGTTTGACCTTTCGCTCATATCGCCTGACAAAAACGGCGATTCAATATTTCTGCCGTCAAAAGATATGCTCAAAAATATAAGCACCGCCGACCGACGCAGAAGCCCGACCGAGCAGTGCGTCAAAAATGACAGCTCGCGCTATTTAACTCTGCGCAAATACTGCTGGTACTGGACAAGCTCGCCGGTTTCAACAAATCAGAGCAGCGTTACGGCGGTCACCACGACCGGCGGGTTCTATAAAACGCTCGCGGCGGACGAGCTGTGCGGCGTATGCCCGGCGATGTATCTTCGCAGCGGTATTCTCGTTCTTTGCGGAAGCGGAACCGCCGAAAATCCGTACGCATTGGCGGGAGGCGGCGAAAGATGAGAGAAAAGCTGAAAGAATTTCAAAATTCTCCGTGCTCGATAATCGCCGCATTCTCCGCCGCCGTGCTGTTTTTCTGCACGGTGTTCACGCGGCTGATTCTCAAAACCGACGACGGTCACTTTCTCGGCATACTCCACCGAAACGGATTCACAGTAACAAGCTGGCTGCACGAGCGGTACACGACCGTGTCCGGGCGGATAGTCGGCGAATGGCTGATGATAAACTTTCTGCGCCTGCCGCTTATTTTTTGGAAGCTGTTCATCGCCGCGCTGATTATATATATAATGTATTTTCTCTGCCGCCTGTCGGACTTTTTCGGCGAAAAGGCAAGCGCAAAACAGAGATATATCTTCGCCTGCTCGGTGCCGTTGGCAGTATTTCTGCCATCCCTCAACCCGTCGGTGTTCTGGTTCGCGGGTTCGTTTACATTTCTCGTTCCGTTCGCCGCCCTGCTTATCACGGTGACACCTCTCACATTCGAGGTATTCGGAGGGCGCGTGAATCCTATATCATATATCGCCGCCGCGATTGCTTCTGTCGTCGCGGCATCTCAGGAGCAGTCCTGCGCCGCGGCGCTCGCGCTACAGGTGATTCTGCTGATTTTTTCGGCATATCAACGCAGGCTCAGATTCCGTCAATTCATTCCGCTCCTACCGAGCGCGGTTTCCGCCGCTGTTCTGGTTTTCTCGCCCGGGCTTCGCGGGCGCGGAGCGATGGAAGCGGCGTCGGGTTTTGAAAGATTCTCTAAAATGAATATATTTGAAAAACTGCTCTGCGGATTTTCAAATTATTTCGCATTTTCGTTTTTCTTCTCGCTGATAACCACGGCTGTTTTTCTCGTTCTGCTTGGCGCATCGGTATATGAAGCATTCGGAGGCTCGCGAAGAATAAAGATAATTTCATCAATCTTTGCAATATTTGCCTCGGTGCTGTGCGTCGGAGTCAACGCCGCATATATTATTATCCGCCGCACCACACCGGACAAGGGCTTTGAAAAGATGTTCAAGAGCGGCAATTATCTTCCGCTCGAACTCGCGGTTATCGCGCTCTGTTTTGTCTTTCTCTTTAGTATTTTCATTCTTATAGCGGCGCTCATCAAGAAGAATAAAAAGCTCGGGTTTACCGTCGGCGTGCTGTTCAGCGCCGCCGTCTGCTGCGCCGCAGTGCTCGGATTCTCTTCGTCCGTCTACGCCTCCGGTCAGCGCGTATTTTACTTCACCGAGATGTTCACTCTCATCGCCTGCGCAGCGATGTATTCTTCACTTTCGGAAAGCAAAGCGAAAAAATTCGCGGGATATGCAGTCCCGACAGCCGCATTTATTTTCTATATTATCAACTGCTTTACCTACACATTCCTTGAGATACCAATAATGGGCTAAAGCGAATTGTAAAGTGATTTACTTTACAATTATAAAGCCTATTTTTTAGCGCAAAAGTCGAAGCTCCCGTGCAACTTTCCCGATATATCAACATATTCGGGGATGCATGGGAGCCTTTGTTTTTTGATTTATAAATCATGTAAAGCTTAACAGCTTGTCATCAATGACCGTGCGGAACGACATCGAGTTTGTCATGCTCCTCGCCGAGATCGGCGCGCAGTAGCGCAAAGAACACTATCGCGAGCAATATTTCGGCGCACCAGATGGTCTTGCCGCCGAGATAGCCGCAGAGAAAAGTTGAAGCGACCGCGCCCGCGACAAACGAGCCTATCATCAGCAGATGCGCGAACATCTTGCCGCGCGCTTCTTTATTACCGCTGCGAAGCCACTTGACGAGGTTCGAGCCGACTTGGCGGACATGGTTGGTGCAAAAGGTCGTTGCCATCGGAATTTTCTTCGCCTGGCGGAATGTATTGAACTGCATCGAAGCGATAAAATTCACAGCCACCTGGCAGATCTGCGGCGGCGCATTGTCCGGGACGAAGCCGAGCGCAAATATCCACGCCATTTCAAACGCCACGAACGCCGTGTCCCAGCGGACTATCTTGCGGCGGTTTATATGCTTGGGCAGAAATTCCGAAATGACCGTGCCGAGCAGATAAGCCGAAGCGGGCAGGAGATAATACAGCGCCTTGCGCCAATTTCCGCGCCCGAGCTGAACCGCCATGAGCACGAAGTTCGCTGTCTGCGCGTTGCAGAACACGCCGCCCTTTTGAACATAAGTATATGCGCCGAAAAATCCGCCAACCGCTATCATAACGGCAAATATCCAGAGCTTTTCGCATTCGAGAAGCTCTTCCTCTTTTTTGAGAGCCTTTTCTTTCATCGTTCACCACACCGTTTCTTTTCTACAACGCATAAGTTTATCACTGCTCCCCGTCTCTGTCAAGGAACGGGAAATAGCCGCAGCATCTTGAAAAAAAGCCGTTCTCATGGTATTATTTAGGGTATTATATACCATTGTAGAATGCAGTATAAAGCAAGAGGAGAATAGCATGTCAAAGCTTTTGAAGTATTTGAAAAAATACAAAATTGAAAGTATTCTCGCGCCGTTTTTCAAGCTCATTGAAGTGGCGTTCGAGCTGATTGTTCCGCTGATAGTCTCAACTATAATCGATGTCGGCATAGAGAACGGCGACAAGGTTTATATTATCAAACGCTGCCTGCTGCTCGGTCTGTTCGGCATACTGGGTCTTTGCAGTACGCTTGTGGCGCAGTATTTCTCGGCGAAAGCGTCGGTCGGCTTCGCTTCCGATATCCGCCACGCACTTTTCAAGCATATCGGCAAGCTCTCTTATTCCCAGCTCGATTCGCTCGGCGCGCCGACGCTTATAACCCGCCTGACGGGCGACATAAATCAGGTTCAGACCGGAACAAACCTGACCCTGCGCCTCGTCCTGCGCTCGCCGTTCGTCGTATTCGGCGCGGTGATAATGGCGTTCACGGTCGATGTAAAATCGTCGCTCGTGTTTGTCGTTGCGGTGCCCGCTCTCGCCGCGGTCGTGTTCGCGATAATGCTCGTGTGCATTCCGATGTACCGCAAGGTTCAGCAGAAACTGGACGGGCTGCTGAGCAAGACGCGCGAAAACCTGCTCGGCACCCGCGTCGTCAGAGCGTTCTGCAAAGAGGAAGAGGAAATTGCGGACTTTGACGCAAAGAACAGCGCCCTGACCGAGATGCAGACGGCGGTCGGCAGGATATCCGCTTTCATGAACCCCGCAACCTTCGTGCTTATAAACCTCGCGATAATCGCACTGATATATGTCGGCGCAATACGCGTTGATTCCGGCGCCATTTCGCGCGGCGCGGTCGTTGCGCTCTATAACTACATGTCACAGATCCTCGTTGAGCTGATAAAGCTCGCGAATCTCATAATCAGCGTCACAAAGGCGATTGCCTGCGGCAACCGAATTCAATCGGTGCTCGATATCGAGCCCGGCACCGTCCCCGGTCATGTAATCGACGGCAACGAAAACAGCGAATATTCAGTCGAGTTTGACAAGGCGTGTCTCTCCTACAACGGGAGTGAGGAGTCCCTGCACAATATTGACCTCAAAATCCCGCGCGGCAGCTCGATAGGCGTTATCGGCTCGACCGGATCGGGCAAAACTTCGCTCGTCAATCTTATTCCGCGATTCTACGATGTCACCGGCGGGTGTGTGCTCGTTGACGGCGTTGACGTGCGCGACTACGACACAAAGGCTCTGCGCTCGAAAATAGGCGTCGTCTCTCAGAAAAAAGCCCTGTTCGCCGGCACTGTCAGAGATAATATCCGCTTCGGCAAGCAGGATGCTACGGATGAAGAAATCTGGCAGGCGCTCGAAACGGCGCAGGCAAAGCAGATGATAGAGGACAAGAGCGGGCAGCTCGACTTTGTCCTCGAACAGGAGGGCAAGAATCTCTCGGGCGGGCAGCGCCAGGGAATGACAATAGCCCGCGCCCTTGTCAGAAAGCCCGAGGTGCTCATCCTCGACGACGCAGCGAGCGCACTCGACTACGCCACCGGTGCGGCGCTGAACAAGGCGCTGAGAAACACCGACTTTGCCCCGACCGTCATAACCGTGTCCCAGCGCGTTGCGGCGATAAGAAACGCCGATACCATAGTAGTCCTCGACGAGGGCGAGATAGTCGGCATGGGCACGAACGACGAGCTGCTGCGCTCATGCGAGGTCTACAAAGAAATTTTCGATTCCCAGCTTGAAAAGGAGGATGCGTAACCGTGAAGAACAAAACCGTTTTCAAGCGAGTTATCGCGGTCATCGGCCGCTCGAAGCTTCTGCTGTTCCTTTCGCTCATCCTCTCCGTTGCAAGCGTCATTCTCTCGCTGTATATCCCCGTCCTCGCCGGACGCGCGATAGACGGAATAAAGCTGCACGGCAACGTTGATTTTGAAGTCATAAAGAAGTGTCTTTTCGGCATTCTGATCTGCGCCATCGCCGGCGGAGTGCTCCAGTGGGTGATGAACATCATCAACAACCGCATAGCCTATAACACCGTGCGCGATATACGCTCAAAGGCGTTTTCGCATATGCAGACCCTGCCTGTGGCGTTCGCCGACTCCCACCCCTACGGCGATATTGTCAGCCGCATAACGGCGGACGCGGAGCAGTTTGCCGACGGACTGATTCTCGGCTTTTCTCAGCTGTTCACGGGCGTTGTCACGATAGCCGTGACGCTCGTTTTCATGCTCACTATATCGCCGCTCATCACTCTCGCGGTCGTCGTGCTGACCCCGATATCGCTGTTCACGGCACGTTTTATAGCCCGCCGCACTTATTCGATGTTCAAAAAGCAGTCCGAGACCCGCGGCGAGCAGACCGCGCTCATCAACGAGATGATACAGAATCAAAAGACCGTTCAGGCGTTTTCATATGAAGACAGAGCGGTTGAAAGATTTGACGAGAGCAATGAAAAATTGCGCAAATATTCGCTCAAATCCATATTCTTCTCGTCGCTTACAAACCCGACCACCAGATTTATCAACAATCTTATCTACGCCGTAGTCGGGCTCATGGGCGGAATATTCGCCATCGGCGGCATGGTGACCGTCGGCGGATTCGTCAGCTTCCTCGCCTACTCGAACCAGTACACAAAGCCGTTCAACGAGATTTCCGGCGTCGTGACAGAGCTCCAGAATGCGCTCGCCTGCGCGGCAAGAATATTCGAGCTCATAGACGAAAAGCCCGAGGAGTCGGACGAAAATTGCTTGGCGCTCAGCGATCCCGAGGGAAGCGTGGAGTTCGATAATGTCCGCTTCTCATATGACAAGAGCAAGAAGCTCATCGACGGCTTCGATTTCTTTGCCCCGTCCGGCAAGACAATAGCCGTTGTCGGTCCGACAGGCTGCGGCAAGACTACGCTTATCAATCTCCTGCTCCGCTTCTACGACGTTGACGACGGCAGCATAAAGGTTGACGGCGAGAATATAAATGACATCACACGCCACAGTCTCAGACACCATTTCGGCATGGTGCTCCAGGATACCTGGATAAAGAACGGCACAGTCCGCGAGAATATAGCGTTCGGCAAGCCCGACGCCACGGATGAAGAGATAATCGCCGCAGCCAAGGCTGCACGCGCTCACAGCTTTATAAAGCGCCTCAAAAACGGCTACGACACCGTCATCGGCGACGACGACGGACTCTCCGAGGGTGAAAGACAGCTGCTATGCATCGCGCGCGTCATGCTCATGAAGCCGCCGATGCTCATCCTCGACGAGGCGACTTCATCGATAGACACCAGAACTGAACTGAAAGTTCAGGATGCGTTCAATACACTCATGCAGGGGCGCACCTCGTTCGTCGTGGCGCACAGGCTCTCGACCATCCGCCACGCCGACTGCATTCTCGTCATGAAAGACGGCAAGGTCGCCGAGCAGGGCACGCAC
>OGON01001456.1_pt1 | contig 16251 bp, 6 predicted proteins | sample 1552671 | NCBI WGS metagenome assembly OGON01 (sample SAMEA2580136, study PRJEB22360) | human gut metagenome | biome: human gut; feature: human-associated habitat; material: faeces | place: Denmark | collected 2008/2010 | reverse complement strand
TTCTGGTGCTGCGGACGCTCCGGCTAAGCCTGATATTGCTGTGCAGGCAGGTGACTTAAAGTATGCAGATTTGAATGGTGATGGTACTATCAATGATTTTGATAAACGTGCTATTGGCAAACCGAACTTGCCTACTACAACATTAGGATGGACGATTGGAGGAAGTTGGAAAGGGTTTAGTATCAGTGTTTTATTCCAAGGATCGTTTGATTATAGTTTTGCTATCAATGGAACAGGGATTGAGTCTGGTAAGAGTCAGTTCCAGCCACTTCACCAAAAGCGTTGGACACAGGAACGTTATGAAAATGGAGAAAGTATTGAGTTCCCACGTTTGACAATGCAAGATGGTACAATAAATAGTGCTTCTGCTTATAATTCGGATTTTTGGCTGATTAATGCATGGTATATTCGTTTGAAGACTGTTGACTTGGGCTATCAACTTCCCAAGACAGCATTACCTAAGTTCTTAGACAATGTCCGTTTTTATGTAAATGCTTATAACTTACTGACTTTTACCGGTTATGATAAATATCAGCAAGACCCTGAAATTAAGACCAATACAGCTGGTGATGCTTATATGAATCAGCGTGTTATAAACTTTGGAGTTCAGTTGGGCTTCTAGTAAATAAGTAGGGTTTAGATAAAAAGAGAATAATGTTTGCTATAAAAACATTATTCTCTTTTACTTTTTTAAGAAGTTAGTTTAGTGGTTATTGTATATTTGTTCGTCATAAAGTAAATTGAAAAATTGTATACTATAAAAAAGTAGTTAATATGAATAAGAATTTTGTAATCTCTCTATTCTTTCTATTAGGGAGTGCTACACTCTCTGCACAAGTGAAATTGCTTCCGATATTTTCGGATAATATGGTGTTACAGCAACAAACGCAAGCCCCTATATGGGGCGAGTCTAAGCCTAAGAAGAAAGTAGAAATTACGACCTCATGGGATCAGAAAAAATATACTATTCAGGCTGATGCACAAGGGAAGTGGAGTACGAAAGTTGCTACCCCAGTAGCGGGTGGTCCTTATAATATTACAATTTCTGATGGTAAAAAGGTGAAGCTTTCTAATGTAATGATTGGTGAAGTTTGGATATGTTCCGGACAATCCAACATGGAAATGCAGGTAGAAGGTTGGGGTAAGGTGAAGAACTATGAACAGGAGAAAGAAGAGGCAAATAATTATCCTAATATTCGTTTCTTATTGGTAGAAAATGCGATGAGTCCTACACCTGTTGAGAATATTACAGTAAAAGAGAATGGTTGGCAAGTGTGTACATCAAAGAGTGTAGCGGACTTTTCTGCAGCAGGTTACTTCTTTGGACGTGATTTGAATAAATACCGTAATGTGCCAATAGGATTGATTGATACATCTTGGGGAGGAACAATTATAGAAACATGGACCAGTAATGAGGCACTATCCACTATACCGAGTATGAAGAAAAGACTCGAAGCATTGGTCGGTTTGCCTGCATCTCAGGAAGGACGCAAGAAAAAGTTTGAAGAAGATGTTGAGACTTGGAAAGCTGAAGTTGAAAGAATTGACAAGGGGTGTGTTAATGGGGAGGCTATATGGGCAGCTCCTGATTTTAACGATGCGGCATGGAAATCTATGAAAGTTCCAGGTTTGATGCAAGAACAAGATTTACCAGGATTTAGTGGGCTTGTTTGGTTTAGGAAAACAATTGATATTCCTGCTGGTTGGGCAGGAAAAGATTTGATCTTGAATTTAGGTGTTATTGATGATAATGATTTTACTTATTTCAATGGTATACAGATAGGACATACAGAAGGATGGATGGCACCTAGAAGCTATAAGATTCCGAAAGAACTTGTGAAGAAGGGAAAAGCGGTGATTGCTGTACGTGTAATGGATACTGGTGGTACTGGTGGTATCAATGGAAGTCCTGAAAGTATTTCACTTCATCTTTCCGATACAGAAGCTATCCAGTTGGCTGGTAATTGGAAATATCAGGTTTCTTTAGATATGAGAGAGGTTGCACCAATGCCTGTTGATATGTCATGGAATCCGAATTCTCCTACTTTCTTATTTAATGCTATGCTTAATCCACTGATTCCCTATGCTATCAAAGGAGCCATTTGGTATCAGGGAGAATCAAATGCGGGAGAGGCTTTTCAGTATCGTGATTTAATGCCGTTGATGATTACTGATTGGAGAAATCGCTGGGGATATGATTTTCCTTTCTATATGGTGCAGTTAGCTAGTTTTACAGCGAAACAAACAGCTCCTGTTGAATCTACTTGGGCGGAATTGAGAGAAGCTCAAACTCGGACTTTACATTTGCAAAATACAGGTATGGCTGTGGCAATTGATATAGGTGAGGAGTTTGATATTCATCCGAAGAACAAGCAAGAAGTGGCACGCCGTCTGGCCGTCATCTCACTGGCCGATACCTACGGACAGAAAATACCCGCCCAAGCACCGGTGTACGACGACTATACGGTAGAAAACGGCAAGGTACGCATTTCGTTCACCATCCCTGCTATCGGCGAACGCTTCGAACAAAACAAAGACATCAAAGGCTTCACCATTGCCGGGCCCGACCATGTGTTCTACCCCGCCGAGGCCTATACGGACGGCGACGAAGTGGTGGTCTACTCACACTATGTCAAAGTGCCGGTAGCCGTCCGTTACGGATGGGCCGACAATCCGGAGTGTACCCTGCGTACACCGACCAACCTTCCGGTAGCACCTTTCCGTACCGACAACTGGTAAATCATCATTCAACAATAAACAAATCTTACAGCTTATGAGAATTAAAGCTATTTTATCTTTATGTCTGTTCACGCTGGCCACAGCAGTTTCAGCAGACGAGTTCATCAAAATCAACACGGACCAAGTCGGTTTGGTACTCCGCGCCGCAGACAACGGCAGGCTTTACCAATCCTATTTGGGCAAACGCCTGGCTAACGAAAGCGATTTGCAGCATTTGCCCAAAGGCAACGAGGCTTATCTGACCCACGGCATGGAGGACTATTTTGAACCGGCCATCGAAGTACACCACAATGATGCCAACCCGTCATCGCTGCTCAAATACGTGTCGCACACGTCCAAGAACGTACAGCCGGGAGTGGACGAAACGGTCATCACCTTGCAGGACGACAAATACCCCGTCACCGTGAAGTTGCATTATGTGGCCTATGCCAAAGAAAACATTATCAAAACCTTCACCGAAATCAGCCATCAGGAAAAGAAACCGCTGAAACTGGAACGCTATGCTTCTGCCATGCTGCACTTCAGCCGGCCGGCCTATTATCTGACGGAGTTTTCAGGAGACTGGATTTATGAGGCCACGATGAGCACCACTCCGCTGAACTTCGGCAAGAAAGTACTCGACACGAAGTTGGGTGCACGTGCCAACATGTTCACTCCTCCCATGTTCATCTTGTCCTTGGACAAAGAATCTTCGGAGAACGAAGGCGAAGTGATTTTAGGAACTTTGGGATGGACGGGCAACTTCCGTTTCACATTCGAGGTGGACAACAAGAAAGACCTTCGCGTCATTGCCGGCATCAACCCGTATTTCTCGGAATACTCGTTGCCCAAAGGCGAAACGTTCCGTACTCCGGACTTCTACTTCACTTACAGCGACTGCGGACGCGGACAGGCCAGCCGCAACTTCCACGACTGGGCACGCAAATACCAGCTCAAGGACGGCCAGGAAAACCGCATGACCCTGCTCAACAACTGGGAAGCCACCTACTTCGACTTCAACGAGGACAAGTTGGTAGAACTGATGGGCGATGCCGTAAAATTGGGTGTGGATATGTTCCTGCTCGACGACGGATGGTTCGGAAACAAATACGAACGCCACAGCGACACCCAAGGATTGGGAGACTGGGACGAGACACAGCACAAGCTGCCTCATGGCATCCAGAAACTGGTAGACGAAGCAGCCAAACGCAACATCAAATTCGGTATTTGGATAGAGCCGGAAATGGTGAGCCCCAAAAGCGAACTTTACGAAAAGCATAAAGATTGGGTGATTCACCTGCCCAACCGCGATGAGTATTATTTCCGCAACCAGATGGTGCTCGACCTGAGCAACCCCGAAGTACAGGATTTCGTCTTCGGTGTAGTAGACGGGCTGATGACCAAATATCCGGGCATCGCTTATTTCAAGTGGGACTGCAACAGTCCGATTACCAATATCTACTCTCCGTATCTGAAAGACAAGCAAACTCATCTCTATGTGGACTATGTGCGTGGACTGTACAAGGTGCTCGACCGCATCAAGGCCAAATATCCCAAACTGCCGATGATGCTTTGCTCCGGCGGTAGCGGCCGTATCGACTACGAGGCATTGCAGTACTTCACAGAGTTCTGGGCCAGCGACAACACCGACCCCATACAACGCCTGTTCATCCAATACGGTTACTCGTTCTTCTATCCGGCCAAGTCCATGAGCGCCCACGTGACCACATGGAACAAGAACGCGAGCATCAAATTCCGCACGGACGTGGCCATGATGGGCAAGCTCGGTTTCGACATCAAGCTCAGCGACATGAGCGGCGACGACCTTACCTATTGCCAAGGTGCCGTGAAAAACTACAAACGCTTGCGTCCGGCCATCATGGAAGGCGACCTCTACCGTCTGGTATCTCCGTACGACGGTACGCGCAGCCATGCAGCCAACCAGTTTGTCAGCAAAGACAAGAACAAGGCCGTAGTCTTCGCATTCGACGTATATCCCGGCTACGGCGAGAAGATTCTACCCGTACGTCTGGAAGGATTGGATGCCGGCAAACAGTATCGCGTGAAAGAAATCAACCTGATGCCGAACCAAGGCTCATCGCTCGAAGGTAACGACCGTGTATTCTCCGGCGATTACCTGATGAAAGTCGGACTGAACCTCCTCACCGGCAACAAGCTTTACAGCCGCGTGGTGGAAATCACAGCCGAATAAATCTTGAGACAGAAAAATGGAAATCAGAAGTTATATCATAGGGGTAGCCGCTGCGACATGCAGCGCGCTACCTTTTGCGCATAGCCTGGCATGGGAAGGAAATGTGTTGGTCTCCACGCCGCACACGTCCCTGCTTCTGCATGCCGGTGAAGGGCAAGACCTGCGCTTCGCCTACTTCGGCGACCGCATCGAAGAGAGCCAGATACACCAGATTCACGACGCATGGGACGGGCTGAACCGCACGGCATATCCGACTTTCGGCCAGCCGCCCCACCAGATTTTTGCTTTGCAGGCCGTACATGCCGACGGGAACTGGACTACCGACCTGACTGTGGACAAGGTGGAAACCTCTACCCTCGACAACGCCAAACTCACGGCCATCACGCTGAAGGACAAGGTTTATCCTTTCCAAGTGAGACTCTACTACAAAGCTTACAACGACATCGACATGATTGAGACGTGGAGCGAGATTTCACACACGGAAAAGAAAACCGTGGTGCTGAAACGTTTCGACTCCGGACATTTTCTGATACGGCGCGGTGACGTATGGATTTCGCATCTCCATGGCTCATGGGCTTCCGAAACGCACGTGACCACCGAACCACTCACACCGGGCATCAAAATGATCGAAAACGTAGACGGTGCCCGTAACGGCCATCTTGACCACCCCGAAGTCCTGTTCTCGCTCGACGGGAAGCCGCACGAGAACGAAGGACGTGTCATCGGAGCCGCCCTCTGTTGGAGCGGAAACTACTCCATCCGCATGGTGACGGACAATAATTTCGTACACCGTGTCTTTGCCGGCATCGACAGCGAAAGCTCGGAATACAAACTGGCTCCGAAAGAGGTATTCACTACTCCGAAACTGGCTCTCACCTATTCCGGAGAGGGTCTGAGCGGTGCCAGCCGCAACTTCCATCGCTGGGCACGCCTGCACAAACTGGCGCACGGCACTACCCCCCGCAAGATTCTTTTGAATAGTTGGGAAGGCGTGTACTTTGACATCAACCAGCAAGGTATGGACCAAATGATGGCGGACATTGCCTCCATGGGTGGCGAGTTGTTCGTGATGGACGATGGCTGGTTTGGCGACAAGTATCCCCGTAAGAACGACAGCTCATCACTCGGCGACTGGGTGGTGGACAAGAACAAGCTTCCGAACGGTATTGAAGGCTTGCTGAGTGATGCCAAGAAACATGGCGTCAAGTTTGGCATCTGGATTGAGCCGGAGATGGCGAACACTACCAGCGAACTCTACGAGAAGCATCCCGACTGGGTACTTAAAGCTTCCGAACGTGACGTTGTGTTGGGACGCGGCGGCACGCAGGTAGTGCTTGACCTTGCCAATCCTGCCGTGCAGGACTTCGTTTTCGGTGTGGTAGACAACCTGATGACCTCTTATCCTGAAATAGATTACATCAAGTGGGACGCCAATATGTCTGTCCAGAACCACGGTTCGCAATATCTGACGAAGGATAATCAGAGCCACATGTACATCGAATTCCACCGCGGCTTCGAGAAAATCTGCCAGCGCATCCGTGCCAAATATCCCGACCTTACCATCCAGGCATGTGCCAGTGGCGGCGGTCGTGCCAACTACGGAGTGCTGCCTTACTTCGACGAGTTCTGGGTAAGCGACAATACCGATGCCCTGCAACGTGTCTATATGCAGTGGGGAACTTCCTATTTCTTCCCCGCCATCGCTATGGCATCGCATATCAGTGCTGCCCCCAATCATCAGACGTTCCGCACCATCCCTCTGAAATATCGGATAGACGTTGCCATGAGTGGTCGTTTGGGTATGGAAATCCAGCCCAAAAATATGACGGAAGAAGAAAAGGCTCTTTGCAAGAATGCCATTGCCGAGTACAAGACCATCCGTCCCGTAGTACAGTTGGGAGACATTTACCGCCTGCTCTCTCCTTATGACAAGCAAGGTGTAGCTTCTCTGATGTACGTGGCTCCGGAGAAGGACAAGGCAGTCTTCTATTGGTGGAAGACGGAACATTTCTGTAACCAGCACCTGCCGCGTGTGAAGATGGCCGGTCTCTGTGCTGACAAGCAATACCGGGTACATGAGCTGAACCGTATAGATAATGTTCCCTTGAACTACGAAGGAAAGAGTTTTAGTGGTGCCTACCTCATGGCAAACGGGCTGGAGATTCCCTACAACCATAAGGTGGACTATCACAAGCAGAACGACTATTCGAGCTGTGTGCTTTATCTGGAAGAGGTGAAGTGACATAAGCAAAGGTGAGGTTGGGCCGTGTAAAGGTGAACTTGAGCGGCGTAAAGGTGAGGTTTATGGGTACAGTTGGTACAGTGGGTACAGCGTCTCTTCTATCTCACACACGCATGTATATAAATAATGTACGCGTTATGAAGTAATGTACATAAGCGCATGTGTGTGAAGCAGAAGAGGCGCTGTACCCACTGTACCAATTGTACCACTGTTTGGATGTCCAACTTTTCTTTTCGTACCCTTTGGGACTTTCAGGTAAGATGGAAACATAAAAAAAGTCCCACAATACATTGATATTGTAGGACTTTTTTCTTTTTGTCGCCTTCTGGCTTTGTTTCTATGTGAACCGCTTGGGGCTCGAACCCAAGACCCCAACATTAAAAGTGTTGTGCTCTACCTGCTGAGCTAGCGATTCAGACCTTATTGCTGTTAAGCGGGTGCAAAGATAGATACTTTTTTGAAAATTGCAAAATAATATCATCTTTTTTCTTATCTTTGTCCCCATTAATCCTTGATATTAATCATTATCACTGAACATTAATCATTAAATACATGGCAACAGTAGACGATAAAAAGATTATCTTTTCTATGGTTGGGCTGAATAAAACCATTCAGCAGAACAACAAGCAGGTACTGAAGAACATTTACCTTTCGTTCTTCTACGGGGCAAAAATCGGTATCATCGGTCTGAACGGTTCGGGTAAATCGACCCTGCTGAAGATTATCGCCGGATTGGATAAGTCCTATCAGGGCGAAGTGGTGTTCTCGCCGGGATATTCTGTGGGGTATCTGGCCCAGGAACCGTACCTCGACCCCACCAAGACCGTAAAGGAAATTGTAATGGAAGGCGTGCAGCCCATTGTGGACGCGCTGGCAGAATACGAGGAAATCAATCAGAAGTTTGGCTTGCCCGAATATTATGAGGACCAGGACAAGATGGATAAGCTCTTCTCCCGCCAGGCCGAGTTGCAGGACATCATTGACGCGACCGATGCCTGGAACCTTGACAGCAAGCTGGAACGCGCCATGGACGCCCTCCGTTGTCCGCCCGAAGACCAGTCCGTAGAACATCTTTCCGGTGGTGAGCGTCGCCGTGTGGCCCTTTGCCGCCTATTGTTGCAGAAGCCCGACGTGCTTCTTCTTGACGAGCCCACCAACCACCTTGATGCCGAATCCATCGACTGGCTGGAACAACACTTGCAGCAGTACGAGGGTACGGTGATTGCCGTAACGCACGACCGTTACTTCCTCGACCACGTTGCCGGCTGGATTCTTGAGCTGGACCGTGGCGAAGGTATTCCCTGGAAAGGTAACTACTCCAGTTGGCTGGAACAGAAGACCAAGCGCATGGAGCAAGAGGAAAAGACCGCCAGCAAGCGCCGCAAGACGCTGGAACGCGAGCTGGAGTGGGTGCGCATGGCTCCCAAGGCCCGTCAGGCAAAGGGGAAGGCGCGTCTGAACTCCTACGACAAATTGCTGAACGAGGATGTGAAGGAGAAGGAAGAGAAGCTGGAAATCTTTATCCCGAACGGTCCCCGTCTGGGTAATAAGGTGATTGAAGCCAAGCATGTGGCAAAGGCGTTCGGTGACAAACTGTTGTTCGATGACCTCAACTTCATGCTTCCACCCAACGGTATCGTGGGTATCATCGGCCCTAACGGTGCCGGTAAAACTACGCTTTTCCGTCTTATCATGGGACTGGAAAAGGCAGACAAAGGCGAATTCGAGGTGGGGGAGACCGTAAAGGTTGCCTACGTGGACCAGCAGCACAAGGATATCGACCCCAACAAGAGCGTATATCAGGTCATTTCCGGCGGAAACGATCTGATTCGCATGGGAGGGCGCGACATTAATGCACGCGCCTATCTGTCCCGTTTCAACTTCTCCGGTGCCGACCAGGAAAAGCTCTGTGGGGTGCTTTCCGGTGGTGAACGCAACCGCTTGCATCTGGCGCTCTGCTTGAAGGAGGAAGGTAATGTGCTGTTGCTGGACGAGCCCACCAATGACATCGACGTGAATACGCTCCGTGCCCTCGAAGAAGGTTTGGAGGACTTTGCCGGATGTGCTGTGGTCATCAGTCACGACCGTTGGTTCCTTGACCGTATCTGTACGCATATCCTCGCTTTCGAAGGAGACTCCAATGTGTTCTTCTTTGAAGGTTCTTATTCAGAATATGAGGAAAATAAACAGAAACGTCTTGGGAAAGAAGAACCCACCCGTGTACGTTATAGAAAGCTCATGAATGATTGATTTCGGTGCGAATTTGAAAGTATATTCTTTTACTTGTTGACAATACGAAAGCCCTGCTGTAGAATGCAGGGCTTTTTTTGTTTAAAAATATCTCAAAAAAGCCTTTCTACCTTCAAAAAATGTAACATAAATATAACATTAATCTCGTTTTTATTAGTTATATTTGCGACTTAAAACATAAATTAATGTTTAATTAACACTATCTATTAACAAAAAACAGAATTATGAGAAAACATCTAATTCAATTCCTGTTGGTTGCAGTGTTGTCGGTATTCAGTGCCGCTGCATTTGCTCAGACTACAGTGAGAGGTCAGCTTGTTGATTCAGAAACAGGTGAACCGTTAGTGGGTGCCGCCGTCATGGTGGAAGGTACTACACAAGGATCGGTGACCGACATTGATGGCTATTTCAAGCAAAGCGTTGCTTCGAATGCGACATTGCTATTCAAGTATGTGGGGTATAAAGACCAGAAGAAGAAGATTACGCAGAAGGGCGCTTCTGTGGATTTGGGTGCTATCCCAATGGAACCGGATGCTGTGATGCTGAAGGACGTAGTGATTACATCGTCTATTGCTGTGGCACGCAAGACTCCGGTTGCAGTATCTACTGTCGACCCCGTATTTATTGAAGATAAGATAGGTTCTCAGGAGTTACCGCAAATCTTGAAATCTACTCCGGGTGTTTATGCTTCTAATGAGGGAGGTGGCTTTGGTGATTCCAACATAAAGATTCGTGGTTTTAAGTCAGAATATGTGGCTATGATGATTAACGGTGTACCCATGAACGGAATGGAAAACCAGAAAGTATACATGAGTAACTGGGGTGGTTTGATTGATGTGGCCAGCAGTATTCAGGTACAACGTGGACTTGGTGCCAGCAAGGTGTCAACTCCTTCAGTAGGTGGCTCACAAAACATTATAACCAAGACTACTGATGCCAAGAAAGGCGGCTTCATCTCTTACGGCATGGGTAATGACGGCTACAGTAAAGTGATGTTCAGTGTCTCTTCCGGTCTGACAAAAGATGGTTGGGCCTTTACTTTATTGGGTGCCAGAGATAAACGCGACGGTTATATTCAAGGTACGGAATCCGAGGCCTACACTTGGTTCATGAGTATTGCAAAACGTATCAATGACAACCATCAACTTTCATTTACAGCTTTTGGAGCACCTCAGTGGCATAATCAGCGTAATATGGCAAATGGTTTGAATATCAAGGAGTATCAGCGTGTAAAACAATGGATGGGTGAGGAAAGTCCCTATCGTTACAACTCTACTTTCGGTTATCGCAATGGACAAGTGATGAACTCTTCACGTAACGAATACCATAAGCCCCAGATGTCTCTTAATCATTTGTGGCAAATCAACCATAAGTCAAGCCTCAGTACAGCAGCTTATATGTCTATCGGTACTGGTGCGGGCTATAGTGGTACGGGGGTAACGGGGTACACCAGCTCTTGGTACGGTACGGCCAGTGATGGTACGGTGAACACTCAGTTCCGTTGTCCTGATGGTACTTTTGATTATGATGCTGTGGATAAGCTTAATGCAGATAACTATACTAATCCGGTGAATGTGAGTGGAATGCCCGGTTATAAAGGTTCGCTGATGATTATGAACAAAGCCTCGAACGACCATTTCTGGACAGGATTGATTTCTACTTATACCACTAAGTTTGGTGATTACTTTGATTTCTATGGTGGTATTGACTTCCGCTATTATAAAGGTTTGCACAAGAATGTCATTACCGATCTTTTTGGAGGGCAGTATTATGTAGACTCTTATAACCGTAAGAGTGTATTGGCTGAGAATAGTGTGAATGGTGGAGTCACCTCCTGGGTAAACCAGAAGTTGGGAGTAGGAGATGTGATTCGTCGTGACTACGACGGTTTTGTGATGTACGAAGGTGGTTTTGCCCAATTGGAGTATAATAAAGATAAAGTGAGTGCATTTGTTTCAGGTGGTCTTACAAATACCAGTTATTGGCGTAAAGACCGTTTTTATTATAGTGGTGACAAACAGCTGTCTTCGAAGAAGCATTATTTGGGAGGCAATGTGAAAGCTGGTTTGAATTACAACCTTGATGATTACAATAACGTATTCTTCAATACCGGATTTATCAGCCGTGCTCCTATTTTTGATAATACCTTCATCAATTCTCAGAGTTCACATGAGCGTAATCCCGATGCTAAGAATGAGAAAGTTTACTCTTTCGAATTAGGTTATGGATATCGTAGCCAGTATTTTTCAGCCAATGTAAACGCCTATTATACTATGTGGAAAGACAAGGCTTTATATGATACCGGATCCTATGAAGACGTAAACGGGGCTTCCCAGCGTTGGACAATGAACATGACCGGTGCGCAGGCTAACCACATGGGTATAGAGCTTGACTTTATTGCCAAGCCTTTCCGCTGGATGGAAGTTAACGGTATGTTCTCTTGGGGAGACTGGCGCTGGAATGGGACAGCGAAAGGCTTCATGATGAATACTGAAGGCCAGATTATGGCGAATAGCCGTGGTGAAGTGGTGACAGATATGAGTAATGTAGATCAGTACAAGTATACCATTGAAATGGATAATGTACAGGTGGGCGGTTCTGCTCAGACTACAGCTGCTTTGGGAGTGACATTCCGCCCAATGAAAGGCTTGCGTCTTAATGCAGACTGGAACTTCTTTGCACGCAATTATGCCGATTATGACATTGATGCGAGCCAAGCCACTCAAAAAGAGGCTTACGTGGTGGAAAAACCTTGGGAGATTCCTTCATGGAGCACATTTGATGTAAGTGCAGGATATACCTTTGACTTCGGTAAGATTCGTGCTACACTGAGCGGCAATGTGAACAACTTGTTCAACCAAGAGTACATAGCCGATGCACGCGATGGAAGTAACCATGACTGGGAGACGGCCACACGTGTTATCTATGGTTGGGGACGTACTTATACTGTAAGATTGAAGTTGAATTTCTAAGCGAACATATTTATGAAAAAACATATATTATTAGGAACCGCACTGGCTTCGCTGTTTGCACTTGGGGCCTGCGATTATAACGAGGATAATTTCCCCGGATTTGATGAAAAAGAAACCATCACGGATGTCAGTACCGATACCCTCGTATTGGCTGATGCCCATTATGGCAAAATAGCTTCTATGCCGAAGAACCAAGGGATAGCTCTCGCCAAGGATCCCGAGGGGCAGACTTATCTTACGGCATTGAACCAGCTGGGTAAAACCAAGATGTTTACTGATATGGTAGCTCCTGAAGATTATCTGCCTGCATTTGTCGATTCGCTCTACGCATATCTGTCAGATGGTTCCAAGGTGCTGGTGCAGTACAATATCGGCAAGGAGCAACCTGAATATCTCTCGAAGATAAACGAAGCTCAGACTTTCGATCTTACTTCTGATAATTACGCTACAGTATGGGGGGAAAGCATGGTAGTGAAATATCTCACCCCTTCTACGTTGAAGAAGCTTCCTGCTTTGTTGAAGGAAGGTATCAAGAACCCGAAGACGGGAGATGTGTGCCAAGTGAATTACGCTTGGTCGGAGACCGAGCCCAGTACAGGCGGCGGTGCAGTGAAAATGGTATACCAGAAAGTAACTTCTATTGATGCCGAAGGAGGTAATTATGTCATTGTGGCTCCGACGAAGGACAATACTTGGATTCCTTTCGGTCAGTTCAAAGACCCGGATAAGACGTATGGTTGTATGGAGGGTGAACCGGTAGAGATTGCGGATGGTTTCATCACCAGCGATGTGTCCAATCATATCATGACACTTACTCCTACGGAAAAAGGTTTCACTATGCAACGTCCGGATGGCAAGTTCATTTATCAGAGTGGTACGTTTAACAGTTTCAACATCGGTACTTCCATACCCGAGGGTGGGGATTGGAGCTTTGCTTACAACTATGACCGTAAGGCATTTGATGTAAAAAATGTGGAAAAGGACAAAATCATCAAGCTGAATTTCTATGAAAAAGGAAACTCTTATTCATACGGTTCTTATCCGAATGCTACGTTGGGCATTTATATGAATGAGTCGTTCAATGGAAACGAGGGCGGTTTCACTACTCAAAATGTGAAACTTACCGGCACGTTAACTAATGTATGGAAGGTGGATGGTAAATATGGTTGGAAGGGTAGTGCTCATGTAGGAGATAGCGATTTTGAATCGGAAGCATGGGTGGTTTCTCCTATTATAGATTTAGCAAAAGCGAAGGCTCCTCTTCTTAAGGTAGATATTGCCATTAATTTCTTGAATGGTAACAATCGTGCTGATTTTATTGAATTGCTGGCTTCGGAAGATTATGTGGATGATGTGGCTACTGCTGAATGGAAGGCTCTGAATGTACCTCAATGGCCGGAAGGCAAGAATTGGAATTATGTAAATTCCGGTGATATTGACCTGAGTGCTTACGAGGGCAAGAAGATAGCCATTGCTTTCCGTTATAAGAGTACTACAGAGTGTGCGCCTACTGTAGAGTTTAAGAATATGTCACTTACAAGTACCGTATCAGGGTATTATGAGGGTGTGGATATTTATAAGGAGATTCCTGAATCAGAAGCTGAAATGCCTGCTCGTGCCGTTACCCGTGCATCAGACGTGAAGCCAAATGCTTCTGCTCTCTACCAGTATGACGGTTCGGCTTGGACTGCCTACGAAGAAAGCGCAAGTATCGGTATCCGTGTGATGCAACCTGCCGATTATGTTTCTACCGGTTCGGACTATTTGAGCGATGCTGATGCCGTATTGCCCGTTTATCTGAAGAATGCATTCCCTTACGCACAGAGCGGGGATGTCAAGGCAGTAGTTTATTTCGGAAATAAGGAGTATGATGTGATGGCCGATGAATATGGCTTCGATGGCACTGCATGGGTGAAGAAGAATACCGAAACGGAAACTGCTGAAATGGCATTCCTGAAGACTGACGGCAAATGGATGGAAGCAAAAGAGTATTATAGCAATGACTTTGCTGGTGAACTTCATAACGATGCCCAGATTGTGAATGTGAAGCTTGATGGCATGAATTATGTATGGAGTGCAGGTGCAGGTTATACCCGTATCAAGGCAAGCGGTTATTATCAGCGTAACCGCGATACGGAGGCATGGCTTGTAACCGGTGAGGTAGATCTTACCGAAGCTATTGCCCCACAGATGGTATTCACTGCTTCGGCAGACTATTTGTATGGAGGCAAAATTGAGAACGCAGTGTCTGTACATGTGTCCGAAAATTATATCCCTGCGGCTTCTACTGCTACTGAGGAAGAGAAGATTGCAGCATTGCAGGGAGCGGCTTGGAGTGATCCGTTGTCGTTCGAGTGGCCTACAAGCTCTAAAGAGATCGAAATGCGTACTTCCATGGCTGACTATGTGGGCAAGAAAGTATATGTGGCATTCCGTTATGCAAGTAATACTGATCCTGGATTTGCTCCTACATTCTACATGAGTAACTTTGTGGTGAAGGAATAATTCCTGAGGTTGTGCAATAGACAATGTGGTAATGGACTTTACTGTCCATTACCACATTTGCATTCTTAGTATCGTAAAATCAAATTTAGAAACATAGATGAAAAAACTGTCTTACTTATTTCTTTTGCTGGTCGGAATTTGGCTGGCTGGATGTGATGATTCTTCAGAGGCTTCGCTCATTCCCGAGATAATACCTACCGAGCAGGGTTCGGATACTTACGTGATGAAGGGCTATGAGTCGAGCGACAATGGTTTCAACGTGTATAAGCCCAAGGCTATCGGCACCCCTTTCTATATCCAGTCCAAAGCTTTTACCGGGCGTAATTACGCATTTGCTCCTGTTAATAGTGAGTCGCTGGAAGGGCTTACTGTTGTTCCGTCTGCCGATGCTTTCAGCGAAAGCGTTGAGGTGAAACCCTCTACGTGCTATTGGGTGCGTTTCAACCGCTACAATCATTATCAGATGGGCAAGCTCCGCGTGGCCTATATTCACGGTAATGAAGTGGGCATAGAGTATGTGGCTTCTGAGGATATAGATGTGAAAAATGCCAATATTGCTGATAACAATAAAGCAGACAATCTTGAAATCCCAGCTCTCAATGCAACCAATCAATATATTGAATACTATGCAGGCGTGTCTGATGAGGAAGGTGCCGGGCAGGTACTCAATTTCTCTTTGGAATACATCGCTTCCAAGAAGCATTCGGCTTGGGTGGCATTCAGTTTCGACCCGATTACTGCGCAAGACAACGTGAAGCGTGCCAACGAGTGGAATCAAGACGACCCCAATATTGACAACAGCGTGGAGGTGACTGAATCCATGCATAAGAGCGATGGGTACGACAAGGGGCATCTTTGTGCCAGCGAAGACCGTGTGTACAGTAAAAGTGCCAATAAGCAGACCTTCTACTACAGTAATATCTCGCCACAGATAGGGAGTTTCAATCAAAAGTATTGGGCGGCTCTTGAGAAGCAGGTGCAGACTTGGGGACGTTCCACCATCAATGGCACATACGACAAACTTTATGTCGTGAAAGGTGGTACTACTGACCGTTTGCTTACCAATTTCACAGGTGTGAAGAAAGCCAATGACGGGCTTTATCCCACCACCAATGCCGACGGGCTGACACTTGGCGGACTCATTTGCCCCAGCTATTATTACATGGCTCTGTTGAGCGAGAAGGCAGGGGTTTATCATACTATCGCTTTTTTAGTCCCTCATTCTGAATTATTGCCAGAAAAACCTGGAAAAGATGAATTTATGGTTTATGCCGTTTCTATTAAAAATTTGGAGTACGAAACCGGTATCGACTTCTTCTGTAACCTGCCTAATGAGATAGAGAAGACTGTAG
>OGON01001441.1_pt1 | contig 16393 bp, 9 predicted proteins | sample 1552671 | NCBI WGS metagenome assembly OGON01 (sample SAMEA2580136, study PRJEB22360) | human gut metagenome | biome: human gut; feature: human-associated habitat; material: faeces | place: Denmark | collected 2008/2010 | reverse complement strand
TGCCCAGCGGCGCAGGACAGTCGAAGGTCTGCTTGTTGCCGTCCTTGGTGATCGAAGCCCCGTAGGCCGTATAACCGTCCATCGAAGCGGCCGTACCCACGACCATGTAACGGCGTCCGTTATGGCTGGAACAGAGTTTCGTCAGGTCGTTGATCACCCCCGAACCGACGGCTACGGGCACGGCATCGGTCTCGGCAAGCACGGTATCCAGCTCCCCGACATACGCCCATTCGGCATAGAGCTTCGGGTCGGTAAAGACATATGGTTCATCCTGCGCGACACCCGCTCCGGCCAGTATCTTATGCACGTCATCGCCGGCCACGCGCCATGTATTGGCATCGGCCACAACAAGCGCCCGCTTATCCGGGAAAAGTTTTCTGAACATTTCCGCAACCTGCGGAAGGGTATCGGTTCCGATCACCAACGCCTTGGTGTCGGTCGTGCGCGACAGGGCACTTTCTACTTTATTCATAGTACGAAATTAATTTATTACCATCCGGAAAAGGGGATAAGCCATCCTAAAGCAAAATAAAGACGCAAGAATTTTCCCTTTCATGCCTCAAAGTTAACATATTTTACTTTATTATGCAATATAAGAAAACAAAATACCAACAAATAGCTATCTTTTTCTTTTCTTTTTAATCTCCAATGTCGATAAAAACCAGGGACTGCAGACACCCGCAGCCCCCGGTTCACCATATCCACCAAAACTAATTAACCTTCTTAACTTTCAGATTATCCAGCCACATACGATGGTTTTCACCATCTTTATCAAGAGCCGAATAGATTTTAATGCGCGTATCGGCCGTAACGCCGGTGATCTTCACTTTGTGATTCGTATAGCGGTACGTATCCTTCAGTCCCTCCTCGATCATTTTATCCACAAGCACGTTACGTAAAGTCACCGTGGCACCGCCGTCACTGATAACAGCATCGGTCGAGGTCTCGCCCGTTACGCTCACGATCGTCGCTCCGGTCACCGTCACCCCGAAATACTCGGTAATATCGGTGTTCGAGGGCGCCATCATATCCCCCTTCGTACTGGGCTCATAATAGGGGCACGCATCGAATTCCAGCTCGATCTCCGTAGCACCGGACAACGAGGAAAGTTTCGGCAAAGTCAGCCATGCGGGATTCTTGCCGCCACCGAATTTCATATACCCGGCGGCAAGCCCGACATTGGAACTGTTAGCCTTCCAATCCGCACGATCCCACTCGGGCAGGTATGCACTGAAATAAGAGTCATTATCCTTCACGCCCTGGCAATAGATGGAGTTCGCATCGCCCGTCGTAATCAATATCTTATCCGGATCGGAAAAATCGGTCGTGCTGCCCAGGCTGAAGCCGTAGGCACCATAGAAGGGCTGACCGCCTCCGGGAAGATTCTCGAAGTCCTTATAGAGGAGGTATCCGGACTTGTCGGGAGCCGCGTCGGTCGTAACGGAAGCCGAAGCCCACTCGGAATCGAGAAGCGCCTCCTTATTCGCCGTCGACTTGCGGCGGAGCTCCAGTGTATAGGTCGCCCCGGGCGTCAGCCCGCCCCACACGAGCCGGTAATATTTATACTTCGTAAAATTGAATTTCGAGAAGTTCTCGATCGACCGGATCACATTCCCGCCGGCATCCTTCACCCGGAAATCATAGGTATCGGTCGACCCTACGGGCTGCTGCTCCAACGCTGCGGCGGACAGCTCCCACTCCAGCACGGCAAGGCCGTGTGTCTTCGCGTAAATCCGCGCAGTGGGAGCAATCATAGGCACGGGATCGGTGGTCACGAACTGAACCGCCACCACGTCCGAATCGAATTCATTCGCCACGGAGCCGTCGCCGACAAGCGCCTGAACCGAAACCGTATAATCCGTACCGGCCTTGAGCCCGGCAGCCGTATAGCTGGTGGCGCCGACGATCGTCGAGGCAACCTCCTGCCCATCGAACGTCGTTTTGACCACGACCCGGTAATTGGCGGCGCCGTTCACTTCGGCCCAGCTGATCTTGGCCCCCGAGGAGGTCACGTCGGCAGCCGCCAATTCTGTTGGCGTCGCTAATTTTTCAGCCGCGAAGCCCAAAGTCCCCACGACCTTCTGCGTCGGGTCGGAATTGAATTCCGCATTCCCGGCGTAAAGCGCCCTGACGGTAAAGATATAAAGGCCGGGTTCCAGATCGGCGAACTCGCAGTTCGAATCCTCTGTCTCGACGGTTTTCCTGAAGTCGGGACGCGTTTGCTGCGCCACGGAAGCCTCATAGGAGGTCGCCCCCTTCACGCCTTCCCACGCAAATGCGATGGAAGTCTTGGCGGGCGTATAGGTAATCTTTTCAAGCTCGGGGGCCGGCAGTTTCTCGGTCACCTCCGTCTTGTCGGCAGCCATAACGACGATATTGTCGATATTGATACGGTACCCCTTTTCGTTATAGGTCTGCGCCTCGATCTTGATGCGCGTCTTGTTGGTAGCGTCCTGAACGGTAAAGGTCAGCGTCTTCCATTTGCGGCCGGCAGCCGAAGTCTGTGCCGGGAGCACGGTATTGTTCACTTCGCCGTTGGTTACGACTCCGGCACCCTCGGCAGAAACGATGTAGGTACCCGTTTCGTTATCGAAACGCAGGAAGTCGATCGAAACCGACACGGTCTCGGGTGCCGCCGAAAGGCTTTCGAGCTCCGGCGTCATGATCCAGCCGCCATTGGCCGTAACCCCCAGCTTCACATAACCCGGGTGCTCATATACACGCAAGCCCGACCACTTTTCAACGCCGCGGTTGATGCGGTAGGTCTCGCCCATCGTGTTGAAAACGTCGCTCGTACCGTCGGATCCCGCCGAAATCACATCGGGTTCCGCAGGCTCCGTGCCATCGAACTCCTTGCCGGCACCGGAACTTCCGTTCGGGCCGGGGCCCTTCTTGTTGTTCGGGTAATCGCCGCCCCACTTGAACAAGTCGAAGCCCATGCTGAACACCTCGTTCGACGAGCTTACGTTCCCCGAGACATCGCCCTGGAACTTCACGACCCCGTCGAGCTTGAAAGTCACATGGCAAACCATCTCGCCCAGCGCCACGGGGACACCGGTGATAGGCACCGAAATCGTACCGCTGCCTTCGCGTTCGATCACGGACTGATATGGACTGCTGATGCTGAGCCCCTCGGCGGCAGGGCCGTCGAGCGTAGCTTCGATCTCCACGATTTCTTCGCCGAAAGCCTTGTCATAGGCGATTTCGAGCGTCGCAGCGGATTCCGTATTAGACTTGAGCGACCCAGAAATCACGGGGTCTTTCACCGAGAAATGGCCGTCGGCCTGTGCAACCTCGATCTTGATCTCTTCGCCGTTGGCCGGTTTCAGATAAATGTATCCCGTGCGTTTGTCGCCGGCATTACGCTCGGCCGTAACGGTCACCCACTGGTAATCACGGCCATTGCCGGCACCTTTGTCCGGGGAGATGGAGAACCAGTTGTTCACCGGAGTCCCGCTTCCATCCGTACACTCGACACGTGCCGACCACGAACCGGCATAGCGCACCGAGATCTGGGTCGTAGCGCCAGAATTGTACGCCAGCTCGACGGCATCGGTATCCCGTTTGAGCGGAGCCACATCCGGATCGTCGGAGCAAGCCGCCAGACAGAGAACCGATACGAAGAGCATCGTCTTTATCCAATTTTTCATAAGTTTCATAACATTTTGATTAGAGTAATAACTATTACTGGAAATAGCAAAGCGGATGCGCCTCGGAGGCACGTCCTTACTCTCAAGAGATATGTCGGAACAACTTGCAGGACAAACATAAGCACATTTTTTCTTTTTTGCAAATTTTCACAGTCAAAAAATAGTATTATAATGCAAATTATTTCCTTTAGTAATTATTTAAATAGTTTTTAACACTCATGAAACACTAATAAGCGAACTTTACCACACGAAAGACAAGAATAAGACAAAACAAACCAAAACCGATAAAATACAAACAATAACAATTGACTAACAAATAGTTACAATGTATAAATATAAAAATACTCCGGAATCGCACAATTTCAGCTATTCTTTTTGCAAAGTTTTTAAACTAAATAGTTGCACGAAAGAAAATAAAAACATATATTTGAAAGCAAAATCAGAAGAACCTTATTTATTAAATAATTAAAAACACACAAACCTGACACACACGAAAACCTAACTACTTTTTACACTCTCCAGCAGAAGTTATATCGGGAATGACTTGCAACCAGCCGAAATCCCCGGAAAACCCCGGCCTCTTATATAATAATAGGTATGGGATCCGGCAACGAACCGATTGATAACTTAAACTGATGTAAAATGAAACAATGTTACACGCTGACCGGACTTGACGTACTGGGCAAAATACGCTCGTACATCAGGCTCCTGACGGTTACTCTTTTATATGTGACATTTGCGCTCCCGGCCTCGGCACAAGGGGGGGGGAAGGCCGTCTCGGGTATCGTTAAAGACGACACGGGAAATCCCCTCATAGGTGTCACCGTCACCGGTACCACGAAAGGCACGACTACCGATGCCAACGGTACGTACACGATCAATGCTGACAATTCCGAAAGCCTGAATTTCAGCTATGTGGGCTACAAAACCCAGACAATCCACGTCAACAACCAATCCACCATCGACGTCACCATGAGCGAAGACAACACCAGCCTCGAAGAGGTTGTCGTCGTCGGTTACGGCGTACAGAAGCGCCGCGACATCGTAGGCGCCGTCGAAACCCTTTCGACAAAGGGCCTCGAAGAGCGCATGGGTTCGTCGATGAGCATTTCGCGCTCGTTGCAGGGCGCCATCCCCGGCCTTACGATGACCTTTTCCGACGGTAAGCCCAACCGCGGCGCGACGGTGCGCATCCGCGGCGCGGAGAACTCGATCGGTTCGGGCGGTTCGGCCCTGGTGATGGTCGACGGCGTCGAAACCGACATGTCGACCGTGAACCCGGACGACATCGAGTCGATCACGGTGCTCAAAGACGCCTCGTCGACCGCCGTATACGGTGCCCGCGGTACCTTCGGCGTGATCCTCCTTACCACCAAGAAGCCGCAGAAAGGCAGTGCCAAGGTGACTTACAACGGTACCTTCACCTTCTACAAGCGCGCCACCAAGCCCCAGATGGTCACCAACGGCTACGATTATACCACCTCGTTCCTGGAATCCTATGTCAACGCATTCGGCAAGGATCCCTCGAACATCAACAACGTATTCAAATTCTCACGCACCTGGTACGACGAACTGGCACGCCGCAACAACGACCCGTCGTATGAGAAATGGCGCGTCAACAACCGCAATACCTACGAATACTTCGGCAACACCAACTGGTACGACGTATTCTACAAGGACTATACGACCGGACACCAGCATAACATAAGCGTAACGGGCGGCGGCGACGTGGCATCGTACTACGTTTCGGGCCGTATGTTCGAGCAAGACGGCATCTACAACGCCGGTGACGAGAAATACCAGCAGTTCAACGTCAAAGCCAAAGGCATCGTCAACGTGAAGCCATGGCTGCGCGTGGAGAACACCACCGATTTCATGTACCGTTATTCACACCAGCCAACGGGCCACACCGGCATCTCCACGACGCCGATGACGGTATCGCGCATGCTCAACCACCAGGCTTACCCCGTAGCCCTGGTCACCAATCCCGACGGTACGTGGACGGAAGCGGCCGTATATACGGGCTGGGCAGGCTTCGTCGAGGGTAACTCGTGGCGTAAAGACCGCAAGTTCGACATGAACAACCGCACGGCGATCACGATCGACCTGCTGAAGGACGTGCTCGTCGCCGCAGCCGACGTGAGCTTCTATTTCAACCAGACCGACCGCCGGCAGGCCGTGAACAGCTACACCTACTACACCGGGCCCGACAGCTCGGGCGAACGTCCCTCGGGCTCGCTCTACGAAGAACGCTCCTACAACCGTCAGAAGGTCGCTTCGAGCGCCACGCTGACCTACACGCCCCGCCTGGGCGACAACCACTCGCTGAGCATCATGGGCGGTTGGAACATCGAAGATTACACCTACAAGAGCAACCTGATGAGCCGCGAAGGCATCATCATCCCCGGCAAGCCCAACTTCAGCCTGCTGGAAGGCGAAGCGATGACCCTGAAGGACAACGGCAGCTACGACTGGGGGCTGGTCGGCGCATTCTACCGCGTAAGCTACTCGTACAAAGGAAAATACCTGCTCGAAGCCAGCGGCCGCTACGACGGTAACTCCAAGTTCCCGTCCAACCAGCGTTGGGGATTCTTCCCCTCGGGTTCGGTGGGATGGCGCATCTCGGAAGAGAACTTCATGAAAAACGCCAACTGGCTCGACAACCTGAAGATCCGCGCATCGGTCGGTTCGGCGGGCAACGGCCTCATCAGCGATGCCTACGCCTACCTCTCCACGATGTCGATCGCACAGTCGAGCCTGCTGAACAACGGTTCGGTGTTCAACTACACGCAAGCACCCTCCCCGATTCCCAAGAGCCTGACATGGGAAAAGGCCACGACCTATGACCTCGGCCTGGATTTCGAGGCATTCAACGGCCGCCTGAACTTCTCGGCCGACATCTACCGCAAGAAGACCACCGACATGTATGTGGTGGGCGAAGAACTGCCTGCCGTATTCGGCAACAGCGCCCCCAAGGGCAACTACGCCGACATGCGCACCGATGGCTGGGAGGCCAGCCTCTCGTGGCGCGACAGCCACAAGGTTGCGGGCAAGACCCTGAGCTACAATATCAAAGTCGCCGTCTGGGACAACACCAGCAAGATCACCCGCTATACGGCCAAAACAGGTACGCTCCCGACCAACTACTCGATCAACTATTACGAGGGGATGACCCTCGGCGAAATGTGGGGCTACAAGTGCGACGGGCTGTTCCAGAGCGACGAAGAGGCGCAGACATGGGCCAACTATTCGAAGTTCACCAACCGTTCGGCGACCTGGCAGGCCGGCGACCCGCGCTACCTCGACCTGAACGGCGACGGATACGTCAACAACGGCAACAACACGATCTACGACCACGGCGACCTGGTGAAGATCGGCAACACTACGCCCCGCTACAGTTACAGCATCCAGGGCGGTGTGCGCTGGAACGGCATCGGCATCAGCATGATGTGGCAGGGCGTCGGCAAACGCGACTGGTATCCGGCCAAGGAATCGGGTTATTTCTGGGGACAGTACGGCCGTCCGTACAGCATGGCACTCCCGTGGCATAACAGCGACCGCTGGTCGCCGACCAACCGCGGCGCCTACTGGCCGCGCCTGGTCGGCTACTCGGCCAGCGACTCGGGCCTGATCCTCGCGCAGCCCAACACGCGCTACGTGCAGGACGCTTCGTACATCCGCCTGAAGAACCTCACCATCGACTACAACTTCCCCAAGGAGCTGGTCAACAAGATCGGCCTCCAGGCACTCAAGATCTATGTGTCGGGCGAGAACCTCCTGACCTTCTCACCGCTCAAGAAGTACGCGAAAAACTACGACCCGGAAGGTATCTACGCCGGCGATGCGGACTACGGAACCAACAAGTTCGGTAGCGACAACTTCGGCGACGGCGACGGTTATCCCGTCATGAAATCGTACACGATCGGTTTGAGCATAACTTTCTAAATTACGGACGACAATGAAAAAGATAACATATATTTTGCTTTCGGCCTGTTTCCTGCTCACGTCCTGCGAGGATTTCCTTAACAGGGATCCCGACGCCAAGGTCGGATCGGGGGATTATTTCACGGACGAAGGCTCCCTGCTGACCTATACCAACGGGTTCATCCAGAAATACACCCCCAGCGCAGCAGACCTGGGCTACGGCGACGGGTACTCGGACATCATGGCCACCGAAAAGTCGTTCACGTTCCTGACCAACGCCTCGTGGACACCCGACCTGCAGAGCGGCTGGTCGATCAGCAACTGGACGCCGATCTACAACATCAACTATTTCCTGGTGCACATGCGCGAGGCGAAGGGGCTCTCCGAAGCTACCTACAACCACTACGAAGGCACAGCCCGTTTCTGGCGCGCCTGGCAATACTTCGAGAAGGTCAAGACCTTCGGCGCCGTACCCTGGTACGACGAGCCGATCGACCCCGAGGACATGGTGGCACTCTACAAACCGCGCGACAGCCGCGAATACGTCATGGAGCGCGTGCTCGAAGACCTGGATTTCGCCTGCAAACATTGCTACACGTCGTCGGAGTGGATCAACTGCGCCCGCATCAACCGGTACATCGCCCTGGCCTACAAGGCCCGCGTCTGCCTGTTCGAAGGCACCTACCGCAAATACCATTCGGTAGACCCGTCTACGGGCAAGGCGTGGGAAGACAAGCAGGCTTCGGAGAAATTCCTGCGCGAATGCGCCGAGGCATGTGAGGAATTGATGGCGGCCGGCGTATACAGCATCGTGAACAACCCCGCCAACGTCAAGACCCAGTACCGGGAACTCTTCACGCAGGAGGCCGTCAACACGACCGAGGTGATCTGGGCACGCCAGATGAGCGTCGGCATGACCACGTTCCACGACCTGACGTGGCGTTACACGTCGGGCAGCTACGGACAGCGCTGGTCGCTCGACCAGGATTTCGTGAAGACCTACCTCAACCTGGACGGTTCGCGCCACACGGCGACCGGCGAGGAGTTCACGACCGAAGTCGAAAACCGCGACTACCGTCTCTCGCAGAGCATCATCACGCCGGGCTACACGAAGCTGGTGGGCGGCGTTTCGACCGCGACACCCCCCGATTTCACGGTGACGCTGACCGGCTACCAGGTCATCAAGTTCAACATCGACGACAAGGCATACGAGTCGGCATCGGTTTCCTACAACTCGCTGCCCATCATGCGTTACGCCGAGGTACTGCTCAACTACGCCGAGGCAAAGGCCGAGCTGGGCGAATTCAGCGACGACATCTGGAACAAGACCATCAAACCGCTGCGTGAGCGCGCAGGCGTCGACGGTAAGCGCCCGACGTCGGCAGACCCCTATCTGCAACAGTACTACGGGCTGAGCGACAGCGACCTGCTGGAGATCCGCCGCGAGCGCGCCATCGAGTTGCTGCTGGAAGGGTTCCGTTACAATGACCTGATGCGCTGGCATGCGGGCGAGCTGCTGAACAAGCAGTGGTACGGCATCTACATCCCGGCCATGGATACCTCCTACGACCTCAACGGTGACGGCATCAACGACGTCTGCGTGATTTCGGGCGAAGCCGGCAACGAACCCGGCGTAACGTACATCGTACTCGACGACAGCAAATATTCGCTGGAGAACGGCACGACCGGACGTCTGCTCTATACCGTGGGCCGCAACTTCGAGGAGAAGCGCTACCTGCGCCCCATCCCCAAGACGGCGCTGAACATCAACCCCGACCTGGGACAAAACTACTACTGGAGATAAACAAGGAGGAAACGCGCCCCGGGCGGGATTTTCCCGGGGCGCGCATCCCGATATAAACCTTAATTCAGCATACAATGAAACGATACATATTTATCATCGCCGCACTCACCGCCCTGATCTTTACCGGGTGCTCGAATGACGACGACCGCCCGGTAAAGACCCCCATAGATCCGCTGACCGACATCTACGGAGTGGTGACCGACAACCAGGGGAACAGACTGCAGGGAATCGTCGTAAGCGACGGATATACCTGCACAGCCACCGACGAGAACGGCGTCTACCAGCTTACGGCCGGGGAATTCTCCTATCAGGTGTACCTTTCGATCCCCGCGGCATACGAAGTCCCCATGTCCGAAGGGCTGCCCTGCTTCTGGCAGAAACTGACCGAAGGACGCAAGCGCTACGACTTCACGCTGACCCCGCTGGCCGGAGGTGCCGAGAACGAGTTCAACCTCTTCTGCGTGGCCGACCCCCAGTGCCAGAACACGACCAACATCGCACGTTTCAACAACGAAACGGTACCCGACATCGCCGCGCAGGTCGCAGCTTCGACGCTGCCGTGTTACGGCATCACGTTGGGCGACATAGGCTGGAACACCGAGAATACGGACTACACGAACGACGTATTCCCGCTGATGAAAAAGGCCATGCAGATGGACAAGGTCGGGCTGCCGCTCTTCCAGCTGATGGGCAACCACGACAACAAGGTGATCGCCGTCAGCAAGAACGACTATACCGTGGCACACGACATCGCCGCACAGCGGAATTTCGAATACATCTTCGGCCCCGTAAATTATTCGTTCGACCGCGGCAACGTGCACATCGTCGCCATGGACAATATCATTTTCCCGAGCCACAAGGATTATTCGCTCGGATTCCGCGACGACCAGGTCGAGTGGCTCCGCCAGGATCTGAGTTATGTTTCGAAAGACAAAATGGTGATCTTCTGCGTACACATCCCCATGCGCGCCAGCAACAACCAGAACGTACAGGCGGTACTCGAACTGCTCAAGCCGTTCGCCGAGGTGCATATCATGTCGGGACACACGCACTATGCCGAGAACAACACCTACGACAGCCACTACGAACACGTGCACGGCGCAGCCTGCGGCGCATGGTGGCATTCGACGATCAATACCGACGGAACGCCCAACGGCTATGCGATCTACAAGGTCAAGGGCGCGACGATCGACAACTGGGTTTATAAGGCCACGGGCTTCGACCCCGATTTCCAGATACGCCTCTACCGCGGCAGCGACATCTTCATGGAAGGGTATACGCCTTCGTACCAGTTCTATTACAAGGGTGACGACCAGATCGTGGCCAACATCTGGAACGCCGACAAGGACTGGAAGATCGAAGTCTATGAAAACGGCACCAAGACCGGGGAAATGAAGCCCTACGAGAGCAATGCGACCAAACGCGACGCATGGGCATCAGGCTACCACTGCGGCGTACAGGGACGCGCCCCGGGCAACTACGACCGCACCAACACGAGCCACCTGTACTACTACACGCTCCAATCGTCCACGGCTTCGGTCGAAGTCCGCGCCACGGATAAATTCGGCCAGACTTACAGCCAGTCGAAATTCACTACGGGCCTTGCCGAGGATTTCCCGGTCGGCGAGTAGATTATTACGGAAAAATTCGTAACTTTGTGAATTGCGATTCAAAAGCAGAAACGAAATGAAACGACTGATCTCGATACTCGTCGCCCTGTCGGTCTGGGGCATTGCCTGCGCACAGCCCTCGGTACGCATTGCCCACGGGCCCTACCTGCAACAGGTCACCGACGACGGTTTCACCGTCGTGTGGACGACGACCATCAATGCCGCATCGTGGGTCGAAGTCGCTCCTGACGACGGATCGCATTTCTACGCCGCCGAGCGGCCGAAATATTACGATTCGCACATCGGCAAACGCCGCATAGGCCGCCTGCACCGCGTACGCGTGGAGGGGCTGGCTCCGGGGACGACCTACCGTTACCGCATCATGCAGCAGGGCGTGCTCTGCGACGAAGGCAACAAGCGGGTAGTCCTGGGCGAAGGTTACGAGAGCGACATCCTCAAACACAAGCCCTATACGGCCACTACGCTCGACGAAAAGAAGGATCAAACCGAATTCTGGGTTGTGAACGACATTCACGCCCAGGATTCGATCTTCCGGTTGCTGCTGGAAGGTGCCGAAAAGGCCAAACCCGATTTCGTCTGCTTCAACGGCGACATGCTCACTTCGATGGAGTCGGAGAAGCAGCTTTTCGAGGGGTATCTCAATTCGGCCGCCGAATTGCTGACGCCCGCGGGAATCCCGATCTTCGCCACGCGCGGCAACCACGAGAACCGCGGCTCTTTCTCCCCGAGTTTCCTCGACTACTTCCCGACCTCCACGGGCGAGGTATACTACACGTTCCGGCAGGGGCCGGCCTATTTCGTCGTGCTGGACTGCGGCGAGGACAAACCCGACAGCGACATCCGCTATTACGGGTTGTCGACCACCGACGCCTACCGCGAACAGGAAGCCCGCTGGCTGAAGGGCGTGGTCGAAAGCGAGGAATACCGCGCGGCACCCCTGCACATCGTCGTGCTGCACATGATCCCGGGCGGGAAAAGCAGCTGGCACGGCGAACAGGAGATCCGCAGATTGTTCGTACCGATCCTCAACGAAGCTTCGGTCGACATCATGCTATGCGGGCACTACCACCGCTACCAGTGGATAGACGACGGGAGCCGGGGCACGAACTTCCCGATCCTCGTAAATTCGAACCGGGACAAGCTCGTGGTGAAGGCCGACCGCAGGGGAATCGACATCGACGTCGTGAACACGGGCGGCGAGGTCATCAAACGCCACCGGATCGACAAGTAACCGCCTGAAAGGAAACAGAACAGGGACAAAGGCGCTTCCGGGCGCCTTTGCTCTTGGAACAAACCGCAGAGAACCAATAAAACACACTATGAAAACATCCAGACTACTGACCGCCTTCGCCACCGCCGCCCTGCTGCTCGGATGCGCCCCGGGCGGGCAAAAGGCCGAAGGGCCCTACTACATCGACATCAAAGACCGCGCACAGCTGCACGAGTGGTTCCGCTATTCGCCCGAGCGGCCGGTCGTCATCAGCGGCCACCGCGGCGGCATGGTGACGGGATTCCCCGAAAACTGCATCGAGTCGTTCGAAAAGACGCTCACGATGATGCCCTCGTTCTTCGAGATCGACCCGCGCATGACCAAAGACAGCGTGATCGTGCTGATGCACGACGCCACGATCGACCGTACCACGACCGGCACGGGCAAGGTTTCGGACTACACCTACGCGGAGTTGCAGCAGTTCTTCCTCAAGGATCGCGAAGGTAACGTCACGACCTACAAGATCCCCACCCTCGAGGAGTGCATCGCATGGAGCCAGGGCAAGACGATCCTCAACCTCGACATCAAGGACGTCCCGCTCGAAGTGATGTCGCAATTCATCAACCGCCTGGCACCGGCCAACGTGATGTATACCGTGCGCAACGCCAAACAGGCGCGCACGTACCTCGACCGCGACCCGCAGGCGATGTTCTCGTGCTGGTGCAAGAACATGAAGGAATTCAACGAATACGTCGGGGAGCGGATTCCCTGGTCGCAGGTGATGGCCTACGTCGGCACGATGATGCTGCCCGACCAGCAGGAGCTTTACGACAACCTGCACCGCAACGGCGTGATGTGCATGATCTCGCTCGCCCCGACGCACGACCGCAGGGCCACCGACGCGCAGAAGATACAGGGCTATGAACTCGAAATCCCGACGGGTTGCGACGTCATCGAAACCGACTACCCCTACTTATTCCAGAACCTCAATCTCAACCGCAAGTAAACAAATGGCTGCATTCGAAAAATACCGCTCGGTCTACACGCACGACGAACTGATGGAACACCTGCGCCGCATCCGGCACGTGGCGCTCGACATGGACGGCACGATCTACATGGGCATGTCGCTCTTTCCCTACACCAAGCCGTTCCTCGCGGGGCTCAAGGAGATGGGCATCGGCTATTCGTTCCTGACCAACAACCCGTCGAAGTCGATCGCCGACTACCTGCACAAACTCGACGTGCTGGGCATACGGGCGACACGCGACGAGATGTACACCACCGCACTGGCGACGATCGACTACATCAGGGAGCATTACCCTGCGGCCAAACGGCTTTTCCTGCTCGGCACGCCGAGCATGATCTCGGAATTCGAGGCCGCAGGTTTCGAATCGGCCGCAGATTCGGCGGACGACGTGCCGGACGTGGTGGTCGCGGCGTTCGACATGACGCTGCAGTATGACCGCCTGTGCCGCGCCGCATGGTGGGTGTCGCAGGGTGTACCCTACATCGCCACCAACCCCGACCGGGTATGCCCCACCGACCAGCCGACGGTACTGGTCGACTGCGGTTCCATTTGTGCTTGCATCGAACATGCCACGGGACGGCGGCCCGACATCACGCTCGGCAAACCCGATCCCAACATGCTCTCGGGCATACTCTCGCGCCACGGCCTGCAACCCGACCAGATCGCGATGGTCGGCGACCGCATCTACACCGACGTGGCGATGGCGCACAATGCCAAGGCCATGGGCGTGCTGGTGCTCTCGGGCGAAACGACGCTCGACGTGGCGGACAAGGCCGACCCGCAGCCGCACATCACGGCCGACAGCATCGAAGTGCTGGGCGCGCTGATCCGCGAAGCGCACAGCAAATAACCGGACGCGGCATGCCGTCCGCCAGACCGGCAGCACCGCACCGCCGCACCGGCATATCAGCGCTGGGGCGCACAAATGCCTGTCGGAAACAGCACTCCGAATAGGCGGAGGTTATACTCCTATCAGAAAAACCGGGCTCCGAAAGAGCCCGGTTTTTTACGGTGTTCACCGGAAAAGCACTATCTTTGCAGAAGATAAACCGCACCCGGACAATTGGGAGTTTGCGCTCTTCCCGCCCGTTTGCACCATCATCGCGGCGATAGAGCCAGATAAACGAACGGTAAACCCTATGGAACACAATATCCTCATACCCCTGCTGCTGACGCTGGGCGCCGGACTGGCCACCGGCATCGGCAGCGCCATCGCTTTTTTTTCCCCCGTGGGGGTTCTTTCGGAGTTCCCCCGCCGCACCAACAAGCGGCTGCTGTCGTTCTCGCTGGGCCTGTCGGGCGGCGTGATGATCTACGTATCGTTCGTCGAGCTGTTCCAGCAGGCGCACACCACCCTCTCGGACGAATGGGGCGCACAGACGGGGATCATCGTCACCGTCGCCAGCTTCTTCGCCGGGATACTGCTCATCGGCATCATCGACCGGCTCGTCCCCTCGTTCGAAAACCCCCACGAGGCACACATGGTCGAGGAGATGGACAAGCAGCCCCGCAACCCGAAGCTCATGCGCATGGGCGTAATGACCGCACTGGCAATCGGCATACACAATTTTCCGGAAGGTATCGCCACGTTTACCTCGGCCGTGGACAACATGGCCCTGGGCGTTGCCATCGCCGCGGCGATCGCCATCCATAACATCCCCGAAGGCATTGCCGTCTCGATCCCGGTTTACTACGCCACGGGCGACCGCAAAAAAGCCTTCAAACTCTCGTTGTTGTCGGGGCTCGCGGAACCCGTCGGGGCGGTGCTGGCCTACCTTGTGCTGATGCCCTTCATGACGCCGACACTGATGGGCTGCATCCTCGCAGGCGTGGCGGGAATCATGGTATTCATTTCGATCGACGAACTGCTGCCAGCGGCCCGTGAATACGGCGAAGCGCACATCTCGATCTACGGCGTGGTGGCCGGCATGGCACTGATGGCCGTAAGTCTCATAATGCTCGGATAAAACAATGGACATCCTGTTATTACTCGTCGGCCTGGGGCTGATCCTCGGCGGCGCAAATTTCCTGACGGACGGCTCTGCGGCGGTAGCCCAGCGTTTCCGCGTCCCGGAATTCATCATCGGCCTGACGATCGTCGCCGTCGGCACCTCGATGCCCGAACTGGTGGTCTCGGTGCTCTCGGCTGCGGCGGGCAACAGCGACGTGGCGATCGGCAACGTCGTCGGCTCGAACATCTTCAACGTCTTCGTCATCCTGGGCGTCTGCGCCCTTATCCGCCCCCTGCCGCTCACGGCGGGCAACATCCGCCGCGACATTCCGTTCGGAGTGATCGTATCGCTGTTGCTGCTGGCGCTGGCAGCGGACTCCTATGTCTTCAAAGGTGCGGCGGACCGCATCGGACGCATCGACGGCATCGTCATGCTCCTGCTCTACGGCGCGCTGATGTGGTACACGATCCACACCACGAAACGGCCCGAGGCGACGGCCCCGGACGCCGGAGCGAAACCCGGAATGGCCGGATGGCTCATGGCCGCGATGATCGTCGGAGGCCTCGCCGGACTGATTTTCGGCGGCGAAATGTTCCTCCGCAGCGCCACGGAGATCGCCCGGCGGCTCGGAATCAGCGAATCGGTGATCGCCATCACGCTCGTGGCTGGCGGCACATCGCTGCCCGAGCTGGCCTCGTCGCTCGTGTCGCTGTTCAAGGGCAAGGCCGACATGGCGCTGGGCAACGTCATCGGATCGAACATCGCCAACATCCTGCTGATCCTGGGCTTGAGCGCGACGATCCATCCGCTCTCGATGGACGGCATCACGGTCTGGGACCTGCTGATGGTCGTATTGAGTTCGGTGCTGCTGTTCCTCGCGGCCTTCACGTTCAAACGCCGGGCGATCGACCGTTGGGAGGGCGCGATCTTCCTGGCGATCTACGTCGCCTACATCGGGTATCTGATACGATAATCCGACCGCAAACCCACGGCTCACAGCCGTGTTTACAAATCCGGCCTACTCCTAAATCCCGCCGAGGCGGGATTTAAAACGAGGAGTCGTCCGAACCGGCCTGCATCAGGTAACGGTCGACGAGCCGCGGCACGGCATAGTCGCCCAGCGAGTCGGCCGGGACGGCCATAGCAGCGGCGGCCGGAGTGAATGCAGGCGTTTCGTCGCGGGGGTGGTTCAATT
>OGON01001435.1_pt1 | contig 16431 bp, 18 predicted proteins | sample 1552671 | NCBI WGS metagenome assembly OGON01 (sample SAMEA2580136, study PRJEB22360) | human gut metagenome | biome: human gut; feature: human-associated habitat; material: faeces | place: Denmark | collected 2008/2010 | reverse complement strand
GCAGGCAAGGGTGTCGCTGTCGCCGCCCAGAGAGACCGCATTGCGAAGTGCATCCCTTTATATCAAGTTTCACCTTTGAAATCAGAGAGAATCATAGTATTGATGTATTTTCTCGGCCATCAGTTCCCGACGCCTTTGTAGAAAATCCTGATAGTCGCCAATCTCCATGCTTTCAAATCCGTCTGGAATACAATTCTGTTTAAGATTTTCAGCCAGCCTATCTTGTTCTATGATTCCACCATAAACAGGCTTTTTCGTATTGCATTGCCCTATCACTTCAGTCATATAGTGGGCTGGCGAACTATCTTTAATTTTAATGTTGATTTCCTGTTGAATAAAAGCATAATTCGCAATTTGATTGTATTGTGCTTGCACAATTCCATTTTTTATCAAGTAATTTTTCGGGAACAAATGGTGAATATCGCCTCTGTTTTCCAACATGGACTCAATATCAATTTCCATCGACAAAAAGCCTTTATCGTGTGCCTTGACCTGTGCCACAAGGAACATATTGAAATATGGACTGCTCGCAACCGATGTGTTCAGCCGTTGAACAAGATTCACCTTCCAGTACGCCTCAGATAATTCGCCCGCCTCTGTGATATTCAGGTACTGCGTCGGATCATCATAAGCAAAGAATCTCTTAATGTCGTAATCAAATGCAGACTCTGGCGAGCCAGAAGAATATCTTCCCGTCAAAATAGACAAAGCCAGCCACTTGCGTACAATCTTTTCAATTTGATTACTATCCACTTTTCGTTCACGAAGTGCAAGAAAAAGCGCATAGCCAAAGTTCAAAACATTTTGTGAACGAATCAGCGATTTTTTCACAATTCCCGCTGAGCGCACAATCATCAAATACCGTTCGTAATTTGTCTGATTCACCGCTTGCAGAACTGCCTCATGTAATTGATTGAACGACCTTTCTTCTATTTCGATCTTAAATTCACGCGTTTCAAAATCTCGACCTGAAAGCAAGCTAACCAAATCTGCTAGCTTTCCTCGCTTGAATTTATATGTAAATGCAACACGAAGAATATCCGTATAACATGTGCGATAAATCGGTGCATTCTTTGCAGCTGCCCACTTTATAGCTTCGAATTCCGGTCTCGCCGCAAATTCAGCATCATTTTTCTTGATTTCTTTCAAATCCTCCGGAGACTCCAACAAATGACAGAAGTAATCAATCGTTTTTCGGGTCACATTTCCATTATATATTTCATTCGAAGAAATCTTAGACATTGCAAAATCTGCTTGCGACAGAACCACACCCTTAGAATTGATTCGAATAAAAATTTCCGTTACACTGTCAATATCCAAATCTTCTGCCAGCGTAATAACACCAATGCTATTATTTTGTATTGCCCTCAACCGATTGATTGTGTCATTGATTTCCTGTGCTTTGTCCATAATTCCGTTTTTCTGGCAATATTCCATCACAAAAGAAAAAGAACCAAAGGACACATCCAGCACTTTTGCAATATCCGGAATCCATTTACTGCTTTTTTGATTTGCGGAATTTGCCACTTCAAATATTTCGTCAATGGGGTTAAACGCAATACAGACCCGTTTCCATTTATAGTGGCTGTCTAAAACCTCCTGTCCCACAATTGCAGCCGCCATAGCAGTAATACGCTGTTGCCCGTCGATCAGAACTTTTTTCCCTATTGCAACTGTTCCGTCTTTCAACTTTACACTTGGATTTTGCCATACGATAATATATCCGACCGGAAAGCCCTTATAGAGCGAATCCATCAAATCACGCACTTGCGTTGCGTCCCATACAAATGGACGTTGCATTTCCGGAATCGCAATATTACCGGATTTTATATCCGCCAAAAGCACATCCACCGTATAATTATTCACGCTATATCGTGCCATAGTCAAATTCCTTTCTGTTGTATCATCCTGGAATTCTATCTAAAGTTGTTTTCATACAAAGCGTTATTAAATTTTGTTTAATCTTATCACATCCGGCGGGGCGGTGCAAGGGGTGCTCTTGTTTCCTGTCCGCGCAGCTATTATAATAATAGGTACCGAAAGAAGGTGAGCTTCCTGCACGACATCTGGAATCCATGGCACGGTTGCGTCAAGTGCAGCGAGGGCTGCCAGAACTGCTACATGTATTTTCTCGACCGGATGCGGGACCAGAACGGGGCCGAGATCTACAAAACGAAAAGCGGCTTTTCCTACCCGCTCCAGAAAGACCGCGCCGGACACTACAAAATCCAGAGTGGTGAGCAGATCCGGGTCTGCATGACCTCGGATTTCTTCTTGGAAGAAGCCGACCCGTGGCGGGTTGAGGCGTGGGACATCATGCGCCAGCGCAGCGATGTGGTGTTTTTTCTGCTCACCAAACGGCCGCAGCGGGTACGGGAGTGCCTGCCGCCGGACTGGGGCAGCGGTTGGGACAACATCTTTTTCAACGTCACCTGTGAAAATCAGCGCCGCGCCGATGAGCGCATTCCCATTCTGTTTGACCTGCCCTTCAAGCACAAGGGCATCATGTGCGCGCCCTTCATCGGGCCAGTAAGCATCCGGCAGTACCTTTCCGCCGGGCAGATCGAGCAGGTCATCTGCGGCGGCGAAAACTATGATGGTGCCCGCCCCTGCAATTTTGATTGGGTCAAGTCTCTCCGGCAGGAATGCGTGGATGCCAATGTGACCTTCTGCTTTATCGAGACCGGCACTGTGTTCATCAAAGACGGTAAACGCTACCACCTGCCCAGCAAGCAGCTGCAAAGCCGAATGGCCTGTAAATCCGGCATGAACTATCAGGGCAGGCCCATTCATTTTGACCTCGTGGACGACTGGGGCTACCCCATCCCGCAAGAGGATTTATATGTGCCGCATTTCCGCGCAAACTGCGAGACCTGCGGCAGCAAGTTGATCTGCAACGGCTGCAGCGATTGCGGAAAATGCTTATAAAATAAAGGAGTTCTATGAAGAACCAGAAGAAAAAATCGTTTCCCCTCAGAGTGTTCCTCTGCCTGCTGGCTGTTTTGCTGGCCGTCTATGTTGCGTTCGGCGTTTACGTCAGCGACTACTACCACACAGACCCCGCCGCCGAGGATGCACTGGTGTCGGACCCCGCTTCGTGAGCGTCACCGAGCAGAACGGCAACTGGGTCTTTGCGCTGGAATCTCCCACCGCCGGGCTGATCTTCTATCCGGGCGGCAAGGTGGAAAACACCGCCTATGCTCCCCTCCTGCACGACCTTGCCGAGGACGGCATTCTGTGCGTGCTGGTAAAGATGCCCTGCAATCTGGCCGTGCTGGATAGGAACGCGGCGGACAGCATCCCGGAACGCTTTTCCGAAGTCACAGACTGGTACATCGGTGGGCACTCGTTGGGCGGGGCCATGACGGCAAGCTATGCGGCCAAACACACCGATGAACTGGACGGTCTGGTGCTGCTGGCGGCCTACTCTACCGCCGACCTGACCGACAGCGGCCTGCGGGTCTATGCCGCCTACGGCAGCGAGGACGGCGTACTGAACCGCGAAAAATACGAAGCCGACCGCACGAACCTCCCACAGGACACCACCGAAACTGTCATTGACGGCGGCTGTCATGCCGGATTCGGCAGCTACGGTGCCCAGAAGGGCGATGGCACGCCCACCATCTCTGCCGAGGAACAGCAACAGCAGACAGCGGACGCGCTGGCGGCATGGATGAATCTTCAATAAAAAGCAAAATATCCCGACCATTTTCCTGCAAATCACAGGAGAATGGCCGGGACTTTCTTTCGTATTCCGTAAATCAGGAATCAATACAAATGGAACTTATGGCTGATCTGATGTGCAATTTCATCCGGCAGCGGGCGGAAACCGATGCAGGTCAGGGTCATGCCTTCTCCGTTTTCATCAAATTCTTCCGGCTCCAGCTCGGTGTGGCAGGCATCCCGGATAAGGAAGAAGTCTTTGTTTTCCACAAGGCCCAATTCCTCGGCAATTGTCTTTGCTTTCAGCAGTTGATTGCGGTTCTTTGCCCCACATACGGTCTTGGTAAACGAACCATCGAACCATTCTTCATAGGTTGCTTTCTCCAACATGATTTCTGCCCGATAGCCGGTAATTTCTCCGTCTTTCTCGATGGGTTCCACGCCCTGTCCCATGCCGATGGGGTCGGTGAGGAATGCCAGCGAAGCGTGGCAGCACTGCGCCGCCAGCTTACCGGGAGACATCTGCAGATCTTTTCGTGCAATGATGAGTTGACGCATTTTTTCTCCTTCTTACGACAGCTTGATCTTCAAATCTGCCAGCAGATTCACCGCTTCCGGCAGGGAAAATTTCGCATCCTTCAGGCGGCTGCCCAGAATGTCCACCTTATAACCGGCGGCATCCCGGAAATCCGCCTTACGCAGGTCACACTGGTAGAATTCCGTTTCGTGAAGTTCCACGCCCTTGAAATTCGCCAACTGCATCTCGCATTTGGCAAACATTGAGCCGACAATTTCGTTGCCATCCGAAAAGTCGAAGCGGTTAAAGTTCATTTCGGTGAAGGTGTTATATTTCAGACTGCACTCTTTCAGCGTGTGGATAGGGTCCGGGAAGGCACCGTTGGACATCAGCGGTGCCCACTCGATTTCCTGCAAACGGCAGTCCTCAAAATCCAGCGATTGCACCGAAGAATGGGTGCTGCGCAGACCTGTGATCTCACACCGCACGAATTGGCACTCGTTCAGCGTGGTATGATCCAGTTCGCATTTGGTAAAGGAGCAATCCACAAACACGCAGTCGGTAAAGTCGCAATTCTCAAAAGCCTCCTCGGTGAACGACAGGTCAGCAAACCGTTCACCCTCACAATAACGCTCTGTCATAAAATTCTCCTGTCAGTGCAGTTCTTCCGGCAATGCCGTGCAGCCTTCCAGCACATCCTGCCAGGTAGCTTCAAAGTGCCCGGTATACCATGGGTCGGCCACATCGCCGGGGCGACGGGTATGATCCATCAGCAGAGACACTTTATGCTCCGGGTCGCCGCCCACAAAGCGCGCCATATTGCGCAGGTTGTTGTGATCCATGGCGATCAGGTAATCGTAGGTTTCGTAATCCCGCCGGGTCATCTGCCGGGCGGTTTTACCCTCGCAGGAGATGCCGTGCTCGGCCAGCTTCCGCCGGGCGGGCGGATAGACCGGGTTGCCGATCTCCTCGGTGCTGGTGGCGGCGGATGCGATTTCAAACTGGTCGGAAAGCCCGACTTTGGCCACCAAGTCTTTCATTACAAATTCGGCCATTGGGCTGCGGCAAATGTTGCCGTGGCAGATGAAAAGCACTTTCGTCATGTCAAAATATTTCCTTATATCGTATCATTTTGAATTTTGCACACATGCGTGCAAAATTCAGTTCTGCTTCAAGAACTCCCGCAGCACATCCTCTGGGCGGGGTGTATGGTTCGGGTACTTTTCCCGCAGCGGTGCGGCGGCACCATCCATAATGTAGGGCACACCCACAATGTCCAGCATCGACACATCGTTATAATTGTCGCCAAAAGCCATCACATCGGCAAGGGCGATGTCCAGAGTCTTGCAGATGCTGCGCACACCGATGCCCTTGTTGGCAAAGGTGGTGTCGATCCAGTACGGCCCTGCCACAGCGCAGTTCGCCTCTTTCCATCGTGGGACAAACCGTTCCGTGTAAGATTCTACGCCTTCATGCAGATACACCGATACTTTTGTGATCTCCTCCGGCACCTCGGAAGGGTCATGGATGATTTGATAATTGTTCCCGATGAACTGAATACGCTTGAGCATTCCCAGACCCCGCTCCATCAGGTATGCAGTATTCTGACCGGAGAGCATCACTTCGCCCTGCCCGTCGCTGCGGTTCCACAGGTCGTTGGCGATTTCTTCGGCCAGCGCGCGCGGCATCGGGTTCTTGGCGATGCACTGTTCGTCCTTATAGATCACGCCGCCGTTTTCGCAGAGAAACACACAGCAGTCCGCCACCGGTGCAAAGAGCTTGCGCAGGCTGGTATACTGCCGACCGGATGCCGGGCAAAACAGAATGCCGCGCCGGTGCAGCTCCCGTATCTGCTCAAAGATCTCGTCTTCCAGCTCTTTCCTGCCGTATTGCAGCAGCGTACCGTCAATATCGCTGCAAATCAGTCTGATTGACATTTTCCGTCCTCATTTTTCAAGATAATTTTAGGCAATTCCCCGGCATCCAGAACACGGATGCCTTCGTCCATCAGCATCTTGGCAAAAACACCCTGTCCGGGAATCTTTGTCCCGGAAAACGTTCCGTCGTAGATTTCCTTCACGCCGCAACTGGGACTGCGGGATTGCAGGATGGCAAGCTCCACCCCATTTTCTTTTGCGATGGCAAGGGCCTTGGCTGCGCCCGCTCGGAACTCCCGGTCCACATTGATGCCCTCTTTGTTCGTGACAACGCCCTGCACGATTTCCGCCGGGCACCGCGGTGTGGGCAGGCCGCCCAAAACCTCCGGGCAGACCGGAACCACCTGATGCCCCCGCGCAAAATCACAGACCGCCTGATTGTAATTGTTTCCGCCGCTGTATTTGCAGTTTTCGCCCAGCAGGCAGGCGCTGACCAGAATCTTCATTGTTGCGCGCTCCGTTTTTCAGATACTGAATCTTTTCCCTATTCTACCACGCTTTTGGGCATTGAAAAAGAGGATTCTGCTTTTTCCTATTCCCATACCGGGAGGTCCGCCGTAATCTTTTCTAATTCCTGTGCAAGAAACGTCAGTCTTTCCCTCAGATGGTTGTTATGCGGTGCATCTCCGTTCAGCAGATAGTCCGTTCTGACATTCAGGCAGGACGAAAGATCCTGCAGCAACTCAATCGAACAGCAGCGGCTTCCCGTTTCAACTTTTGCAAGATGGTTCGCACTACACGCAGCTTATCCGTAGATTGCAAGTTTGTTGCAAGTTAGTTTTAAGTTTCGTTGCAAGTCTCCTATTCTTACAGATACCACTCTGGTCTGCTGCTTCATTGTAACCGTCAAAAGAAAAGACGCTTCAGCCAACATTAAATTCTCATCAAAAAACAGGGAGTGACATCAAATCACTCCCTGTTTGCATTGATTGTATCAGAGTTTCGTCATCCAAAGGCCATGCAGGTTGCAGTATGCGTAAACAGCCACCGGCTTTTCACTTCCCAGTTCAAACCCCACGTTGGGAGCCTGCCCCGGATTCAGATAGCGGATCTGCCCGCCGTCCTCAGTCTCCACAAAAATCCACTGAATATAGTGAACATCCGCCATGGGGTGCTCCACCGCGCCCACTGTGACCGTGAGACGACTGCCGGAAAGCTCTGCCACCGGCAGATGCTTCTCGCCGCTGGCTTCCACCGTATTGGGAACCAGCTCTTTCATTTTCTCCCCGCAGCAGACCGGCGGAACGCCTGCGTTATGGATGGTAGTGACGAGGTTGCCGCAGTGATTGCAGATGTAAAACTTTGCCTTCATATCGAAATCCTCCATCGGAATGTTGTCGGTGTGTTTCTTGTGTCTATATGATAACATTTCCTAGTTATGATTTCTGTAACTGAATCACGCAAAGCGTTTTTCTGCCGTCTTCACCCTTCCCTCTGCTCCACGATTTCCAAGCTGTCACGCCCCACACGGCAGAGCAGAAACAGCACCCTCACGCCTGCGGCTTTCGCTTCAGCCAGCGCTGTGCCAAACTCCGGCTGCGTGCCAACATTCGGCCTCACCTCGGTGATGCCTTCCATCTGAATCACAAAAGCCACTGCGCACCGATACCCTGCCCGCTGCGCCTGCGCTAACTCGCGCAAGTGCTTCACGCCCCGTTCGGTGGGTGCATCCGGGAAATAACCAATGCCGCCCACTTCCAATGTGCAGCCCTTGACTTCCATCAGATACTTTTGCTCGCCCTTTTCCATATAAAAGTCGATGCGGGACTTGCCATAGGTGAATTCCGATTTGATATAGTCGTAGCCCTGTTTTGCCAGCCACTCTCCTACTACCTTGTTAGGTGCTTGACTGTCCATATTGACCCAGCCAAGGCCCTGCTTGTGTACCGTCACAAGGTCGTATTTTGTTTTGCGTTTCGGGTTATCCGACACTTCCAGCCGAACCGCCGTGCCGGGCAGCAATAGCTCTTTGCACCGCCCGGTGTTCTTGACATGGACGGTTTCCACTGCTCCATTCACTTCCACATGGGCAATAAAGCGGTTGGGACGGTCAACAAAAATGCCGTCTGCGATTTCTCTGTATTTCAATCTTCACTCCATTTTCAGTACAGGATTCGGGAGCTGTGTCCATCCTGCCTGCCAAGATACAGTTCCACGACCATCCTGCCGCTTTCACTGTTGCAGAGTTCTTGCCTGATACACCCGCTCCGTCCGGGCATCGAAGCAGCAGAAAATCACCTGCATGACGTAATCCGCGTGATCTTCCAGCCACTGTGCCACTGTTTTGACTGCAATCTCCGTGGCATCTTCCAGCGGGTAGCCATACACGCCGGTCGAAATTGCCGGGAACGCAATGCTGTGGACGTCATGCTCTTTGGCAAGAGCCAGCGAATTGCGGTAGCAGTCCGCCAGCTGCGCGGCCTCCTCTGCTGTGCCGGAATAAATCGGCCCCACTGTATGAATGATATACTTTGCTTTCAACCGGTAGCCCTTAGTGATTTTTGCTTCTCCAGTGCGACAGCCATGCAGCGTGCGGCACTCCGCCAACAGTTCCGGCCCTGCTGCCCGGTGGATGGCACCATCCACACCGCCACCGCCCAGCAGACTGCGATTGGCCGCATTTACGATGCAGTCACAGTCCAGTTTGGTAATATCACCCTGCACCACTTGAATCTGATTTTTTACTTTTTCAGAAATCATTGTAAACACCTCACTTTTTGAGCAGTTCCAGCGCCTTGTCCATGGGCACACAATCGGCATAGCGGTCCGGCCAGAGGAATTCATTGTAATAGTGGTAGCTCTGCTCCCCTGTCATATACTCGTTGTCCTGCGTGGAATTTGCATAGGCAGGAACGATCATGTGCAGGCCATGCTCAAAGCCCGCCTCCACCGTTGCATTGATGCAGAAGTCGGTCATGATGCCGCAGACCATCACATCTTTTTCGCCCTTTTCCGTCAGATATTCCAGCAGACCGCTTTCTTTTTTGAACGCACTGCATACGGTCTTGACGAACCGTCTTTCAGTCGGCAGCGGTGCAAATTCGGAATAGACCTCGAATTCATCGTCCCCGATGGAAAAGCCAGTGCCGGGTCCATCGTCATGCTGGACATAGACGACCTCGATTCCCTGTTCGCGGGCAGTCCGGATTAGTTTCCTGATGTTGCTGACAAACTTTTCAAACGCATACAGGCGTTCATCCACGATACCTTTCTGTGTATCCACAACCAGTAAAACCATGTGTAAGCCCTCCTGTTTTTCTTTGATTTCATGCTACCATAGACCGCCGTTTTCTACAAGCGGATTCAAAAAATCCCCACAGGGAAAACCTGTGTTTCACCTGCAGGGATTGATTCAGCCACCCAAGACGATCAGGATCAGCACCACGACCACTGCAATAGCGATCAGGCAGCCGCACCCGCTGCCGTCCCCGCCGCCACCGCCATTGTTGTTGTGGTTTCCGCCGCCACCACCGCCGCCGGACGAACCGCCGAAGTTGCGGTTGAACGCCGTCATGTACTGGGTATAGCCCGTATCGCCTTTGCCGAAGTAACCATAATCACCGTTTGACATTGTTTTGTCCTCCTCAGAAGTCTGTTATCGCTTCTTCTGAAGGCATCTTACAAAAAGTGATGTCCAATAAACATCCTTTCTAATTATTTTTTGAACCTCATCTAATATTTTTCAAGGCTCTTGTCGCAGACGTCCACAATATGCAGCCAGTCTTCCCGTGTCAGCTTGCGGAAGATGATGGGATTCACTTCAACGGTCTCTACATCTTTGCAGCCATCAGAAAGCGCATGTCTTCAAAACGCTTGAAAGGATTGGACAGAATGTTCTTCTCCACATCCTTCTTAGTGTAGCCGCCCTTTTGGTAGATACTGTTGGGCTTTTCCGAAATCATCCCATGCGCCTTGCGGTCTTCATAAAAGTCAATGAAGTAATCCACCACATCCGGCAGGGCAACTCTGCCATTGCTGTCCATATACTCATAAATTGCTTTGAGCAGGACTGGCTTATAGGAAAAGCTCATATCCATCGTTTCAATGAATTTCATGAACTTATCTGCCATATTCTGCGGCGTGATGAAATCCCAGCCGTACTGCTTGGCAATGTTTCGGACACTTTCTTCGCGGAAATAGTGGAACATCCGCTTGTCGCCAAACGGGACAGAAAGATCCGGCTTGATTTTTCCATCCTTGATATAACGATCTACCGTTTCGGATTGCACATCTACCATCCGAACAAACTCAATCTGCGAGATCATATCCTTGACGCTATTCTGCCAGTTGAACAAGTCGATTTCCCTGCCGTAATTGGTGAGGCTGTCCGTCATGGTCATCAGGATACCCTCGATTTTCAGCTTCGGGTTGATTTGCCGACGCACTTTCTGGATGGTCTGCAACAGCTGCTCCAGTCCCTTTGCCGAAAGGTACTGCGCCTGCACCGGAATCAGCGTGGTATCCGCTGCGGCCAGTGCATTGATGGCGGTATCTCCGCAGGAGATAATTATAAATTCGCACATAGTGCGTACCGCTAGCCATAGAAGCGGAGCGACTACTGTCAGCATTCCCAGAGACGGCGTACAATCCAGCAGGATATAATCGTATTCCCGCCGGGCGCTGTCCAACACCTGTTTGAGCATCTTTTCTCGGCTCATACTGTTGACAAGGGCCACTTCCAGCCCTGCCAGTTCGATGTTAGCCGGAATCAGGTCAACGCCTTCCGCATGGTGCAGGATGCCTTCACCGGGCGGGATGCACTGGTCGTTCATGGCTTTTGCCATCAGGGCAGAAAGCGTAACAGGCAGTTCATCGGGCTGCTGCCAGCCCATGCTGATGGCAATGTCTGCGCAGCGGACAACTATGAATCCGCATGCAGTGCGCACAACTGGCCATAGGAGCGAAGCGACTATGGTAAGCGACCCCTGCGGGTCGGCATCCACCAGCAGCACCTTTTTGCCTTCCCGTGCAAGCCCCACGCCCAGATTTTCGCAAGTCGTGGTTTTGCCGGTTCCGCCTTTCTGATTGACGATGGCAATCGTGGTTGCTTTTTTCGACATTTTCATCACCCCCTGTTCAATAAATCATGATTGGTTTGGTTCTGGTAATAAAGCTGCATGGTCGTGGGTGCATTGTAGAGTGCAGCCATCAGATACTGCTTCATATTCCGTACCGGTGCGGTACTTTCCGCAAGACACTTCAGCACAAAGCGGATATGGTCTGCATTCAGCTTCATGAATCGGCTGCGCACGACCTCCGCAGGCTTGTCATCCCCTGCCACCCGCAGCATTCTGCGTTTCGAAGAGCAGGTATCCACCAGAAGATTCACGATTTGATGGATGGTGTCCTCCTCATCCGGGCAGGCCCGGAGCAGCAAGTCCACCTCCAACGACTGCATAAAATACGCTTCCAGTCGTGTGCGCTCATCCGCGCCGTCCCCTTCCTCGGAAAGGAAAGGGTCAGTCTCACTCATTTCAGTATTATTCCACTCAGTCTTATTTCCTCGTGATTTTGCCGTTTCCTGCTGCGCTGAATCCGCGGCACCGGAACCGTTCTTTTCACGATTCCGGAAACGCGGGTCTGCAAAGTTTTTGACGTAAATCAGAGTGGGTTTTCCCAGCCCGCGCCGTTTGCGCTCAATCAGTCCAAACTTTTCCAATTCCCGGAACAGTTTGGTTGCCTTGTTATCTGCGCAGCCCAGTGCATCCATCACTTCCTGCACAGGAAAAATGATATACACCCTTCCCTGCTCATCCAGCCATCCGTTTTTCACCGACAGCCCCATGCGGTCCAACAGGATGCCGTACAGCGTTTTGGCATCAGTGGACAGGTCCTTGAATTTTATGTCCCGGAATAAAATTTTGGGCACCCGGAAATACGAGAACATCTCGCCCGACTGCCCATAGAAATAGTCAAACATCCTGACTTCCTCGCTTGTTCTGCCTTGTCACATCCTTGACACCTCCGTTCGTAGTATGATGAAATATGTATGACTATCGTTATTTTTCTTTACAAAGATGGCCTGCCATGCTACAATAGCCGCATCTACGGCCACCGGACAACAGGAAAGGAGTATCTCATGGCCAAAACTGCCGACACCATTGCCATCTATTCCCGCAAATCCCGCTATACCGGCAAGGGCGAAAGTATCGGAAATCAGATCGACCTCTGCCGCGAATATATCCGCACTCACTACGGCGATGCCGCCGCGGAACATGCCGTTGTCTTTGAGGACGAGGGCTTTTCCGGCGGCAACCTGAACCGCCCGGATTTCAAAAAGATGATGACTGCGGCCAAGGACCGGAAATTCAAGGCCATTGTGGTCTACCGTCTGGACCGCATCAGCCGCAACATCAGCGACTTTTCCAGCCTGATTGAAGAACTGGGACGGCTGGGCATCGACTTTGTGTCCATCCGGGAAAGTTTTGACACGTCCAGCCCCATGGGCCGCGCGATGATGTACATCGCATCGGTGTTCAGTCAGCTGGAACGTGAGACCATCGCGGAGCGCATCCGGGACAACATGCACGAATTGGCAAAGACCGGGCGCTGGCTGGGCGGCACGACCCCCACGGGCTATGCTTCCGAGAGCGTCAAGAGCATCACGGTGGACGGCAAGACCAAAAAGGCCTGCAAGCTCAAGCTTCTGCCGGACGAGGCAGAGATCATCTACAAAATCTTCGACCTCTACGAGCAGTACGATTCCCTGACCATGACTGAGACCGAGCTGCTGCGGCAGGGCATCAAAACAAAAACCGGGCGTTCGTTCACCCGGTTTTCCATCAAGTCGATTTTGCAGAATCCTGTCTACCTGATTGCAGACAAGGACGCCTATCAGTATTTTGTGGACAATGAGGCAGAACTGTTCGCCCCGGAGTCCGATTTCGACGGTGTGCGCGGCGTGCTGGCCTACAACCGCAGCGACCAGGAAAAAGGCCGTGCTACGGTCTACAATCCCATCAGCGAATGGATCGTTTCGGTGGGCGAGCATCCCGGCATCATCTCCTCGAACCGGTGGATCCGGGTGCAGGAGTCGCTGGAACGGAACAAATCCAAGTCCTACCACGCATCCCGCGGCAACGAGGCGCTGCTGACCGGTCTGCTGTGGTGCTCCTGCGGCAGCCGGATGTACCCCAAGGTCACCGGGCGCAAAACGGCAGACGGGCGGGTGGTCTTTCCTTATATGTGCAAACTGAAGGAGCGCAGCCGGAGAGAGTTATGTAATGTCCGGAATGCCAACGGCAATTTGCTGGATGCCGCCATCTGCGAGCAGGTCAAGCACCTTGCCGACCATTCCAGCGACTTTATGAAGCAGTTGGAAAAGGCAAAGTCCGCCCACGCAGGCAACCGCTCCGAGTTTGAGACCAAGCTTTCCACCCTGCGCAAAGAGCAGGCCGAGACGCAGCGGAAAATCAATGCACTGATCGATTCGCTGGCTGACTTCGGCGACAGCACCGCTGCTGTCCACCTAAAAAAGCGCATCGAGGAACTGAATGCACAGGATGCCGCCCTGAGTTCCCGCATCCGGGAATTGGAAAGTCTCACCGACAACGGTGTTCTGGGCGGCATCGAGTTTGATGTGATGCGGCAGCTGCTGACCGTGTTCCACGACAACATCGACGATATGACCGTGACCCAGAAGCGTGCTGCCATCCGCACGGTGGTGCGCAAGGTAGTGTGGGACGGCAAAGTGGCTCATGTGGTGCTCTTTGGTTCACCGGAGGATGAGATCGACTGGACCACCTTCCCGGTAGACCCGGAAGAGGACGAGAATGACCCCGAGGGCGGTGGAGATGGTTCCGATTCTCCGTCCGGCGTTCGCTGGGGTGAGGATAGCAAACGAGCTCCGGATGCACTTCCGGCGGGAGCGGAAGAATGCCCCCACCCTCTCGCTTCAGGAGACTCTTGATGCCGGAAAGGAAGACTCTGCCCTCACCCTCGCCGATGTGCTGCAGGACGGCTTCTGCATGGAGGACAGCTGCGAAAAACAGGACGATGCCCAGCGCCTGCGCCGCCTCATCGAGGGGCTGCCCGCCCGGGAGCGGAAACTCATATTATTAAGGTACGGTCTGGCGGGCCAGCCGCCGCTGACCCAGCTGGAAACGGCAAAGCTGCTCCAAATAAGCCGGAGTTACGTTTCCCGGCTTGAAACACACGCACTGGAGCTTTTGCGGGCCGGATGGGAGCAGTCTTAGCTTCCTCTTGCAATCCTCACCGAACTGTGGTACAATACTAAGGCACACGAATCGTGTGCCTTGTCGGACAGCGCCTGCTGCGTGGTTCGGCATACGGATGCGGGTCCTGTACGATGGAGCCGCAGTGAACCAGGTCAGGTGGGGAACCAAGCAGCCTTAAGCGGCGCGCCCCGTGCGTTTCAGTCAGCCTGCATCCGTATGCCGAGTTACGCAAGGCGGGGGTCAAACCCCGTCAGCGCTGTCCGATTTTTTATTACTGACGGGAGGGAAGCACCGATGTATCGCGCATTATACCGCAAATGGAGACCCCAGCGGTTTGAGGATGTCGTCGCACAGCGCGGCATCGTCACGGCGCTGCGCAATCAGATAGCGTCGGGCCGCGTAGGCCACGCCTATCTGTTTACCGGCGTGCGCGGCACGGGCAAGACCACCTGCGCGAAGATTTTCGCCAAGGCGGTCAACTGCCTCCACCCCCATAACGGCGACCCCTGCGGCGAGTGCGAGATCTGCAAGGGCATCGACAACGGCAGCATCCTCGACGTGGTGGAGATGGACGCCGCGTCCAACAACGGTGTGGACGACATCCGCGACCTGCGTGATGAGACAGCCTACACCCCCAGTGCCTGTCATTATAAGGTATACATCATCGACGAGGTACACATGCTGTCCACAGCGGCCTTCAACGCCCTGCTGAAAACGCTGGAAGAGCCGCCCGCCCACGTCATCTTCATCCTCGCCACGACCGAGATCCAGAAAGTCCCGGCCACCATCCTCTCCCGCTGCCAGCGGTACGATTTCACCCGCATCGGGCCGGAAGACATCGCCCAGCGGGTCGAGTATATCGCCGGCCAAGAGGGCTTAGAGTTGACGACCGATGGTGCAGAGCTGATCTCCCGCCTGGCCGACGGTGCCATGCGTGACGCCCTCTCGATCCTCGACACCTGCGCCGGCGTGACCGCAAAAATCGATGCTGATGTTGTCCGCCGGATGGCGGGCGTCACCGACCGGAGCTACCTGTTCCATATTTCGGATGCTCTGGAAGCGCAGGACGGCGCAGCGGCGCTGGCTCAGCTGGCCGCACTGCGGCAGCAGTCGGTGGACGTGAAGCGTCTGACGGAAGAGCTCATCGCCCACTACCGCGCCCTGATGCTGGCGGCTCTGCCCGGCGGGCAGAGCCTGCTGTCCGGCGTTTCCCCCGAAGAGGAACAGCAGTACCTCGAAAAAGGCCCTCAGCTGGGTCAGCGGGAGGCCATCCGGGCCATCTGCCCACATGTAAAGGTGGGCCTGACCCTTTCTCTCCATGACCTGCAGGCCCAGCCAGGCGGAGAACCCTTTGCCGAGGCGGCCTGGAATGAGGAGTTTACCCACTACCTGCCCTATATTCAGGGAGACGACTTTCTGGGCGTGCAGAACTACACCCGTACTCTGTACGGCCCCACCGGCCAGCTGCCCGCCCCCGAAGGTGCAGAACTGACCCAAATGGACTATGAATTCTATCCCCAGGCCCTGGAACATGTGCTGCGCAAGGTAGCCAAGGACTTCCACGGAGACCTGATTGTCACCGAGAACGGCATTGCCACCGCCGATGACACTCGTCGGGCAGCTTTTATCGAGCAAGCCCTGGCCGGGGTACAGCGTTGTGTAGCCGACGGTCTGCCGGTGAAGGGATACTTCCACTGGAGCCTGATGGACAATTTTGAGTGGCAGAAAGGTTTTGCCATGAACTTCGGGCTGATTGCCGTGGACCGAACCACCATGGCCCGCACGCCCAAGCCCAGTCTGGCAGTGTTGGGCAGTTACGCTGGCGAATAAATCCGGAACGGGCTGTCTGTACGGCAGCCCGTTTTTCATGGTATAATAACGGCAAGCGAGGTGATTCCGATGGAAGTTTTTCAGAGCATGGCATTGCTGGCAGAGCTGGTACAGTGCGGCGGCCCGATTTTCACCTGGTGTTACGACGAAAAGGGAAACCTGCTGCGCAGCAACTGCCCGGACGAAGCCTTCCTGTCCGGTATTTTTGGCCTGTTCGGCTGCAAACAGCAGATGATGGAATACGGCGCCGCCCATGATACCCCCATTACGCTGGGAACCGCCCTGGGAATCCTGTGGGCGGCCGCTT
>OGON01001434.1_pt1 | contig 16432 bp, 10 predicted proteins | sample 1552671 | NCBI WGS metagenome assembly OGON01 (sample SAMEA2580136, study PRJEB22360) | human gut metagenome | biome: human gut; feature: human-associated habitat; material: faeces | place: Denmark | collected 2008/2010 | reverse complement strand
TGCGGAGAGCGACAAGGGCGTTGCCCTTGACCTACAAGCCTTTAAAAAGGCTTGAGCGAAACTTCTAAGTGTCTTAGGGGAAATTTATCAGCTAATTGGTAGTTACTCACATAAACATAGGTCTATTAAGAATGTCTATTAATTATGTGTCTTGTGAGTTCACGCACTTTCGCTCCTTGCAAACTGGCTATTATAAAGAGTATTATAAAATCCACCTTTAGCAAGCAATTCTTCGTGATTACCTTGCTCGATAATATGGCCGTCTTTCATAACCAAAATAATATCAGCTTCCTTGATAGTTGAAAGTCTATGTGCAACAATAAAGCTTGTTCTGCCTTTCATCATTGCATTAAACGCTTGCTGTACTCGAATTTCCGTTCTTGTATCGATGCTACTTGTAGCCTCGTCAAGAATAAGCATAGGTGGGTCGCAGAGCATAACTCTTGCGATACACATAAGCTGTCGTTGCCCTTGCGAAAGGTTCATACCGTCTTCGGTGATAATTGTATCATAGCCATCTGGCAAACGCCTGATATAACCATCAATATAGGATTTCTTTGCAGCCTCTTGAATTTCATCAGGGGTTGCATCAGGCTTGCCGTATGCGATATTTTCAGCTATTGTCGCATTGTAAAGCCAGCTTTCTTGCAATACCATTCCATAAAGCCCACGCAAACTGTTCCTTGTGATATTTTGAGTATCAACACCATCAATCAAAATCTTACCACTGTTTATCTCATAGAAACGCATAAGAAGATTTATAAGGGTAGTCTTTCCGCAACCTGTCGGGCCAACTATTGCAACTCTCTGTCCAGGCTTGACCTTAAGGTTAAAGCCCTCAATAAGCTTTCTCTCAGGTGAATAAGAGAAGCAGACATTCTCAATATCAATAGCACCCTTGCAATGGCTCATTTCTACTGAATTTGCGGAATCAGGTGTCTGGTTATCCTCATCAAGTACCTCAAAAACTCTTGATGCACCTGCAAGCGCTGATTGAAGCTGAGGGATAACGCCTGTAACTTCATTAAATGGCTTTGTATACTGGTTTGCGTAAGTCAAGAAACAAGAAATCTGCCCTACAGAAATAATGCCGTTAATTGCGTTTATTGAGCCTACAATAGTTACAGCGGCGGTTACTATGCCGTTGACAAATCTTGTACTTGGGTTGGCAAGTGATGAATAGAACTGCGATTTTTGACCACAGATACGAAGTCTTTCGTTAATTTCTTCAAAGCCTTCAATAGAGCGTTCCTCGTAACCAAAGGTTTTTACCATTTTCTGATTGCCGACAATCTCTTCTACATATGAGCTGACCTCACCTTGAGTTCTGGATTGCTCAATAAACATTTTGTGTGAAAGTCGAGTAATCATAGTTGCTACGAATATTGAAAGCGGGCTGATAACTACAACAACTATTGCAATTCTGAAATCAATCGAAAGCATAAACATAAGCGTTCCGATTATCATTACAACGCCTGAAAAAAGCTGTGTAACACCCTGCAGTAATCCATCACCCACTGCGTCAATATCGTTTATAACTCGGCTAATTAAATCACCATGTGGGTGTCCGTCAATATATTTAAGAGGAACTTCGTTAAATTTTGCGAAAATATCACGCCTCATATCTCTTACAGTCATATAGCTTACTGTGTTTGTAAAAAGTGACATAAGCCATTGGAAAAATGCTGAACCGATAACTGTAAGCATTATCAAACCGATAATATTCAACATAGCCTGAAAATCAACATTACCCTTGCCAATAGCCTTATCAATAGCCTGTCCAATAAGAACTGGTGTTGTGAGGTTAAGAACTACATAAAGAATTGCAGTAAGCATTGCACCAATAATTTGTTTTTTATAGGGCTTTATATATGAAAGAATGCGTTTCATAGTTCCCTTTTTGGCTTTTGATTTTTTCATAACACTCACTTCACCTCCTCAGCACTAAGCTGTGACAAGCAGATTTCCTTATAAACTTCACAATTCTTGATAAGTTCATCATGCTTTCCTACTCCAACAAGCTTTCCATCATCAAGAACAAGTATTTTATCAGAATATCTTACTGTTCCTACACGCTGAGAAACGATTATTGTTGTCATACCGTTTGTTTCTGTTGCAAGAGCCTTTCTTAATGCAGCATCTGTTGCAAAGTCCAAGGCACTTGCACTGTCATCAAGTATGAGAATTTCAGGTCTTGAGATTATTGCTCTTGCAATAGTCAATCTCTGCTTCTGACCACCTGAAAAATTCTTACCGCCCGCAAGAACCTCGTGTTCTATTCCATCAGAAAGCTTTGAAACAAATTCATAGGATTGTGAAACCTTTAAAGCCCATTCTATGTCCTCATTGGTAGCAGCTTTATTGCCCCAAAGGAGGTTACTTTTTATTGTTCCGCTGAAAAGTATTGCCTGCTGTGGTGCAACGCCTATTTTTGCACGAAGTGCAGAAAATGTGTATTCCTTAGCGGACATTCCGTCTATTATTACATCACCCTTTTGCGGGTCATAAAATCTTGGAATAAGGTTAATCAATGTAGACTTACCTGAACCTGTACCGCCAATAATACCAATCGTTTCGCCCTTTTCGACCTTAAAGCTGATATTCTCGAGGGCGTATTTTCCCTTACCATAAGCAAAACTTACATCATTAAATTCAATTTCGTTATTGCTCTTATTATCTGATTTTGTTTTTGTACCCTCAATAACACTTGGTTCTGTTTCAAAAACTTCATTTACACGATGTGCTGAAGCAAATGCCTTTGTAAAGATAACTACAAGGTTTGCAACAACTATCATTGCAAGCAAAATCTGAGTCATATAGTTTACTAAAGCTATAATTTCGCCTTGGCTAAGCTCGCCCTTATCAACAAAGCCACCGCCGAACCATACTATCGCAACTATTGCAATATTGATAAGTACGGTTGTTAAAGGATTAAGTAAAGCAGAAAGTCTGCCGACTGTAATTGCAGTTTTAGCTAAATCATCACTTTTTTCGTTAAAGCGTTTTTTTTCGCTCTCTTGCTTAGAAAATGCTCTTATAACTCTATTACCTGAAAGATTTTCACGAGTGATAAGTGAAAGCTTATCAAGCTTTGATTGAATCTGCTTGAAAAACGGTACTGAACGGCTCATAACAATATAAAGCACAAGTGCTAAAATAGGTGAAGCTATAAGGAAGATTATAGAAAGTCTTAAATCTATTGTCATAGCCATAATTAATGCACCGATAATAAGAAAAGGTGCTCTTATAACCAGTCTTATAAGCATCGCAACCGCCACTTGAAGCTGGTTTATATCATTTGTCATTCTCGTGATAAGTGATGGTGTACCAATTTTATCAAGTTCTTGGTGTGAAAGCTTATTTATATGCTTAAACATAGCATTTCTAACCTGCGTTCCAAAGCCTTGTGAAACTATCGAGGCACTTTTTTGGCAAACTAAGGCAAAGCACAAGCCTAATGCACCAAGCAAAATCATAAGTCCGCCTCTTTGCCACACATAGACATAATCCTGATTTTTAATGCCTGTGTCAATAATATCCGCCATAACTAATGGCACTATAAGCTCAAATATTGCCTCAATCAATTTACAAAGTGGACCAAATATTAATGGCAGCTTATAGCTTTTCAAAAATCTTCTCAATTTAAACAATAACAACAACTCGTTTCTTTATAATTTGTATTATAATGATTTTTACAAATTTAATCAAAACTCAGCATATAAGCAAAATATATCCGAATTGCTTGATTTTATTATACTTCATTATAAATTGATATACAAATAACATACTACCCATAATTAACACAATAGTAACTTCAACATATTTTTTGCAAATATATTGATAATACAAAAACTCTTTATATCTGATAAAGAATTTAAGTTTTCTCATTATTATTACCCATTTTAAATTTAAAATTACATATTATTTAAGTATATCATAAACCAACAAATTTTTACAGATATAAATTAGCTGAAACAATTTATAGATAAAAGGTTGAACGGATTTTAAAATTAAGATATAATTTTAATAGTGGCTTTTAAGTAAACTTTTATAATTAAATATAATTTTAAAAAGGATTTTCAGAATGAATATTACATATAAACAAGCAAACCTTGATGATATAGAGCTTTTAGTAAAATCGAGAATAATGGTTCTTCGTGAAGCTAATCACTTAGATGATTCCGCAGATATGTCAGAAGTTAAAGCTCAATCTTATGATTATTATAGAAAAGCTATTCTGAATGGCGAATGTATAGTCTATCTTGTTTTCGATGATGATAAGCTTGTTGGTTGTGGTGGAGTTAGTTTCTTCATAGTTATGCCAACTTGCCATAATCCAACAGGCAAAAAAGCATATCTTATGAATATATATACTTCTCCCGAATACAGACGAAAGGGCATTGCCTATAAAACACTTGATTTACTTATCAAAGCGACAAGAGAAAAGGGAATTAACCATATAACTCTTGAAGCAACTGCTATGGGACGACCTATGTATGAAAAATATGGCTTTACAAAAATGAATGACGAAATGGAACTATTATAATAAAGCAAAACCCGCACTCTGATTCTATTATCAAAGTGCGGGTTTATTATTTACAAGAAGTATATGTCAAGTAGCTATGCAACTTTTTCTATACAAGTATAGAAATTAGTCAGCGTACTTGTTATCAGTTGCATTCCAAGAATACATCTTTCTAAGCTCTGCACCGACCTTCTCGAGTTCGTGAGAAGCCTTGATAGCACGAGTTGCATTGAAGTGTGCACGACCGTTCTTGTTCTCTGCAATCCACTTTGTTGCGAATGTACCGTCCTGAATCTCTTCAAGAACCTTCTTCATCTCAGCCTTTGTTTCAGGAGTTACGATTCTCTTACCTGTCTCGTAATCACCGAACTCAGCTGTATCAGAAATAGAATATCTCATCATAGAGAAGCCACCTGTGTAGATAAGGTCAACGATGAGCTTCATCTCGTGAATGCACTCAAAGTATGCGTTCTCTGGTGGATAGCCTGCTTCTACGAGTGTTTCGAAACCAGCCTGCATCAAAGCTGTAACGCCGCCACAAAGAACTGCCTGCTCGCCGAAGAGGTCTGTCTCTGTTTCGATTTGGAAAGTTGTTTCCATAACTGCTGCACGAGCTGCACCAATACCAGCACCATATGCAAGAGCGATGTCAAGTGCGTGGCCTGAAGCATCTTGATATACAGCTACGAGAGCTGGTGTACCCTTGCCCTCTACATACTCAGAACGAACTGTGTGTCCTGGAGCCTTAGGAGCAATCATAAATACATCAACATCCTTAGGAGGTGTGATTTGCTTAAAGTGAATGTTGAAGCCGTGAGCAAATGCGATAGCCTTGCCTGCTGTGAGGTTTGGCTCGATGTCGTTCTTATAAATATCAGCCTGCTTCTCATCAGGTGTAAGAATCATAATGATATCTGCCTTCTGAGTTGCTTCTGCTGTTGTATAAACCTCGAAGCCAAGCTCCTTAACATGATCCCAACGGCGGCTGCCCTTATAAAGACCAATGATTACATTGACGCCACTATCTCTGAGGTTAAGAGCGTGAGCGTGACCCTGTGAACCGTAGCCGATGATAGCAACAGTCTTGCCCTTAAGAACATTGATGTCACAGTCTGCCTGATAGTAGATTTTCGGTGTGAATTTTGACATAAAAATTACCTCCGCTTTTCATAATGAAAAATAAAATATATATGAATCCTTAAACCGTTGTTTTAGAGCCTTTTTCGATGGCTACTGTACCTGTGCGAACGATTTCTCGGATACCATATGGCTTAAGTAAATCGAGCAATGTTTCAAATTGCTCATGAGTATCTGCAAATTGAAGAGTAAGTGTATTAACCGCAACATCTACGATTTTTGCACCCATAAGCTCTGCAATTTTCATTATATCAAGTCGCTGCTTTGCAGGGCAGTTGACTTTTATTAAACTAAGCTCACGACTTATAAACTCGCCCTGAGCATAGGTCCTGACTTTTATTACAGGAATTACTTTGTTAAGCTGTTTTTCAAGCTGTTCAACAACATATTCATCTCCGTCAACAACAATAGTCATACGAGATATTGAGCTGTCTTCTGTAATTCCAACTGCAAGGCTGTCTATATTAAAGCCTCGTCTTGAAAACAATCCAGAAACCTTAGAAAGAACGCCTGCTTGGTTTTCAACGAGAACAGAAAGTGTATATTTCATATAATCCTCCTTATCTCGATGGTGTTTCAGGACTCACTTGGCAGATAAGCACATTAGGCTTGTCTGATTCAAGCATTTCTGCAACAGCATTTTCGGCTTCTTTGTTTGTTGTAGCAACATAGGCTTTGATTCCATATGCTTCAGCAAGCTTTGCAAAATCCGGAGAATCGTTAAGGATAGTTGCAGCATATCTGCTTCCATAAAGCTTGTCCTGAATTTCTCTAACCATACCAAGTCTGCCATTCTGCATAATGATAATCTTAACATTTATGTTGCTCTGTACGGCAACTGCCAATTCTGACATACTCATCTGGAATGAGCCATCACCACAAACAACAAATACATCTCTTTCAGGGCGGGCAAGCTTTGCCCCAAGGGCAGCCGGAAGTGAATATCCCATAGTTCCCATACCGCCTGTGGTTAAAAATCTGCCATCTGAAATTTTGAAGTTATTTGCACACCAGATTTGGTTTTGTCCAACATCAGCAACAAGAATTGCCTTGTGTCTGAGCATTTCTGAAAGCCTTGATATAAAGGTTCTCGGCTCAACAAAGCCCTCTATAGGCTTGATTTCTGGCTCTTGCCAAGACATAAACTCATTTTTCCATTCATTAGAAATATGATAATTAATCTTATCTCTCATAACAGTGATAACATTTTTCATATCTCCGACAATCGGAACGGTTGTCTGTATGTTTTTGCCGATTTCGGCAGGGTCAATATCAATATGAATAACCTTTGCTCTCTCTGCTACTTGATGAGGAGCGGCAACCGCTCTGTCACCAACTCTTGCTCCACAAAGAATTAAAAGGTCTGTTTCAAGCAAAGCTCTGTTTGCACGAACTGTACCAAATGAACCAAGCATACCAAGATATTGCTTATTATCTGAAGGCATAACACCTATGCCCATCATTGTTGAAACAACTGGAATACCTGTTTTATCGGCAAATTCTGCAAAAATGGGCTTAGAACCTGAGGAGAGAACTCCACCACCAGAACATATTACTGGTCTTTTTGATTCAGCAATAAGCTCTAAGGCTCTTTTTATCTGTATAGGGTGTCCTTTAACACTCGGCTTATAACCTATAATATCTACATCTTCCGGATATTCAAAACCCGAAATCTTATTTTGCTGTATATCAATCGGAACATCAATCAAGACTGGTCCAGGTCTGCCTGTTGTAGCTATATGGAAAGCTTCCTTAAAAATTCTTGCTAAATCATTTGTATCCTTAACAAGATAGCTATGCTTTATAAAAGGTTCACAAGCACCTGTAATATCCGCTTCCTGAAAAACATCTCGTCCGATTAAGTCTGAGCGAACTTGTCCTGTAATCGCAACAATCGGAATAGAATCCATATAAGCTGTTGCAATACCTGTAATAAGGTTTGTTGCACCAGGGCCAGAAGTTGCAACGCATACACCAACCTTGCTTGAAGCACGAGCATAACCGCTCGCTGCATGAGCTGCATTCTGTTCCTGTCTTACAAGAACTGTTCTTATTTTAGAATCATATAAGGAATCGAAGAAAGGGCAGATAGCTGCACCAGGATAGCCAAATATAACGGAAATGCCCTCATTCTCAAGGCACTTAACCATAATATCAGCACCGCTTATCATATTCTGACCTCCCTTTAACTTTTAAAATAGATTTTCGTTTAGATTTTATTATAGCATTTCACAATTTTATAGTCAAGAGTTTAGCAAGTCACTTAGCATATTTATTCATAAAAACTTTTGCTATAATGCTCAATAAGCATAATATTATTAGCATAAATTTAAAAATAGAATACAATCTATGGGCGAACACAGTCCACCCACAGATTGTATAAAAATTATTTGTATTGAAAAATTACACAAAATAAAAAGTTGTTATCTTAAAAATAAAATTCATCTTCAATAGTAGAATGTAATAAATTTTATATTATAGAAATCGCAGGCAAGTATATCATCTGTTCCCTTTGGATTAAGCAAAATGAAGTTTGCACCAACCGCTAATAAAAAGCCATCTTTAGTTACAAGCTGATTTGTGCCGACAAGAAATTCTATACTAACATTTCTTCCTATTTGTGAACGAATAAATCCATTTAAGTATTGTATGCTCTCGGCTGTTATCGGATATGGCTGATTGTATTCAAGTATTGGTCGAGATAAAGATGTCTGGGTCATAGTGCCTGAACCGCCAGTTGTACCCATATTCATAGAATTATCATTTGTAGGGTAGCTTGATGTTCCAGTTCCAGGTGCAGTCAACATCTGAGAACTTGTACCCAAACCTTCCATACTTGAGCTATTCATTCCTTGTTGAGCTTGATTGTTCATTGTATTTTGTCTTTCCGCCTCTGCACGGGCATTTTGAAGATTATATGATGCTATCTGCTCAAGTGATGGAAGGTTCGGGTGATAGTTTGTTGAGGCAGAAGATTTATCCGAACCACTAAAAGAAACTCCATAATATTGAGCAAGGTCTATTGCATAATCATCGTTCATTCTGTTGTTCATAAATATCACCTTTAAAATAAAAATTATCTAAAATCAAGTCTGAGCATATTTTTCTGTTGGAATATAAAAACAATGGTCACCTATTCTATTAAATGCGATACCTATTCCACCAACAGGAAAATATGTTGGGCATCTGGAACTATATGGATTCATAAAAAATAAACTATTGGCGACTGGATTAAAAAGATTTCCGTCAATCGCCCAATCTGCAATCTCATAGCTTTCGGATGATGGAGTTATATTATAAACATTTTGCGGATTATATTCTCCGCCGACTGTAGTCATCATACATACGAATTGACCTGCTTGTTCAATAATCGCACGAATATCTCCGCCGTTGCTTACTCTTGCAAATTCGCCATACGGCACTGTTGCACGATTCATAATAACTGTCGCAACGGCTTTCATGCCATTTTCTCCTTCTCCTCCTGCTTCACATTCTATAAGTCTTGCAAATAATTCCCGTGTATCCACAGAATCATCCCCCCTGGAATCTCCTGAAAGGCTTGTCGAAATATTCGACACCTTGATATATGATATGCAAAATTGCTTTGTTGCGTGAGAATATTTTCAGGACAAGAAAAGAACATAATTCGCACCATATCTAAATATATTGATTTTCCATAAATGCGTAAAATTTCTACAAATTCAGTTGACTTTTTTAAACTCAGTGCGTATAATAAATATTAAGATAATCCCGCAAAAACTGTGAAGGGAATAAGATATATAAAACAAGCAAAGAGAACTATCGGTTGGTGTAAGATAGTGTTGGCTTTATATATGTATAGCTCATCCCGGAGTTGTCTGCCCGAATATTTAAAGGCAGACCGTAAGGTCCCGTTATAGACCAGAATCTTGTTGGAGATTCGCTGAGGAACGCTTTTTGCGTTTGAATCAGGGTGGTACCGCGTGCATTGAATTTTATGCTCGCCCCTTAGCTATTAAGGGGGCGGGCTTTTTTGATGTTGATAACACCCATGCCTCCTGTCAGCTAATTTGTGGGATAAAATTATTGATATATGGAGGAATTTTTTATGTTAAAAGAATCGTTCAGAAAATATGCACCGTTTAAGCAAATAAATATTCCAGATAGACAGTGGCCTAATAATGTTATAACAAAGGCTCCTATCTGGTGTTCTGTTGACCTTCGTGACGGAAACCAGGCACTTGTAGACCCAATGAACCTTGAGCAAAAGCTTGAGTTTTTTAAAGCTCTCTGCGATATGGGTTTTAAAGAAATTGAAATCGGTTTTCCTTCTGCTTCCGAAACAGAATATGAAATCTGCCGTAAGCTTATTGATGATAACCTCATACCCGATGATGTTGCTATTCAGGTTCTCGTTCAGGCTCGTGAACACTTAATCAGAAAAACCTTTGAGGCTGTTAAGGGTGCTAAAAATGTTATTGTCCATTTTTATAACTCAACTTCAACCTTACAGCGTAAGGTTGTTTTCCACAAGGATATGGACGGCATTACAGAAATCGCTGTAAATGGTGCTAAGCTTATCAAAGAGCTTACTGAAAATTTTGCAGGAGATACAAATATTCGTTTTGAGTATTCACCAGAAAGCTTCTCAGGCACAGAGCCTGATAATGCTATTTCAATCTGCTCTGCTGTTATGGAGGCTCTTGGTTCTACTCCTGAAAATCCTGTCATCCTTAATCTTCCTAACACAGTTGAAATGTGTACTCCAAATACTTATGCTGACCAAATTGAATACTTTATTCGCAATCTTCCAAATAGAGAGAGTGCTATAATCAGTATTCACCCACACAATGACAGAGGTACAGGCGTTGCTGCTACTGAGCTTGCACTTCTTGCTGGTGCAGAAAGAGTTGAAGGTACACTTTTCGGTAACGGCGAACGCACAGGTAATCTTGATATTGTTACTGTCGGTTTGAATATGTATACTCAAGGTGTTGACCCTAAGCTTGATTTCAGCAATCTTCCTAAGTATCGTGAAATCTTTGAACGCTGCACAAAAATGCACATAAATGAGCGTCAGCCATATGTCGGCGACCTTGTCTTTACCGCTTTCTCAGGTTCTCATCAGGACGCTATCAATAAAGGCTTTGCTTATATGAAAGAACACGATAGTGATATGTGGGAAATTCCATATCTTCCAATAGACCCTGCTGATGTTGGCAGGCAATATGAACCTATCATAAGAATCAATTCTCAATCAGGCAAGGGTGGAGCTGCCTTTATTATGCAAAATAATTTCGGATATAATCTCCCGAAAAAAATGCACCCTGAATTTGGTGCTTTGGTTCAGAAGGTTTGTGACGATGAAGGTCGTGAACTTACTCCAAAGGAAGTTTTCAAAGTATTTGAGGATAACTACATTGACATTCACAAAAGATATTCTCTCCTCGGACACACCGTTCTCGAAAACCATGGCAATGATATTATGTACTTCAGAGGCAAACTTAGAATTAGTGATGGCTCTGCAAGTGAACAGATAATAGAGGGTAACGGAAATGGTCCTATCGACGCTTTCTGTAATGCTATAAAGGAAATCGGTGTTACAGGCTATGAAGTCATAGACTACACTGAACACGCTATTTCAAGTGGTTCGGACTCTAAGGCTGTTGCTTATATCGGTTTAAAAACTCCTGAGGGCAAAACAATATACGGCGTAGGTATTCATACAAATATTTTCAAAGCATCTATCAAGGCTGTTCTCTGTGCTATCAACAGAGATATTATTCAAAAGAAAGCTTAATATTAATTCTTAAGCATAAAAAATTCACCACTCATTTAAAGTGGTGAATTTTTTTATTTATCAGAAAATTCTGAAACTTTTTTTAGATTTTTTATCAGCGTGTTTTGGTTGAGCCGTTGTTTGTTTTACACTCTCTTGTGAAGTTGGTGCTTTTCGCTGTGCAGTAGTACGACTTTGTGCAACTCGTCTTGCCTCTGAAGATTTTTGCGGATTTCTTTGCTGGCTTGGTTCAGCATATCTTGCACCACTTGAACGTTGTGGCTGTACAGGTCTTGGTTGCTTTTTAGGAGCTTCTGCATAACGAATTTGCTGTGTTTGCTGTCGCTGTGGCTGTACCTGTCTTTCAGTTGTATGCTGTTTTGGCTGACGAGGTGGCTCGGCTGGTCGCTGTCTTTTAGGAGCCTCTGCATAGCGAATTTGCTGTGTTTGCTGTAGCTGTACTTGTCTTTCAGTTGTATGCTGTTTTGGCTGATAAGGTGGCTCGACTGGTCGCTGTCTTTTAGGAGCCTCTGCGTAGCGAATTTGCTGTGTTTGCTGTGGCTGTACTCGTCTTTCTGTATACTGTTCTGATTGATGAGGTGGTTCTGTTGGTCTTGGACGATATTTCTGCGAAATTTTCTGCTCTTTAGAATATCCAATCTCTTGCTTTTTAGGAACATCAGAATATATTATTCCCTGATGCTCTACTTCTTCATACTCTTCTTTTGGTTTAATTGCTTTTTTAGGCTGCTGTGATTGTGGCTTTTTCTCAACTGGTTTTATAGTTTTCTCAGCCTTTTCCTGATTAGAAGCTTGTTTAGCAATAGGCTGTGGCTCAGGCTTTGGCTTTACTTCTCCAAAACCACCCTTAACATCGGCAGTAGGGACTTTATTATTATACTCAAAATCGTAAATCGCATTAGCGATACGCTTGCAGTTATTTCTATCATCAAAGGCAAAAAATTCTTTTCTGCGTTTGAGATATTCGGCCGATACCTCGAAATTAGAATTTATTGTAGAAATAACTCTTTCTACAAGCTCATCTGCATCTGTTACTACATCGCCAAAACCGCTCTCACGATAACTAAATGTAGAAATATTATTTTGTAAGGAAACACTTGGGTTTTGATAGTAAATTATAGGTCTACGCATATATGCAAAATCAAAAGCAATATTGCTGTAATCTGTAATCAGCATAGCTGATTTTTCTATTGTTTCTTTATAGCCTAAATTTTCAAATGATGAAACAGAAACATATTCGCTCTTATTCCATAAGTATTCTTGCTTTGCAAGTTCCTCTGGCAAAATCAGAACAAGATTGCAGTTATTTTCATGAAGTGCAGAAAGAAGCTTTCTATCTGCAATAAATGAATTAAATACAGAATAAAGTGGTTCTGTTGTGAAATTCTGATAGCCTATATGTGCATACTTTGCAAAACCTCTACGCATAGCTGGGCATACAAGAATCTGCTTTGATGGCACCGACATAAGAGTATCCATATGAGGATAACCAAATGCAAACAAATGCTTTTGGTCATATCCGTATATTGGGTGAATAAGTCTTTCATACTCCTGCTCAGAGCCACAAAAACGCAATGCTGTATCATCATACATCTTATTCTCAGATTGTGCCGAACGAAGCATTGATATTCCATCGCCAAAGGAAACTATATCTGCCATAAGTAAATCTCGACAATAGATTTCTTCTCCATCTTCAAATCCGAGATTTTTATAAACATTATGTCCGTTTGAGATGATTACATCTGCATTCATTGCAATAATCTTTTGAGTCATAGTACCACTTGCAAGGTTATTGCTTTGGAAGGCTGTCATAATAAAGCTATCATCGGGGTTAATCTCTCTATGCGAATAGAATACCTCTATACCTCGTTTATCGTGTAAAGAATTGATATAGTTATATATATCGTGAGCATCTTCAGAATTGGCATTTTTGCTATCACACATGAGCCAGATTCGTCTTTCGGCATATTTATCAATAGTTGAATGATAGCGTTTTCTAAGACGCTTAATTTTGAGATATTTCTGAACAGAAACAGCTTTCTTTACATCAGAAAGGAACAGCCTTTCGTGGTGGCTCTGCATAAAAGATGTTGCTCTACGAATTGTTATAGAGCGTTTTTCTAAATCAAAGGTAATAAGCCTGCCACCCGAAACGCAATAACTATGCGGAAATTTTTCTGTAAGATGAGCTGCTGTTGAGCCAAAAGAAAATCTCAGCTTATAGTTTATCTTATCAATGGAAATATAGAAAGAAAGAACCGTCATTTCCTTGATATTTTTCAGAGGAATAGTAATTGTAAAACCGTGGTCTTTATCAAAAGGAATCTCAAAAAGAGTTTTAAGAGAATAGAAATGATAATCCTTAAACTGTATTCTTTCTCTATTTGAAATGGCAAATAGTTTATATTCTATTCTATCGAGAAATGAAATATCTGTAACGCAGCCACTTATATATAAATTAGAACCCTCAGCTTTGAGCGACATGATTTTAACATCAATATGCTCTGATGATGAAATCAATGCACCACCAAGAGTTGCTATAAATCCACCGCTTGTTTTCATCTTGCGAGGACGAAGTGACGCATCTCTAAATTCAAACTGACTTGAATTTCCTATAGGAAAGAAATCAATATCAGGCTTTAGTGCCTTATTATGATATTTCAATCTGAGCATCTTAAAGGTGAGCGTTGATGGGAATAAAGCTCTCCTTGCTATATTTCTATTAAGAATAACAGCATCATCTATATTTTGCATAGCATCACTTATAAGGTTAAAGAAATCGTTTACACCATTAGGTCCCATAGTAAACATATATCTTTCGCCAAGTCCACAAGCAAGCTTGATATAAATTAAATACATCACCATATTCATAATCACAGCAGAATTGCCCTTTGTTTCAAGCATAGGTATAGCAAATCTTATTATAGAATCTGTGAAATATGATTTATTATACTGTTCCTTTAGGTTTTTTATATCATTCTCAGCAGGATATGGCGATATAAACTTAAACTTTGATGTATAAACATAAGAACCGATATGATAGAAATAATCAAGGATAAAAGCCATTGTAAAATCACTTGAAAGACTTTTCTTGAAACGAACATTTACAATAGTATCGTTTCTGAAAAAATATGCTCCAAGAATAAGACTTACTTTATCAGGATTAGTTTTAAGTTTGATTGTCCCGTCCTTAGCACCAAAATTATACGGAACTGAACCATTTCGGCGTTTAGAAGTTTCTGCGGCAATACATATTGCAGGTGCTTTTGTAAATGCGGGTTCTTCTGAAAGCTTTTTAAGTGCTTCGTAGGAATATTCATCTCCAGCACGAATAAAGCTTACATAAGCTCCTGTGCATATAACTCTTGCATCGCTAAAGCATTCTGCCATATTTTCGCCTTGGCAATCAACAAAATATATATTTTCGGGGTAATCATCGGTGTATTTAAGGCATAACTCAGTACTCTCTTTTGTTACAAGAGAGTCGATTAAAACAATTTGTATGCTATTGCGAAAAAATTCCTTATCAGCAGTAATTGATGCAATAGTAGCAGGCAAAAGCTCCTCGTTATCTATATACACACTTATGCTGAATTTATAATCTTTAGCCATACCCTACCCCGATTAAACACTATATACTTTCAATAATTCTGAACTACAATTCAGATTTTTGAAAATCACTCAAGTCCGTACTTCAATTCCTCACGAGCAAAGCTCTTATATCTTTCATAATAATAGTGTGAACGCAAGGTCAATAAGTCTTCAGGTGTTGTTACCTTGATATTATCACGCTCACCTATATAAATATGAATTTCCTGTCCAAGCTCTATAAGAAGTTCGCTTGAAGATGTAGGCGAAACTATTCCACGCCTTTCAGCCTCAAGATGAGCTCCCATAATTTTTCTCATAGTATAGCCCTGTGGAGCTTGGGTTATATACATAGAACCTCTTGGCAATGCCTTAGAGCAATGTTCTCCATCATCGCTCCAGAGAACAGAGTCTATACTCGGTGTTACTGGAACAGCTGTTTCATACTCTCTTGCAAGCTTAATACAATTTGAAATAAGTTGTTCACTCATAACTGGACGAACACCATCACAGATAAGAACAATATCTTCAGGCTTTGTAAATTCATCTACACGAACAAGTCCATTATGGATTGATTCGTGGCCTGTTGAACCGCCCTTAACTATATCTACTACCTTGGCAACCTTCCACTTTTCAATTAGCTTCCAAAGCTCATCAATCCAAGCCTCAAGGCATGAAATAACGATTCCATCAACCTCTGGGTGTGTTGAAAAGTTTTCGAGTGTTCTTATAATAATAGGCTTTCCGTCAACCTCAATAAACTGCTTAGGAATATCGGAGGTTTTCATACGAGTACCTGTACCTCCAGCAAATATCATTGCGTTTACCATAATTTCAACCGCCTTTTAATTTTATATTTATATATTTAATTATGCTCTAATAATGACAAATCAAACTCAAGTTGTCAAGATATATTTTTTAAATCTCGCATATATTATAATACAACTCCTATCTAATGTCAATTTTGCGATGTTTTTCACTTTTGCAGAGTTAATTTTTTAGGACTATGCATTTTAAATTCCAAAGATAAATATATACAAAATTTAACAAAAGCTATTTTGTTAGGTTAAGCCAACATAAATTCATATACACCGCTTGACTTTATAATAATTCTATGCTATTATAATTCTGTTGGTTAGTTTAGACTAATTATGAAATTTTCTCATATTCGGTAGAATATAGTAAATTTCATATTTTTTTGAATTTGAGTTAGTTATATCTAATTCCATATTTTAAAATGTTTTCTCTTTGATTTTCAGGAAAAACTATTTATAGATAGTTTAAATTCAAAGTTTTATTAAGCTATTATCTTTCAAGGAAATAGCTACTAAAAACATTAATCGGCGGATTTTATCCGCCGATTGAGAAAAAAGAGATGTTAAGGGCTTCGCCCTTAAAACCCA
>OGON01001420.1_pt1 | contig 16523 bp, 12 predicted proteins | sample 1552671 | NCBI WGS metagenome assembly OGON01 (sample SAMEA2580136, study PRJEB22360) | human gut metagenome | biome: human gut; feature: human-associated habitat; material: faeces | place: Denmark | collected 2008/2010 | reverse complement strand
CCTGCCTATGCAACAGAATTGTCGGCAGGTATGGATATCCGTGCAAACCTGACAGAACCCGTAGTGCTGAAACCATTGGAACGCAAGCTGATCCCGACCGGATTATATATTGCCCTGCCCGAAGGTTACGAAGCACAGATGCGCCCCCGCAGCGGCCTGGCACTGAAACACGGTATCACTCTGTTGAATACGCCGGGAACGATCGATGCGGACTACCGTGGCGAGATCGGCGTTATCCTGGTCAATCTCTCTTCCGAACCGTTCACCGTGAACGACGGGGAGCGTATCTGCCAGATGGTAATCGCCACCTACAGCCAGATCGACTGGAAGCCGGTAGAGGTCCTGGACGATACGGAACGGGGAGCCGGAGGTTTCGGACATACGGGCAAGAAATAGCCCCTCCTTTTGACGGTGATCGTCAAAGGGCGTTGACGGAGGTCGTCACCCCTCGTTGACGGAAGCCGTCAGTTACCGTTGACGACTACCGTAACAAATCAGATTAAAATAAGAACATAGAATAAGATATATGTTGAAACAACTAATATACGGGATACTTTTTTCACTTCTCCTGCTGACGGGAATCAACCCCTTGCATGCAGAAGAGACCCGGAAAGACACTCCCACCAAGGCAAAAGAATTAAGTGAAGCCGAACAACGGAAATTCGACTATTTCTTTTTCGAAGGGCTGAACCTGAAAACAGCCGGAAAGTTCGATGCCGCTTTCGACGCTTTCAACCATTGCATGGCCATCGACTCGACGGCATCTCCTGTACTGTATGAACTTTCATCGTTCTATGTGCAGATGAACCGGCCGGAAAAGGCGGTCGAGATGTTGCAGCGTGCCGTAGCCAATAGTACGGACAACTTCACCTACCGGATGGCACTGGCTACTATCAGCCGCAACCTGGGTATGTACGGAGAAGCAGCCGAGGAATATGAGAAACTGGTAAAAGCCTTTCCCGGAAAACCGGAACTGAACTATTACCTGGCAGAAGCACTGACACAGGAAGGCGAAACCGGCAAGGCAATCGACGCCTACAACGCCCTCGAATCGTCCATCGGCATGAACGAGGCGCTCTCCATGCAGAAATACAAGCTCTACAACCAGCTGGAACAATCGGATGCCGCTTTCAACGAAATAGAAAAGCTGGCTATCAAATATCCGATGGAAGCCCGCTACCAAATCATCCTGGGTGACCTTCACCTGGAAAAGAACGACACGATAAAGGCGCGCGCCTACTACCAGAAAGCCCATGAGATCGACCCGGGTAACCCTTACTACATCGTCTCTATGGCCAACTACTACGAAGCGACCGGCAACAAGGATGCCGCCGAAACGCAGATACGCAACGCCCTGATCAATGAAAAACTCGACGTAGACACCAAAGTCGCCATCCTCTCCCGTTATATCCTGAAGTTGCAACAGACGAAGAAAGGGACGGACAGCGCCAACGCTTTGTTCCAGACATTGCTCGAACAACATCCGGAAGACACCGACCTGAAACAGATGTACGGCAGCCTCCTGATCGCGCAGGGGAAAACAGACGAGGCCCGTTTCCAGTTCCAGCTTATCACAGATATCTGCGGTTGCCGGAGAAGTCGCTATGATTCTCGGCTCATCTTTCATCGCCTGTACTTTCTTCTTGGCTGCTTCTACGGCTGCCTTTTCTTCCGGATCGTCAATCCCTAAAAGAGACTTGGCATCTTCATCGGAAGAGTCCTTGTCAGATTTACTGTCAGAAGTCTTTTTATCAGCCGTCTTACTGCTGTCCGTCTCATCTGTACTGCTCTCTGTCTGTGTAGTGGAATCACTGCTTTTCTTTCCCTGACTCTGGTCTACACAGCCTGCCAGAGAAAAAATCATGGTCATGGCAAGGAGGACAGCCGATGCTTTTTTCAAACGCCTATTCATCATCGTCCTCTGCACCTCCCCAACGTTTCCAATTCTTACGGAAGAAATAAATCACCCCGGATACTGCTCCAAGCAGAATCAGACCTGTTACTACAACTGCCAATGCAATCTGGAAAATCCGGTTGCCGGAAGAAGTATTTCCACTATCTGAATCGCTGTCACTTGTTCCATCTTTTGCGGTAGAAAGGCTTAAACCTTCTGAAGAATTCACTGGATTTTCAGTATCCAGTGAAGAGGAATCACTGCTTGGTTTTGCTGCTTCCTTGATACTGCTTTCCAGTTTCTTTGATGAGCTGGAAGAACTGCTTTTATCAGATGAGCCGGAACTCTGAAGAGAAGAATTACCAGAACCCAAACTGCTGTTTCCACTTGAAGTAGAACCTGAATTATCTACTGAACCAGAACCACCGGACTCTGCCGCTGTTCCATTCGAGCTTTCTGTTACCATTGTTGCGTTCATGTCTGTATTGTTACCCTCGCTGTAGTCACTCGGATACAGATAGAAAATAACATTTCTTCCCATCGGCTCTACATACATCTCGCCTCTGACAATACAATTTTCGCTCGGCACACGCATACAAACATCGGCTGTTGTACCATTACTGTCTGAACCATTTCCTGTAATACCGATTTCTGATGGTGTAGACCAGCCGGAATCACCTACATTCTGTACCTGAAAGCTATGTCCACTGGTGTAGTCCATCAGACTCATGCGGATGGTCAGATAATAAGCTCCATCGTCTGTTACTTCCAAGATACCATTGCTGTATACACAACCTTCCACCATGCCCTGTCCTGTTGCATAGGAACTCTCTCCACCGGAATCTTCGATTACTCCGGTAACCGGGTGTGCGTAACATCTGTTGATCGCACAGCTATACACTGTCCCGCTTGCGGCGTAAGCCTTAACAGCAGGAAAGCCTGCCATTAAAGTAATGGCAAGCACACAAGTCATAATGGCAGACAATATTTTGTTTTTCTTCGCTGCTAATTTCATTCCTTATCTCCTGTTAAATGAATTTGGCAGACTCCCAGTCCCGAAGGAATGGGAGGGTTCGTCTGCCAAATCACTACTTATTATTTTACGTTTGCTTTTTTCTTTCTGTTGTACTCCATGATTCCTGCCAGTAAAGCGACTCCTCCGAGAAGAAGGATAGCTGCCCACAGGGTATTGTTCTGTACAACATCACCAGTCTTAACGTTGGATGCTGATTTCAGGCTGGAACCTGATCCAAGGCTGGATGTTCCACTCTTCAGACTTGAAGAACCACTTCCAAGTGAGGAAGAACCAAGTTTGCTGCTTCCAAGAGAACTGCTTCCGAGGCTGTTATTTCCAAGAGAGCTGTTTCCAAGTGAAGAGCTGTTGTTGCTTCCGTTGGAATTATTATTGTTGTTATTGCTATTGTTGTCGTTCTTATCAAAGTCTGGATCATCGGATGTTGTTGCTTTTAATGAGCTCCTATCCAGTTTCAGGAATACTGGCTGTGTACCTGTACCAGAGCTGATAGCGTCCATAATCGGAACAAATACCTGTAACGGAACATATCCATCATCCAGAGCTTCCGAAATAAGCTCGAATGTTACTTCATCTGGATAGTTTGTTCCGTACTGGTCAGAAACCAGTGAGCCATCGCTGTTCTTCTGATAGCTGTCAACTGTAACATCAGCAAGTGTTCCCTGCGGATTACCATACTTATCAAGTGTATAACCTGTTGTAAAGTATTTGAGCTTGCTTAAATATCCAAGTTTCTGTCCTACTGTCAATCCGTTGAAGTTCAGAGTAATATAATATTTGCCATTCTTTACTGTCAGCTTAATTGTATGGTTGATTGCTTCATTTGACATAGAATAAGTATTCTTGTCTACTTTCACCATTGTTCCATAGATAGAGTAAACCCCATCAGCAAGGTTCTTGATATCCAGTTTTCCATCACTCTTCTTTGCTAACTGCTGGATTGCTTCTGTCAGTTTTGTCACCTGATCATCTACCAGTTTCTGTGATGCAGAACCATTATCCATTACATTCTGAGCACGACCTACTGCACTCTGTAATGTTGCAAGAGAACTTTCTGTATAAATGTCTGTCTGGCTTAAATATGTCTTTGCTTCTGCAATCTTGCTTTCCAGTTTGCTCTTATCTACAACTGCTTTTTCTACTAGTCCGTTTAATGCAGTTGTCAGAGATTTCTCTGCTGCTGCAACTTCTGACTCTGTTGCTTTTGGATTTGCTGCAACATTCTCAGCCAGTGTAATTGCTGTATTCAGGACCGTCAAACTGCTGCTTTCATAAACATCTGTTTTTGCTGCCTCAGCTTTTGCTTTTTCAATCAGGGCATTTAAATTTGTCTTATCAACAACTCTTAAACTGTCAAGTGCTGTCTGAAGTGCTGTAACCTGTGCCTGAACTTCTGCCTTGGTAGCATCTTCTTTTGCTGCTACTGCCTGTGCATTTGTGATTGCTGTCTTTAATGCTTCTAATGTTGCAGAAGTATAAACAACATCGGTACGGTTTGCTTCTGCTGTTGCTTTTTCAATCAAAGCATTCAGTTCTGTCTTGTCTACGATCTGAGTTTCTACTGCATCTACGGCTGCCTGTAAAGCTGTCACCTGCAGATCAATTTCTTTCTGTGTAGAATTCATATCATTGTAAACATCCTGAGCTGTCATGTAAGCCGCATTTAAAGCGTTCCAGTATTCGTCAGCAACATCACCCTGCTGCATACCGGATACCTGATTCAGAAGTGCTTCGATTACACTGTTGTCTCTTTCTACTCCTGTCTCCTGTTTGATGTTTGCCCAGTCGACAAAAACTCTGGCAACCTTTGTACCCTGTCCTTCACCGATACTTTCCATAACCGGAACATAAACCTCTACATAGAACAGGTTGTCGTTCAATTTAATCGGGATTGATAATTTCTTCGGATACCAGTTTCCTTCTGTATTCTTGTCGTAATACTCAGAGTTCTTGTCATTAAATAAATCGTAAACATCTGTGTACTCTTCCAGAATTGTTGCATCGGAAGCTTCATATTTTACCGGATAATTATATTTATTGTATTCAACAGTATCCATATCTACTTTTTTCAGTTTGTACAGATAACCTGTCATTCCGGCAAATTTCATAGATTGGAAGTTCATCTCCAGTGTTACTTCACCCTTATTTGTAACTCTTACAATTCCAGTCTGAACCATGGAAGCATTTCCCATAGAATCTTCATCGGATGTTGCATTGACAAGTCTGATCGGTACGGAATATGTACCTGCAAAAATCTGCGGATAATCTTTGAAAAGATCACTCTGTTTGTTCTTAACAACAAGTGCTTCATAAGAAGAGGTCAGCAGTTTTGTCTGCTTTTCTACTTCTGCTTTTGTTGCATTGACATCAGCGGATACTTTCTGAGCAGATTTGATTGCCGCCTGGAAACTGTTCCAACTGTTGTCTGTATAAGTGCCGTCATTTGTCTTGGTCAGTGCATTTTCGATATAGCCATTTAATTCTGACTTATCTACTGCATCATCCAGACGAACAAGTGCTTTCACTGCTTTATCCAGCTTGTCAACCTGTTCATTCATTTCATCTGCTGTCGCATCAGATTTTGCTAATACTTCTTCAGCTTCCTTGATTGCAGACTTCAGATTCTCATAGCTGTCTTTTGTATAATTTGCTTCTGCATAATTATTTTTCGCATCGGAAACTGCCTGATCCAGTTCTGCTCTTGCTTTTACTTCTTCTTTCATTACAAGACCTGCTGTTGCTGTATCCAGAGTAACTTCCGCTGCTGTGATTTCTGACTGGAATGCCACTTTATCTGCCTGAACGCTTTCTGCTGTAGCAATCGCATCTGTTAATGCTGCAAAAGAATCGCTTGTGTAATTTTTCTCTTCTAATGCTTTTGCATCATTCAGTTTTGATTCCAGATCAGATTTTTTAATTTCCTGTTTTACTGCAGATTTTAAATCAAGATTTAACAGGAGTTCTGCTTCTCCGCTTTCTGTTGTTACTTTTACTTTGTGGTTTTCTACATTTGCAGGAAGTGCAACTACAAGTCTGCCTGCGTCTATCTCTGCATCTGTATATCCAGCACCTTTGCGATACTGCATACCGGTAATTCCGTCCACGTACAGATAAGCAGTTACATTACCGTCTTTATCTGTATATAAACGAGCAGATTTTAATCCCGCATTCAAATCATTTGCTGTTCCATCCTGATTGGTAAGTGTTGCCTGTACTTCATAAACGCCTTTTTCCATTGAAACGGATGTTGACATCGGTACAAGTGCATCTACTGCTGACTGAAGGTCTGCGGATGCCTGATCTGCATTTTCTTCTGTCACATTTCCTTCCTGAGCAGCGATCACCGCCTGAAGGTCTGCCCAGCTTTCTGCTGTATAATCTGCTTCATTTAATGCTTTGGCATTTTTCAGAACTTTATTGTATTTGTCAAGTCCAGTTGCCTCTTTTAATCCGCTGATTGCATCAGAAATTTCTTTATCTAATGCTACGATTTCAGAATCGTTTGCAGAAGTTGTTCCGTCGATTACCTTCTGAGCTTTTGCTACTGCGTCAGATAATACTTTGTAAGATTCCTCTGTATAATTGTCGGCTGTATATTTAGATGCTTTATCAACTGCTACAACTAAAACAGATTTATCGTGGGTTGGCTCGTTAATTTCTGCCACAGGTGTTAAACCAGATAAAGTCATAAATGCAGTTCTGCATCCTTCACCAGATCCAGGAACTTTATGCTGAAGTTCATCCATGATAGGAACAAAGAAGTTCAAATATACCCCATCATCTCTGTCTGCTGATTCTGGAAATTCAAAACCTACGCTCTTCGGATAATATAAGTCATATTCTTCCGCATAGGAATCCATATCTGTGCTTCCCGAATCATTTAGGTAGTAACTATAATAATCAAGCGGTGTATATTCACTTAATATCGGAAGTCCGTTTTCTTCTGTCTGCTCATTATTTGCCCAGAATATTCCATTTGTATAACCATATCTGCCCGTAATCACAATTCCTTGTGTATCAAAATAGATATGTTTCTTTCCATTCTCTACTACCAAACGAGCTGAATCATTTACAACCGCAGAATTGCTCATAGACAATCTATCCGGCTGATCCTGCTGCCACATAGTAACATTAACATTATATGTTCCGTCCTGGATTTCTGAAATATCTACTTTATCCGCTTTTTGTGTAATGGCGATTGTATTATAAACACGAGTAGTGCCTGTTATAACCAGTTCATCGCCCTCCATGTGAATACTTCCATCATCATTTTTATAGGAAGATGAATCAAAATACTCTATCGGATTAAACATTTCATTTACTGGATAATACCATTGAACTTCTATTTTGCTCGTATCCCAGTCTTTCGGAATTTTTACTCTTAATTCTACTGCTCTCGATGGAATAACCTGCGAGTCATTCATTTTTAATGACAAATTATAGATCAATGCTTTTGAAGCGTTTCCTGCTAATAAAGAATAATATTTGTTATATTCACTATCTTCATCTGAGGTTTCCTGTAAAAGTTCTGCTCCAAATTTTGCTTTACTATTAACTGTATAGTTATCTGTTACAAGTGTAACATCACCATCTGTCAATTCGAGTTTTTCTTTCGGTGTTGTTCTTACTCGCAATTCTCCATAGTAGGTACCATCTTCTGTTTGTATCTCAACCTGTTTTCCAAAAATAGCTTCTTCTAAGTTTTCGTATTCAATGGAAAATTTTCCATCTTCCAAAATATTGTCTGAATAAACAGAAATATACTTATTCTTTTTTACTTCTCTCGAATACGCATACATATATTGGCGATATGAAGAAGTTGAAGGATAAGTACACTCGCCTAAATCCTTAATTTCTTCAAGTACTCTTATTGAATCAATGCTACTTGTCTCTGCTGTAACAGTAACTTTTCCATTCTCAATTTTTGCTTCACAAGTACCACTAAACAAATCATTTGCAGTTTTTTCTTCTGCTACAAATCCTGTGAAATCCGGTGAATCTCCAACACTGGTTACAACTTTAGAAAGCTCCAATCCAATATTTTTATAATTTTCTTCGTTAATCTCTTTAGCAACTACTGCATTATTTACATCAAATGTAAATTTTCCGTTTACAATTCCGTACATATAGCTTTCCAAGTCATCATCTGTTCTTCCATAACTATAGAAAGCTTTAGTATACATCGTTCCTTCCAGTGTATCCACATCAAAAGAATACCACGACACACCCGTTGTTGCTTTTTCAACAGAATAATTTTGAATGTATTTATCATTCCACTCTTCATTAATTTGTCCTTGTTCCTTCAAATATTCCGTTGCCTCTGATGGATTTTCCTCATTATTAGCAATATATTTTTCTGGAATATTAAAAGTTCCCATAGGTGCATTCGAAGGTGCTATATCATCTGAAATTACACCCGGTTTTGAGAACTGCAAAATATCAATTTTTTCATAATTTTCAATCTGTAAGGTTACATGATATGTTCCATTATCATTCTTTTTTACTAGTGCAACATTATCCATGTAATCCTGAACTGTACCCGAATAAGGCTCCTCCGTAAGCAGTTTTCCAGAAGGTCCATAAAAAGTCAGTGGAACAACATATTCATTTTGGTTATCTAACTCTGTATTTGCGGTATTTGTTTCTTTCTGTTCACCAGCAAACGCTTGTATATTCATACCGCCAAGTAACATACTTGTACTCAATACAAAGGCTAATATCTTTTTTATTTTTTTCATTTTTCCTCCGTATCAATTAAAACAAGCTGCTGCACTTTTGGGTACAGCAGCTTGCTTTACATACATATTTACTTATTTTATTTTGCTGTGATGTCTGTAAGTTTCAAATATCCTGTTGCGTTCATCGGCATACTTCCAACGTATGTTGTGAATTTACCAGTAATTACACAGCCTTCATAAATTGTAGATGCATCTAAACCTGTGAATGTGAAGTAGTAATCTGTTACGCCATTAGTTGTAGTCTGTTTCGGAGTAACTGTTTTTCCATTAACTACCATTTTTCCTAAATGTCCAGTCAGACCTAAATATGTAATCTCATGAGTATGAACAACAAGTGTTGCCTCATCATCTGCAATCGTAATTTCTGCACGCATATCATTGAGTGCAGCATCTCCCATAGATGTTGTTGTACAAGCTGAGTTCTTATAAAGATTCTGCTTTGCTGTGTACTTACCATCTGCTAATGAATCTGCAGCAAACGCTGTAACTCCCATTGCCATTACCATTGTTGCTGCTAACAGTGTAGCAACTAATTTCTTGATCTTTCTCATAACTGTAATCCTCCTTTTCTCATCTTGGTATTAGCTTTTTGCTAATAAATTTTTAGTTATGATGTTTAGAGTTCTACGAGAATATTTCCGGTTACCCGTATCTAACTCCTTGTCTGAAAGATACCATAATTTGCCATTCAATGTCAACACTATTTTTTACAAGTTTGTTGCCTGAATAGCAACAAATAAGCCGCTATTTCCTTTGATTTTGTTGCTATTCAGACAACAATAGGCGTAAAAGTGCCGTTATTGATAGTGTTTTATCAACAACGGCACTTTATTGAATTTTTTTCTTATTTTGTTACATAATATGCGTAAATGAGAATTTTTCTCACTTCTTATTTATACCCAGAAATATAATAGTGCAGTGCTTTCCGGCATGTGCATTGGTCCTACGCTGCAGGTAACGGTAACTGGTACAATTCCCATCGTGCCAATCCCCGTCCATCGGTGGATTCTGCACGCTTCCATCGGGATTTTCACTATATTATTCTCTATTCTTGCTTCTTCCAAAACTTCATTATGCTCATACTTCAATGTTTTCAGTTTTCCAGCCATCATTTCACCACTCACTCTGGAGTGTGCTGCCATCTCTTTCAGCTTTAATTCCAGATAGCTTTCTCCATTCTCCTGAACGATTTCGGCTATTTCTTCAAATCCTCTCATCGCCATAGAGTCTCTTCCCTGCCCCTGCTTTTTATTCATCCGGTAAAGCCGGAACACTACCGGATGCCTTTCACATTTCTGCAGATTGTGCTGTATCTCCTGATCCAGTTCATTCTCTTTTTTCTTGTATACTGATTTTTTCTCTGTATAGGCGTTAATCATCAGTTCCAGCATGTGGATGTCGATATTCTCCACCATAACATCCAGTGATTCCTCTATTTCTTCCGGTTTTGCACCGATTTCTTCCAGATATTTTTCAAGATTCTCATACAGCTTGGTATATCTTTCCAGCCATTCTTCACCTGCTGCGGTAAATTCCAGTGATTCTGTCAGGATTCCTCTTTCTATGCAGTTCTTAAAATAACGGTTTACCGTTGATCGATTCACGCCATAAGATTCTGCGATACTTCCCTGAGCTCCACGTTTCTTTTCTACTCTTGACAGACCTTGTAAATATTGCAGTTGTAGCATCGTAGGTCTGTTCTGTCTCTTTAGATGTTCACCTTTTTCCATTTTCCTGTTCCTCTCTTCGTCACCATACATGAATATTCAATTCCCGATAATCGATTGGCAATGGCTTCTGTTCAAAGCGTGTAATCGCAATGATTGCCACTGCTTCTGTAATCGGGATTCCTGTATTCGCAGTATAAGTACAGATGTCTGTCGGTAACTGATAAACACCTTTTTCTTCTTTCGCCTGTATCCATTCATCATCTCTTCTGTACCATACATAGCCGATGGATTCGTCTTTTTTTGTCTTGAGCAGGAAACAGTTCTGTGACTTTTTCACTCTTAATATGACAGAGTGTTCCAGTTTCCCGTACTCTGGTGCAAGGAACCTTGGATTGCGTCGTTCCGGTTCATACAGTCCGAATGCCATCGGGAACTCACCATCCTCATAAAAGGTATACAAGTCCATATCGTCATAAACTCTGTCGTATACGTCACCGTACTGCAGAAAGTTTTCAATTCCTTTTAACCCTTCCGGACTGATATAATGTTCCACTCTACAGGCATCTTCCTGCGCCCTCTGCTGATCCATTCCACTTACCATCTGAAAGAACTGTGTCAGTTTCTCATGGCGTGCAAGGCACTCCATACCTTCCAGTTTTCCCTTATCGCTCAGTTCCAGATGTCCGTTTTCCGGCTCACACAAAAATCCTTTTTTCACCAGACTCCGCACCAGGCCTGCCGCTTCATATCCGGTTATGTTCACTTCTCTGGCATACTCTTTCGATGTGATCTGTCTGCCCTGTCTCCATGTCCGGTAGACATATTCCAGAAGATCTTCTTCTAATTCGCCTCTGGCTTTTGTCACATCAATATTTCTGTTTTCAATCTTCTTTACCATTTTACCTTTCCCACCTGTCTTTTTTATATATTTGTCCGCTACACGATATCCGGTATTTTCTGCAAAAGCCTTCCATCCAGTAAGCATATCGTTTTTTTCTTGGAGCCTTTCTTTTTCTCTGCGACACCCCCAGATTACAGGTGAAGTGTATTTCACCCAACCACTGCTGTTCGTACTCTATGTGAAATGCTGTGGCAGGGATTTTGATGATTTGATCATTTACTTCTGCCTTCTTCCAGATTCCATGCATGTTCTGATACCAGATTATTCTATCATCCTCATTTTCCGGATGCTCCGTTAGTTCCAACCAAATCTCCCAAGGCTCTATGTACAGCCAGCCATCCCGTTTAAACCGCATATCTTCGATAGCCGCTTTTCTCTCTTTTCCAATCTCTGTGGTGTAAAAGGAATACCACATCTGAAAAATCGTCCGCAGAATATCTTTTTGCAGGTATTCTTTTGCCACTTTCTTTGTTTCCATTACTTTTTTTCCTCTGTTTCTTATTTCCCGATTACGCTTTGGTTAGTTGGTTCAAACCATGTATTTTTAATTATATTGTCCTTTTTTCAGGTTTGTCAATGCATTTTCCGCTACAACATTATAATTCCATATAAAAATATCCAAAAATATGTTTTTATTTCTTTTTTCACATACTTTTGGATATTTTCACTCTTAATTTCCTGTTTCCTTTAATTTTGACTCATCCGTAGTCTGTGCGTCAACGCAGACTGCATGGATGGCAAGCCGCTTGCTGTATCCGTTCCCTGTACAGGTAGAAAGTGTCAGTATCTTGTTACTGGTCTGCGGCTTTACTCCTGTATCGACATCGGAATCTTTTATCATCTGATCGATAAATTTCTGATACTCTTCGCCAGGCTGGTATCCTACTTTATACACATCACCGCCATTGACCGCATCTTCATAAGAGAAGATTCGATAACGGTAGGCGGTTGTCTCAGAATATACAGTGAAGTATTGATTCTTTTTCCAGAATCCGTCATCCTTATATTTTTTCAGGCTCCCAAACATGCTTCCGTCATTCATATTGTGACCGTAGATGATGTTGTAATAATCCGAAAAATCAGATTTGTTAAGACCTTCCAAAAAGATACACCCTGCGATGTGGCTGTTGCCATACAAGTCGGTTCTCAGATATTTCTCATTGTCACCTGAATACAGAATTGGATAATTGATGCCAAGTTCGTCCTGATTATCAAACCGTATCCATCCGATAACATCTGGATTCTCGGCTTTCAGTTTGTCAAACTCTACTTTTACGTCTGTTGCCCACCAGTCTTTTTTCTTCTGCTTTCCATCATCTGGTTCGGACTCATCATTTACATACTCCTCGGCAAGTTTGTCATAATCTCTGGCGGATTTCCATCGGTCGATGTATGGGGGAAGGATATGCATAAGTGCTACCCCGATTAAAACCACTGCCAGAATGATCCATATCAGCCATCGGTATGAGCTTTTTTTCTTCATGTTGTCTCTCCCATTTTTCCTGTTAGTTCTCTCGAACCACTATCGTCATTATGGAATGTGTGGTCAGAATTGTCAATCTTTTTCTTCTGGCGTACTGTCTGTTGCCTGTCCGTCTGCCCCTATCTATCTGCTCCTGTCTCTCCATCTGTTTCTGCCTGTCCGTCTACGAGGTCGTAGCTCATATCGAGTAAATCCAGAACTTTTGAATCGCTGACAGAACCATCCAACGGAACTGCCAGCCAGTGCTTCTTGTCCATGTACTTTGCCGGAGCAAGGTGATACATTTCGATGTAGTTGCCTATCATGTCCGGCTCTGCCTGAACTTCCATGAAAGTTGTTCTTTCAGCTGGTTGGTAAAAGATGGCATAAGGTGCGGCGGTTCTTGGGTTTTTGAAGATGGTGACGAGGTATCCGGATTTGTTGATGGTGTCTGGATGGGTGGGGTATTGCTTTTGGATGTATGTGAATATTTCTTGTTGGTTCATGTGGGATCCCTTCTTTTTCTCATAATGAATGGATGACCTCTGCCATCCATTATCATTTATTATAACTTTTCTGATTCGCTTATTACAATAGCTTTTTTAACAAGTTTTCTTGTCTTGGAGTTTAAAAGAAAGCTACCAGTTTTTTTCCTCTGATAGCTTTCCATTCATTCTTATTCTGTTGGAAACATCGCTGTTTCCAGCTTACTCATCTCTGTATCCGAAAGACCATACTTTCCTGAATTATCTTTTTCCACTGATACTTTTACAGTAACAGTTTTTCCATAACTGTTCTTTTCAAGACTCTTCTGGACACTTTCTGTTAATACAGCTGCAAAGACTTCCGGATCATTTCCATCCAATCCCTGCTTTATTTTTTCATTGCTTACCTCTGTAGAGCTTTGTTGCAATGTCTGAAATACATTGGATGGTTCAACTTGTACACTTACTGTATAGACTCCATCCTCTTCTTTCACATCCTGTACTTTATATTTTGCCAGTTTCTTTACTTCTGTCAGTTTTTCCGCATAATCAGCAATTCCTTTATCTGTAATGTTATCGGAATCATCAAATTGCTGTTGGATACTCTCATTAAAATCCTCTTCGATTTCTTTCTTGGCATCTTTTTCCGAGATTTCTAACAGATTCGCATAGTCCTTATATTCTCCATGATAGTATGCATCAAGAGAACTTTGAACGTAAGATTTGGCATCGAAGTCTGGTTGTTTTGAACAAGCTGATAACAATATACATACTATAATTCCTATACTTATGCATAAAACACAATTCTTCTTTTGCATATTCTCTCCTTCGTATTTTATTGGTTTGCCAAAACTAATTGATTATATGGATTTAATAAATTATCATTAAAAGCTGAATTTTTCCATTCTATACATTCCACATATTTTTTCATTTAATTGCAAAATTGCAGTATTTTCTCCAATTCTTGTTTTGAAAATCCTTTAACTAATATTTCTTCGCCTTTCATATCGCATTTTATCTTCTTAAAATATTCCAATGCTTTATAAAAATCCACATCTCCTAATGGTTCTCCCTGAATGGGTACTAATAATATTCTCCATACTTTTACTTCTTGATCATCAACCTTTGCTCTAGGTTTACTATGAAAAATCGTATCTGTATTTTCTGTAAGTGGAAATACTCCAAATATATTATTATTACCAGAATAAAATTTTGCTTCTGCTCTATATGCATTTTTCCAATTTTTATTTAATCCTCTTAAAAACATATTTTTCTTCCTCCATTTCAACCAGTAAAACTTCACTTTTTTGTAAATTATCAAAAAGTATCTTCTCAAATTTTTTTCCGTCATTTACATAATTTCTTCCAGATTTATAAAAAGACACTTCTGGTATAAATTCCGTTCTTATACTTAAATTTATAAATTTTGCAAGCTGATCAAAATCAACTAAAATTTGTGGTTCTGGGAAATCATGCTCCTTATTAAATTCTTCATATTCTTTTATAAAACTCTTGTGTTCTGGCGTCTTAATCTTTTCACTCAATGGGGTATCTTTCAAAAATTTCATAACTATATGATACAAACCATGTATAAATATTGCCACCGTATTACCTAAAGACCGAATGTTTTTATCCATTCCATAAATATGTTCATTAATCCAATTACATTTTCCCATTGACTCACATAATTCTTGTAATCCGCAATTAATTCCATCTACATCTTTTTGATATAAATCATAGAAAAATTTTGCTAATTTCAAATCAAATTGAGTGCGTTTTTTCCCCATAAATGCACTTAATTCTGCTTGTGCTTTATTTCCTACTTCATTATCATGATAAGTCACAGCATAAAGCATATTATAAAAAGGTGCCGAATAACCGCAAGTAGCAGGTCCCTCCTTAAACGGCATAATTTTTTCCAACAAACTATAATCATTACATGAATAGGCGATTACTACTTCTATAAAATTAATTGTCTGTGCTCCACCACTATTCGAACGGTTTTGATAAATACAATTAAAACGATTTTCCTGATAAATTCCTTTCAACATATAATTCATATCGCCAGTTACAATAGCTTTATTTACTCCTTCAAATAAAATTCTGTTTTCACGCAACAAATTAAAATACATATTCCAAAAATACCCGTCTGCTTGTCCCAATTCAATTTTTTTCGTAAATTCATTTATTCCATTTTTAACATCATTCCAAAGCTTATCTGCACTAGATTCACCCATTATCTTTTCATATTTTTGTTGAAAACTTTTTGCACCTTTTATCATAACGTACCCCTTTCTTCTCCCCAGTGAGATGTTATATCCCACTGGGTATGTAAGACACTTTCTAATTATTTAATACTTTAAAATTCAAACTTCCATTCTTTTTAATATTATACAAATTTCGTTCATAATTATTACCAATGAGATTAGCTTTTTCTGTTCCTACCGCCTCTTCAAGACGCTTACCACCTATCCATTTCTTAGACATCTGTTTTGTTCCATCTTTCAGGGTACTTAATTTACTAGTATTATATTTAGCTTCACCCACAATGTACTCGTTTGTTCCTTTATTCTGATATACACCATCCAATCCTTGATGTCCAGCATCATTAAGACCCGTAACTCTATCTTGACTGATTCTTTCGAACCCAATAGAATCATAATACTGATCCATCTTCATTTCAGCATAATTCCCTTTTTGCTGATTTGTATACTGCACACCATCTTTTATTCCATTTTCAAATTTTGTTATCTCTTGTTTTTGCATTTCTTGAGCTTTTATTGTATCCCAATGTTTATTATATCTTGCAGCTTCATCAGCATCCATTAGTTCCGAAAAACTATTATATGCCTTGTTATCTTCCAGCAACTGGTTATTTTGTGATAAGTCTTTGGTTGCCATTTCAGTAATATGCCCAGGTTTAGTCGCACTTGAACTTCCCTTTACCAAATCTTTCACTGCACCAATTGCTTTTCCTGCACCATAAGTAAGCCCACCTAAAATACCACCAGAGATTGCTCCTGTCAATCCACCTGTTATGGTATCTTTCGCAATCTGTTTCAAGCTGTTTCCTGACAATCCAGAACTTATTGCACCATAGGAAGCACCACCAATTGCACCAGCTACAGCTCCTGAAACCATTGCTGTTCCTAAACCGCCCATTGCTGGCAATGCTGCCAGAACTGCTCCAGCTGCTAAACCGCCTGTTGCAGCAACCACAACACCTGAAACCACCATTGCCGTCACACCAATCGCTACATTCTTCCAGTTTACTTTACCCAACTGATCTGTAATACGATTTGTTGTCGTACACATATGTCGTACCACTTCTGAGCGGATT